>Ga0181568_10003935_pt1 | contig 13319 bp, 11 predicted proteins | sample 101ome_20_FD_133758 | JGI IMG/M metagenome (GOLD analysis project Ga0181568, IMG submission 133758) | Coastal salt marsh microbial communities from the Groves Creek Marsh, Skidaway Island, Georgia - 101404AT metaG (megahit assembly) | ecosystem: Environmental > Aquatic > Marine > Intertidal... | reverse complement strand
GTACAGAAGAAAAACGTGATCAATATATAGCTGATCATCCAGAAGTTGGGCTTGATCCAAACTTTGTACCAGAACCGATTTTAGGTTACTTAGAATTTAGACAAGCATTGTTCTATGGTTTTGATAGATATAAAGCTGCAGTTGATGTTGTTAAAACTTACTTGCCAGCTCACACATTGTTTGCACCAACTTACTTTTTAGATGGTTCCTCCGGTTTAAGTGTTAGAACTGGTGAAGCGGGTGCAGAAGTTGTCTCAAGATTTGGTGGTGAATCAAATGGATACTTCCCTGATGCTGCTCTTGATCTATTCAAAGATGCAGTAGCTAAAGGTATTGCAGAAGGTCATTATGTTGCTGGTACTGCAGAAGCTTATACAGTTATTGAACTTTCACTAACATATGCTTCAAGTGGAAACACAGCAGCTCAGGCAATGATTGCTGAATTAGAAAAACAATATGAAACATTACTTGTCGATGATGTAAACTATGTTTCAATTGATATTGTAGTTGCTGATGTAGCATTCCCTGGAAACTACTATGACTACATGATGAAAGCTGCTACCGACTTAGGTATTGGTGGTATCTCAGGATCGTTATTAGATGCTCCTGGATTCTTAGATGTTTTCGCAGATGACAACCGTGGTGGATTTAACCTTAACTGGGGTAAAGATTCTACTACAGCTAACATTCCTGTTTCTTACACGAATTTAGATGGAGAAGTTGTTTATGAAACTTGGGGATATAATGCTCTTGTTGAAGCGCTTAACGGCAAAGTATACATTCGTGATGGTGTTGAACAATCTCAATGGACTGATCCTGAAGCTTTAATGAAAGCAAAATTAGACCAAGCAGGAGAGGAATATGTATCATCTGTTGAAGGTAAAGCTACCGCTGAACTCATGTTAGGTGATACACTAGAAAATCTAGCAGAAACTGCTGGTGTTGATTCTCTATCAGCTTACATTGCAACTACTGCTTCTGGTAAAACTTACTTAATGGTAGTTTCAGATACATTTGGTGAATTTGAATTATACTATTCACTTAAATTCGCAGCTAGCGCTCAAACTGTAATTGATGAACAAATGTCAGGCGATGAAATTACAGCGCAAGTTGATGGTAAAGCTATGGCTGAAGCTTTCTTAGGAGATACCTTAGAAAACTTAGCTACTGCAGCTGAAGTTTCTTCATTGACAGCATATATGGTTACAGGTGCTTCTGGTAAGGTCTACTTAATAGTAGTTGAAGATACTGGTGGTCTTGTATTTGGATTATACTCAAATACTCAACTTGCAACTACACCTAAAGAAGCTGTTGAGTTACACAACCCTAATTACACATTAGGTTCAATTGGTGAAAGCCCGTTAACTCTAGCAGAACTTAATGCTTTAGCAGGTGTTGCTGACTATTATGCTTCATATGCTACATTAGAAGCTCTTTATGCAGAACTAGGTGTGCCTGCGGGAGTAACAGCAAGTGTTTATGCTACTCAATGGGAAGCATGGCCTACTGAGGCATATGTAGTACTTGAGTATCAAGGATATTATGTTGGTTTCGCTTGGTTGTATACAGGTGCATAAAAAATTGATTTAAAAAAAAGAAAAAGGTCTATTTATAGGCCTTTTTTTTTTTTACAGGAAATTTAACTTTATCTCTTTATGAAAATGTTTTCAATGGCACTGAATGTGTTTTTATGATATAATAATATAAAAATAAAAGGTGACTATTTAATGATAAATTATATAATTCAAAGACTGGTTTGGGTTTTTATTATACTCTTTACAACTTTAACAATAACTTTTGTTTTATTAAAGCTTGCACCGGAGTTTCCACCATCAAAAAATGATGAAAGAGATATTTGGCTTACACGACAATATAATGATGGCTACTACACATTAGAAATTTATTATTTAAATAATCCTGAAGATGTTAGAAAAGTAGAAGATGAAATTGCTTTAGAGGAAGGAATTAATAAAACAATTTTTATTGTAAATCCTGTAAGTGACTCTACAATATATAAAGTTTTTCGTCGTGTTCCCATTTTTGATCAGTATATGACATGGCTAACAAATGTTTTAACAGATTTCAATTGGGGCACATCAAGTAAAGTTAGGGTTAATGCTCCTGCTTTTTCTCTGATTTCAGATAGATTTCCTTTAACATTTAGATTAAATTTTTTCACACTTCTTTTCTATATACCTTTTGGATTTTTGTTTGGTATACTTGCAGCACTAAATAAAGATACATGGATTGATAATTTAATGCAAGTCTTGATTATGGTATTTATTTCTCTACCCGCATTAGTTTTTGTTCTTCTACTTCAAATTGTTTTTGGATATCAACTAGAGATTCTTCCTGCGCTTTTTCCCATAATTGAGTTAGAGTCGGCGGCAAGAGTTGCTTCGGGATATATCATTCCAGTTGTTGCAGCCGGATTACCTGCAATCGCAGGTCTTACAAGGTTATTGAGGGCGGAATTATCAGAGGTTCTTACTTCTGAATTTTTACAACTTGCAAAAACTAAAGGTTTATCATATAGACAAGCGGTAGTAAGACACGCAATAAGAAATTCAATGGTTCCAATGTTGCCCATAATAATTGGCTCATTTGCAGGATTACTAAGTGGTTCATTTATATTAGAACAAGTATATTCTATTCCTGGAGTTGGAAGAATTACTCTGCAAGCTTTGTCTGCAGGAAATTATGATTATAACGTACTCATGGTATCTAGTGCATTTTACGGCATTATTGGCCTTATAGCAGTTTTAATTGTTGATTTATCTTATGGAATAATAGATCCGAGAATTAGAATGGGAGCAAAAAAATAATGTCAAAAAAATACGATAAAAACATGTTCTCTTTAGTCCAAGAAAATGATAGACTTAAGGATAAACCATTAAAAACAAAACAGCTATCTTATTTTCAAGATGCAATGTTAAGGTTTACAGTCAATAAATATAATGTGATTGCATCAATTATTCTTTTTATAATGATTCTTCTGTCTATTTTTGTTCCAATATTAACACCAGAAAGATTATACGCTCAAACAAATTCAGAATTATCAACTCTACCTCCACGTATTCCAATTCTAGAAAACTTGGGAATTTTTGATGGTACAAAAGTGTTTAAGAATCAGCCAATTGATCGTGATACAATTGATCCTGAAACAGGTCTTGGCTATCCAACATTAGGTTTTGTTAAAGAATATATAGATATGTCATCTCTTGAAAACCAAGTTGTCATTGGTAATGATAGAAGTCCACTTTTTGTTGGCGGACTCAATGAACTTTATGTAAATACAAACAAGATTTCATATTCTGTCGTATCACCAGATAGAATCTCACTCTTTGAAAATCAAATAATTGAAATTGAGATAGACTCTATTGATCAAAAAGGTAAACTAGAAGTATATTTTTCTAAGTACAGTTCTACATCCTCATTGATAGGGTGGGATGACGATGAACTTATTTTATTGGGAGTTATTTCAGAAGAGGGTAAAGCATCGCTTTCGAGTTCTAACTTAGAAAGCTTTTCATCTGGGTATATTGTTTTAAAATATGTATTAAATGAATCTAGTTCAAATGGAAAAGAAAAAGTAGTTATTGAATCATTGGATATAGTCGACAAAATATCAGAAGAGAGAATTAAGAATTATTCCGGCTATGAATTATCAACCTTCTTTACCTTCGTTTTTGATAGTCAAGTTGAAAATGGTTTGTTTTTGAGGCTCAATGCAGAAATGACAGTATCATCATTTAAATATGATCTTTATGGAGCATTATTTTCAGATCAACCTCAAACCATAGGTGCAAACGAATATAATACAATACTTCTTGATAATCCAGGTATGGAAGAAAGTATTACTCTTGACCCTGAAAATCCTGATTCATGGACTTTTGATGAAGGGTTTCCTATTTCAAAAGTTACTAGTATTGATAGAATAATTATTGCAGGTAGAGAGTATGTAAATTATAAAGTTCAAATGAATGGTAGGTATACTTTGGGCTTCGAGAGCACACCATACTTTTTATTTGGAACAGATGTCTTTGGAAAAGACTTATTTGTATTAATTTGGTTAGGTTTAAGAACCTCATTGCTTCTAGGATTTTTAGCAACATTATTTAATATAATTATAGGAATCATTTGGGGCGCAACATCAGCATATTATGGAGGGCAAGTAGATATATTGATGGAAAGGTTCACAGATATTTGGGGAAGTTTCCCTCAAATTACAATGATAGGTATTATTACCGTTCTTATTGGCCCCGGATTTTTAGCATTGTTTATTTTTGTTGTATATGATGGATGGATAGGTGCGGCAAAAGTAACAAGATTTCAATTTTATCGATACAAAGGTTCTGAATATGTTCTGGCTGCGAGAACTCTTGGGTCCTCGGATAGAAGAATTATATTTAAACATATTTTACCAAACGCGCTTGGGACTATTGTTACAAGGGTGATTCTCGCAATACCTTCAGTTATATTTTTAGAGGTTAATCTTTCATTTTTAGGATTTGGAATAGGTAATGGTCAAACACTATCAATAGGTCCTATTGAACTAACTGGAACATCTATTGGAGTAATATTAAATGATGGTCAACAGCAAATTTTTGCAGGAAACCTTTGGTTAATTATATTTCCGGCGTTAATTGTAGCAATTTTAATGATTACTTTTAATATGTTCGGCAATGCATTAAGAGATGCATTGAATCCACAATTAAGAGGTAATGAATAATGACAGAAAAAGTACTAAATGTAGAAAATTTATCTGTATCTTTCAGAACACCAAATGGGCTTGTTCGTGCTGTTAGAAATATTTCTTTTGATCTACATAAAGGAGAAACCTTAGCTATAGTTGGTGAATCTGGTTCTGGAAAATCCGTTACAAACAGAGCTATTATGGGAATTTTAGCTGGTAACGGAATAATTGATAATGGTTCTATAATGTATAGAGGCCAAGACTTGGCAAAATTATCTGAAGCTAATTTTCATGCTATTCGAGGAAACAAAATTGGTATGATTTTTCAAGATCCATTGTCTAGTTTGAATCCTACAATGAAAATTGGTAAACAAATTACAGAATCAATGCTTGTAAATGGTAATAGGATAAAAAATAAAATGATGGACATGTATCATGATGAATATTATGCATATGTGAATAAAGTTAAAGAAATTCAAATATTAAAGCAAGCATTTAAAACTAAAATTTTTGAAATTCAATTAGATGAACAAACAACCAAAAAAGAACAAAATAAAAAGATTACAAAGGCAAAAAAAGAACTTAAAAAAAATATTCAAAAAATAAGAAAAGAAATTCCTCTTTTCAAAAAGAAATATCTTACAAAAAGAGCTGATTCAATTAAGATTATAAAATCAGAGGTAAAGAGAATAAATCTCGAGGAAAAAGAGACGTTAAAAGATTTGAAAGTAAATTTATTACTTGAAAAATCAAGATTAAATAATTACAGCAAGGGATCTCAAAAATATAGTGACCAAATAAATAAAATAAAAGAAATAAAAACTAAAATAGCAAGCAACAAAGAATCCTTTAAAAGAAAAATCAAGGTTACAAAAAAAGAAGCATATGAGCAAGCTATTAAAATCATGACAGAGGTTGGAATACCTGAGCCCAAAAAAAGATTTAATCAATACCCTTTTCAATTTTCTGGAGGTATGAGACAAAGAGTTGTTATAGCTATAGCACTTATGGCAAACCCTGAAATTTTGATATGTGATGAACCAACAACCGCTTTAGATGTAACTATTCAAGGTCAAATTTTAAATCTTATAAAAGAAATAAAACAACAAAGAGACTTGTCAGTTATTTTTATTACGCACGATTTAGGTGTTGTTGCAAATGTGTCAGATAGAGTTGCTGTAATGTACGCAGGTAAAATTGTGGAATACGGAACTTCAGAAGAAATTTTTTATGATCCGAAACACCCTTACACATGGGCCCTTTTATCTAGTGTCCCCGACTTAGATACTACCGAAAAGCTTCTTTCGATTCCCGGGACGCCGCCAGATATGCTTTTTCCTCCAAAAGGAGATGCATTTGCTGATCGAAATCAATTTGCTTTAAAGATTGATTTTGAAGAACAACCTCCGTTTTTTAAAGTTTCAGAATCACATTATGCAGCAACATGGCTATTGCATGAAAATGCTCCAAACGTTCAGATGCCTGAAATTGTAAAAGAAAGAATTGATAAATATAAATCTCAAGACAAACTACACAATGATAATAAAGAGGTATCATTATGAACAAAACAAATGAGAAATTACAAAACAAAAGTAATAATGAAGTTATATTAAAAGTTAATAACCTTAAGCAGTATTTTAAGTCTGGATTTGGTCGAAACAAAATACTAGTAAAAGCTGTCGACGATGTTTCATTTGAAATTAAAAAAGGAGAAGTTTTTTCTTTAGTTGGCGAGTCTGGATGCGGTAAAACCACCACAGGAAGAACAATCATCAAATTATATAAATCTAGTGGAGGAGAAATATATTTTCACAACACAAGAATTTTAAGTGACGTCAAAGCTGCAAAAAAAGAATTTAAAGAATCTATGAAAGCCGCAAGATTTGACTTGAGATCAAAAAAAATTACAAGAGAGAGATTTGATATTCTTAGACAAGAGGCGAAACAAAAACTTAAATCAGCAAAAAAAGATAAAAATTTTGAAAATATTTTAGATGAAAAAGGTATTCAAGCAAGTAAAAATATTGAATCATTAGAAGAATATAAAACAATAGATGAAAATTATTCAGAACGAATAAAACTTTCAGAGAAAAAAATAAAAGATTTATTGGATGCAAAAAAAGAAAAGAGCATAAATAAAACAGAACTAAAAGAAATTAATCTCGAGATTAAAAAAGAAACAAAAACTTTAAATCTTAATAAGCTTAGAAAAAAACAAGATATAAATAATTTAAAATACCGTTTAGTAAATAAAAATAAATTGTTGATGAGAAAAATGCAAATGATATTTCAAGACCCTATTGCGTCTCTAAATCCTAGAATGACTGTTAAAGAGATTATTGCAGAAGGACTAAGAATTAACGGATATAAGAATGAAGAAGTTATTGATAGAAAAGTAAAAGAGGCCTTAGAGACGGTAGGACTAGTCCCTGAACACGCAAGCAGATATCCACATGAATTTAGTGGTGGTCAAAGACAGAGGATAGGTATAGCGAGATCTCTAGTTGTTGAACCCTCATTTATTGTTGCAGATGAACCGATCTCTGCTTTAGATGTTTCAATTCGTGCTCATATTATCAATTTACTTAACGAATTAAGAGAAGAAAAGGGTATTACGATTTTATTTATAGCACACGACCTCTCGGTAGTTAAATATTTTTCAGACAGATTAGCTGTAATGTATTTTGGAAAGATTGTTGAAATTGGAAATAAAGATAAGATATTTAATAACCCTATGCATCCATATACACTATCATTACTAGATTCAATTCCTTTGCCAGATCCTTTATATGAAAAAAGAAGAGAATCTTCAAGTAAATACAATCCTTTTTCAGATCACGACTATTCTAAAGAAAAACCGTCGTTGAGAAAACTTGAAGAAGATCATTATGTGCTATGCAATTCTGATGAATATGAAAAATATGTAAAAAGACTTAAAAAATGAAAATAATTAGATTTCTTTTAATCGTTTTTGTTCAAGCGTTTTTGGGTTTTATGCTTCTCTTTTTAAGAGGACTAGAAGCAAGTCTCCAAAATATTTCAGATCATCTTTTTGTAATAGGTATTCTTTTTGGAATGCCATCTTTGGTGGCATTTACAGAGTCATTTAAAATTTTTTATGGTTTTAGATATGCTTTCCGTGTTTTTATCTCGCCAAACTATAGAAAAACTTATCCAACATTTAAAGACTATAAGGCTTCAAAAAAAGAACTTGAAAAAAAGAGCACTTTTTTCATTGAATTTTTCTTTGCAAGTCTTATTATCGTTTTCATTTCTGGGGTTCTGTCTGAGGTCGTAATGAATGGATTATAATAAAAAAATAAAAAATAAATTTCATACTCTTTTATTTTTTTACATACTTATTATTTTAAGCTTTATTTTTGTAACTGCAGTAGTATATATTTATATATCATCAGAATGGAAATACATAATTATTTTTTTTAATTTAATTGTTTTAGTTTATTTAAGTTATGTATTTAAAAAGAGGATATATGCTTTGATTCATCGTAATTATATAAAAAAAATCAAAGAAGATGTTATTGATCCGATTGAGTTAAAAGCTAAAATTAGTAATCAAGATTTAGAGAGAGCAATAATTAAAAATGAATACAAAGAATATTTTTCAAATTCAAAAATTAAACTTTTTATTAAAATAAAAAAAGATGAAAAAATTAGAAAAGTTTTTAAACATTACATATTATATGTTGCAATAATAATTTTAAATCCCAAACTAGAATATTATCAGAGAAAAGCAGATGAGATTATCAACGATATTCAATATAAATCACAAACCAGAGACAAAAAAAGAATAGATAGAATATTGATTACTCAATATAAAAAGATTAATCAATTCGATGATGAAGAAAGAAAATCAATCAACGAAATTATATTTATAAAGACCGATAAACATCTTGTTTCAACAATAAATGTGGGAATTTTAGAGTCCCCTCAAATTGCTTTAATGTTAGTAGCAAAAAAATATAGACCATCGTTATATTATGATTTACATATTGAAGATATAGACCAAATTCTTAAAAAATCAATCTAAACTTTTTAAACGTTTATGATAGATTAGTAAAATAACACTTAAAATTAACGAAATTGAAGACGGGTAAATTCTATAACTAGGAAAATTAAATATTCCATTATAAGAAATTAAAAGTATACATAAAACTAATATAAATTTAAGTATAAAAGATAAAAAATAGTGAGATGAGGTCATGTCAGAACTTAATGTTTTTCTGTATCTTTTATTCCAAAAATGATTACATGTCAAATATCCGTGTAGAGATATAGTAAAAAGGGATATAGAAATAAACATCTCTAAAGAACCATAAAGTGTGTAATTAAGAACCAGCAGATTTATCGATAAAAAACTTGAAATAGTAAGGCATCCCCAAAAAATGGGCAATTTTATATCATATAAAAAGGTATCATAAGATTTTTTTGATTCTTCCTCAAGAATAAATTTCTCAGAGTTAAAATACATTTTGAGTGTCCACAAAGATATAAGTAATACAAATATGGGAGAATTAATGCTTCCCAACAGACCATTAACATAAGATAGTGTTGTATAATTTATGTTAGAAAAATTTAATATTAATGCGGGATTACCTCGTAATATTTTATCTCGAATTATGATAAGTGTCTCATCTATCAATAAATACGATTGAATAAATATGCTAATAAAGTAGACAATATGTAAAAATAATAAAATTAATAAAAATCTTCTATAAATATGAAGAATAAGGTTAAATCTATCCGTTGTTCTGAAGACTTTTAAAGTAATATAAAATGCAAGTACAACAATTAATTGAATAAGTAATAAAACATCAGAGAGATAAACCAATTCATTTCTGACAAACACATTTGTTGTATAAATGAAATTTAAAAAAAACAGAACAAAATATATTAAAAATGAAAATTCAACTACAAATAATTTATTTTTTAATTTATCAACCATATAATTCACCTATCTATTACATATTTTATGATACCATACTTAAACATACATTTCATTGAATCATTTAAAACATTCTTATTATTAGCGTAAAGGTTTAAAAAACCCCTAATTTATACTATAATTATAAGGTATAGGAGAATTAATTATGTCAATTCTGAATATTAAAAAATTACATGTAAATGTTGATGGGAAACCTATCTTAAATGGTGTAGATTTAGAAGTGAAGTCAGGGGAAGTTCATGCAATCATGGGCCCTAATGGAACTGGCAAATCAACTTTAGCAAGCGCTTTGATGGGTAATCCAAAATTTGAAGTAATTTCTGGCTCCGTGACAATGGAAAATCAAGATTTGCTTGAAATGGAAGTTGATGAAAGAGCTAGGGCAGGCTTGTTTTTGGCTATGCAGTATCCGGCTGAAGTTCCAGGAGTAACAAATAGTGATTTTATGAGACAAGCATTAAGAGCTGTATCAGAAAAAGAAGTAAATGTTATTGATTTTGCTATGAAATATGAAAATGCAATAAAAGATCTAAAAATGAAAGAAAACATGGCTCACAGATACCTTAATGAAGGTTTCAGTGGTGGCGAACGTAAAAGAAATGAAATTCTTCAATTAAAAATTTTAAAACCTAAAATTGCAATATTAGATGAGATTGATTCTGGACTTGACGTTGATGCACTTAAAATTGTAGGTAAAAACGTTTCTGAAATGATAAATAGTAATTTTGGATGCATTCTAATCACTCATTATCAAAGAATTCTTAAATACATTAAGCCTACTCATGTTCATATAATGATTGATGGAAAAATTGCTCTCAGTGGAGGAGAAGAACTTATTGAAAAGATTGACAAGAACGGATATGAATGGATTCCAAACCCTTCTGAATTAAAGAACGGAAAATAAAATGGAAAGACAACAAAAAAGTATTGTTGAGAATTATTCTGAAAAAAGAGATATTCATAATATTATATTTAAAGAAAATTCTTTAATAAATGAGTTTAAACATATTGATGTTAAAGAAAGAAATACAATTAAAATCAAGATTGAAAGAAATTCTGAAGTTAATATATTTTTAAGTCTATCAAAAAAAGAATATGAAGAAAATTTTCTGTTTTTAGATATTGAAGTTTTTGAGAACTCCAAATTGAATTATATATTCCTAGTAAATGAAAATGCAGTAAATCAAAAGACCCATCATCAATTTTCTCTAAATAAAAATGCAAAATTGAATATGATAAATGGATTTTTTTCAAAAGAACTCAAATCAATAGTTAGTGTTGACCTAAATGGTGAGGGTTCAGAAGTTTTATTAAATTCTGTAGTAATATCTTCAGATAAATCCAATCAATCCATAGATTCAAAAATTACTCATTACGCTCCTAATTCATATGGTGATATGTACAACATAGCTATTGCCAAAGATCAAGGAAAAGTAACACTGAATGGAATCGAAAAAATTAAAAAAGGTAATTTTCAAGCTAATTCATTTCAAACACTTAAAGGTATAATACTTTCAGACAAGGCAACTGTTGAAGTTAATCCTATTTTATTAATTGATGAGTACGATGTTAAAGCCGGACATGGAGCTACTATAGGAAAAATTGAAGAGGAACAAATGTATTATTTGCAAAGTAGAGGATTAACAAAATTAGAAGCGGAAAAAATGATTATAAACAGTTACATCAATCCAATTGTAGATAAAATTAATGATGAAGATATTCATAAAGATTTTGAAAGAGCAATTAACAAAAAAATATGATAGATATAAAAAATGTAAGATCAAATTTTCCAATATTTCTAAATAACGAAGATTTAGTTTATTTGGATTCAGCTGCATCATCTTTGAAACATAAGAATAGTATTAGAGATGTAATGAACTATTACATGCAGTCGGGATCAAATGTTGGAAGAGGATCATATAAAATACAACTTAATACATCTGAAATGTACGAAGAATCAAGAAAATACATATCCAGATATCTTAATGCAGAGAGCGAAAGATCAATTGTTTTCACTAAAGGAGCAACTCACGCTTTCAATATGATAGCACATCATTTTGGAAATAAACTTAAAAAAGGTGATGAAGTTCTAACAACCAAATTAGAACATCATGCTTCATTTTTACCTTGGCAAAGAGCATGTAACAAAGCGGGGGCAAAATTGATTTTTTCTCCTTTAGATAATGATTTTAGAATAAATATAGATAAATTATTAGATTTGATAAACGAGAAAACCAAAGTTGTTGCAATTACATTAGTTTCAAATGTTTTAGGGTATGTTACTCCAATGGAAAAGATAATAAAAAAGGCTCATGATGTTGGTGCAATTGTGGTTTGTGATGCTGCTCAGGCCGCCCCGCACCAAAAATTAGACGTTAAAGAATTAGATTGTGATTTTTTGGCTTTTTCAGGACATAAATGTTTTGGACCTACTGGAGTTGGAGTTTTATATGGAAAATATGAACATTTAATTGAAATGGAGCCAATTGAAGTTGGTGGTTCAATGGTAGACGATGTTAAAGAACGATATTTTACAACAGCAGAACCACCGAACAAATTTGAGGCAGGTACACCTCCAATTGCTCAAGTTATAGGTTTGAAATCAGCAATTGAGTATCTTAATCAAGTTCAAGGAAAAAAATTAGAAGATCATATTAATGAACTTAGAAATTATGCAGTCAATAGGCTTTTGGAGTTGAAAGATATAATAATATATAATCCAAGAGCTGAAGTAGGAATAATAACATTTAATCTTAAAGATATCCATGCTCACGATGTTGAAACTTTCTTAGCATCTGATAATGTTTGTGTTCGTGCAGGCCACCATTGTGCAAGATTATTAATGGATGTCTTTAAAACATCAGCTACTATAAGAATTTCTTTGCACATTTATAACGAAAAAAAAGATATAGATAAATTAATTTTTGCTCTAAAAAAAGCTTCAAATTTTTTTAATACCCTGGAGGAAGTTAAGTGAAAGATCTGTACAGACAAATAATCATGGATCATTATAAATATCCAAAGAATAAGGGTTTGAATCCAAATAAGGAATCAATAATTGTTCATCTTAATAATCCATCGTGCGGAGACGAAATTTCAGTTCAAATTAACTTAAAGAGTGATATAATTACAGATATAAGACATTCGGGGACTGGATGTTCCATATGTTGTGCAAGTGCAAGCGTTATGTCATCTACATTAAAGAATTTAGATAAAAAGACATCAATAGAGACAATTAGAGATTTTTATGGAATGATTCGTGGTGACCAAAAAATTAGTGAATTACTTAATTATGAATCTTTGGCATTTAAAGGGGTAACAAATTTTCCAGCTAGAATAAAATGTGCAACGCTTGCTTGGAAAGCAATCGAAAAAGGGATAAATTCACATAAAGGAGAAAAAAATGGATAAAAATAAAAAGAAAATTGATTCGATAGTTGGTGATTATAAATATGGTTTTAAGACAAAGAATGAACCATTTTTTTCAATTCCAAAGGGAATAAGTGAAGAAGTTGTTAGTAAAATTTCAAAGTATAAAAAAGAACCTGAATGGATGACAAATAAAAGACTAGAAGCATACAGAGAATTTGCAAAACGTCCAAATCCAAAGTGGGGACCAGATTTATCTTTTATTGACTTTGATAATTTTTATTATTTTAT
>Ga0181568_10003933_pt1 | contig 13324 bp, 13 predicted proteins | sample 101ome_20_FD_133758 | JGI IMG/M metagenome (GOLD analysis project Ga0181568, IMG submission 133758) | Coastal salt marsh microbial communities from the Groves Creek Marsh, Skidaway Island, Georgia - 101404AT metaG (megahit assembly) | ecosystem: Environmental > Aquatic > Marine > Intertidal... | reverse complement strand
CCAAACCAACATAATATAAATTCATTCGGAGATTTTATTCTTTTATTTAATTCTTTAGTACAATTGTCATTAAAGATTTTTACCGCTTCAGTATCAACTGATTGATTAAAACCTTTTGTTTTCCAAAGATTTAAGTTTTGATAACTTTTTTTTAAAATTTCATTATTTGTTACAGTTATATGTTCTGTGCATGTAACCTTAGAATCTTCATGGCCATAATGGTAAACGGTATGGCCCCGTTTAGTCATTTCTTGGCAAAACTTATAAACTTTTTGAGTAAATGCACATAAAGATATTTCTTTTTTAGTGGGGGTATATGGAACACTTAAACAGTGGAAAATCATATATATATAGTGTAATATTTATTGATATATGTCAACTAGAAAAAAAAGGCAACCAAGGGAAACAATAAAAGAAGTTATAGAAGATAACACTTTTACAAAAGTTAAATTAAATATAAAAAAATTTAACTTAACAGCAAAACAAAAAAAACTAGTTGAGTTAGCTTTTAATAAAGAAACGAAAATTATTTTTGTAAATGGAGTAGCAGGGTCATCGAAAACATTTTTATCGGTGTATTCTGCTTTGCATTTGCTAAATGCAGATTCTAAATATGAAATAAAATATATTAGAACAATTGCAGAAGCAGCTGAGCGGGGGTTAGGTTCTTTGCCTGGAACGGTTGATGAAAAATTTAATCCTTTTATGATGCCTTTATATGATAAATTAGACGAATTACTTCCCGTGACGCAATCTAAATATTTAGAAGATCAAGGTTATATAGAAGCTTTTCCTGTGAATTTTTTGAGAGGCGCGACTTGGAATGATAAAATTGTTATAGCAGATGAAGCTCAAAATTATTCTACGAAAGAACTTGTAACGCTTCTCACTCGCATAGGAGAAAACACTAAAATGTTTATATGTGGAGATTCCATGCAATCAGACATAGGGGCTAAATCTGGATTTCAAAAAGTATTAAAGTTATTTAAAAATCAAGAAAGTACAGATAAAGGCATACATTGTTTTGAGTTTGAAGAGGAAGATATTGTAAGAAGTGAAATTTTAAAATATCTAGTTAATGTATTAAAGGCATTAGATAAATAGTGAATAAATCATATAATATTAAAATGAGTAATATATTTTGTACTAGCTGTGGTTCTAAGCATTCTGTAGGAGCTAAATTTTGTTCTAGTTGTGGCAGTAGTTTGTCAAAAGTTTTAAATACTGCAAACAATTTTGAAACAAAAGTGAATCATTCAGAAAATGATGAATTTTTCAAAAAGCCTAAGAGATTAGAATATGAAATACAAAACCCAAATAGCAATAATATTTATGAAGCTAAACAGCTTTTTCATTCCAACCCAGTAAAAGAATCGGATAGATTAATAAGAGAATCTGCCCCAGAAAGGCAATTAACTAAAGAAGAGTATTTGAATGAATCATTGAAAGAATGCGCCCCTTCTAGAAATATTGAAGAAATAAATTAATAATGAAAAAAGGGGGGAAAAAATTTGAAGAAATGTATGAAACAATTGATGCAGTTATAAAAAAACGTAAATCTAAATGGCGTTTAAAGGCTATTACTTGGTTTGATTTTGAAGATATAGAGCAAATAATAAAATTGCATATATATAAAAAATGGCATTTGTGGGATCAATCGAGACCTATAGAGCCTTGGGTGAATACAATCACCACAAACCAGATAAGAAATATAATAAGAAATAATTACACTGCTTTTGCTAAGCCTTGTATTTCTTGCCCTTTTAATACTGGAAAAGGAATTGAAATTAATTTTGATAATGCTTGTGGTTTTACCCCTAGTAAAGTTCAATGCAATGAATGCCCCTTATACGCTAAGTGGGAAAGAATAAAAAAACCAGCTTACGATCTTAAAATGACTGTAAGCTTAGAGAATCATCAAAGTTCTTATTTGAATTCTGAAAGTGCAAATCACTACAATTATAAAAAAGCTTCCGATAAACTTCATGAACTAATGAGGAAAAATTTAAGTGGTAAGCATTATTTTATTTATAAAATGTTTTTTATTGATAATTATCCAGATGAAAAAGTAGCTGAAATTTTACGATTCACAACGAATGAAAAAGGGAGGAAAGCAGGATATAAGCAGATAAAAAATTTAAAAAAAATATTATATAACAAAGCTAAGCTACTCATGGAACAAAACGATTTATTTATAGATTAAAATGTTATCAAGTGAAAATAAAATTTTTATTAATAAAAAAATAGAAGAGGGATTAACTGATTATGTTGTTATCGCTAATTTACTTTTTAAAAAAGAATCTTTAACCGGCAGGTCTAAAGAGGCTAAACTAGTAAGAGACTATTTAATTTCTTTGGGCCACATCAAGAAAAAAGAAAAATCTAATAGATTTTCCCCTGTGAAAGAAAGGTTAAATGACTCTCAAAAAGAGTTTATAAAACAAAATATCGAAAGCGGAATAACCGCTAAGCAGATTACAGAATTAATTTTTTCGAAAAAATTTCAAGGTTCAGAAAATTTAAATATTTTTGTTACTGCTGAATATAGATCAGTGCATAAATATATTAAGGAAAATTATCCACAATTTTTAGTTGATTCAGAATCTGGAATAAATCAGAAATATTCTATCCCTCGTTCTTTAAAAACTGTTTTAAATAAAGTGAATAAATGGTGTGGTCAAAATTTAAATGACGACAAACTATCTTTGCAGCACAGAAAGTTTTTAGAAAAGCTACTTGTTTATTTAAGTAGTCCTAGATTTGTTGGTAATTATGATTCTTACAGTAGCTCGAATGATAAAGATCTTTTTGAAGCTGAATTTATTCGGGCTGTTTGGGATAAACCGGATTTAACTATGGATGAAATTAATTTATATATAAATGTTTGTATGGATTATATAAATTTAAGGCAGATCGATATTAAGAAAAATAAAGTTAATGATATGTTTAACGAGACGCAAGAGCAAAATGATTTAACTATTCGTTTAACAGAGATTTTAAAAACTATCAGCGAAGAATACAATCAATGTTCAAGGCGAATAGATCAAAGTATTCAGAAATTAAATGGAGAAAGAGCAAAGAGAGTAGAAAAAAATAATCTAAAAAACGCTTCAATTTTAAATTTAGTAGAGCTTTTCCAGGATGAAAAAGAAAGGAAAATGATGATACAAATAGCAGAAAAGCAAAAAGAAGTAATAAAAGAGGAAGCTGAAAAATTAGAAAATATGTCTTCTTGGAAAGCTCGTATTTTAGGTGTTTCTAAAGATGACGCTATATGATAGATACAAATAAAAATTGGTTATTGTTTGATGATACTAGTCGTTGTTTTTTTTACGAAAAAAAATTCGATGGTGATTTTTCAAAAGCTTGTTGGGAGTATGATTTTTTTTGTAAAGAGATTTATGGTTTTGAATATTCAAAAACAAATTGTATTTATGAAATGGGCGATGTTTTTATAGAACCAAATGATGTGGTAGTAGACTTAGGTGCGAATGTAGGTTTATTTACAGACTATGCTGCTAAAAAATGCCAAAAAATCATAGCAGTAGAGGGCGCAGCTCAACAGTTTTCGTGTTTAGTTAAAAACACTTGCGAAAATAACAATGTAGAGTATCTAAATGCAAATATAGTTTCAGAGAAATCTAAAAATAATTTCACTTGGGGCTCTCCGGTAAAAATAAATATTACTATTTCTGATATATTTGATTTATATGATTTGAGTTATATAGATTTTTTAAAAGTTGATATAGAGGATTCAGAGTATGATGTGTTTGAATCAATCGATAAGAATCTTTTGAGTCGTATAAAAAAAATTGCTATTGAAACCCATGACGATAGTAGGAATGAAAAATTAATTTCAGATATCAATAAAGAAAATTTTTATTATTTTGATTATCATTTAGGCGGAGGAAACAAGCAAACTACTTATTATTTTTGGTGATTTATATATGATTTGTAAAATCTGCGATGAATCTTTTAATAGTGATAGATCATTTCATGCTCATTTAAAAAAACATGGAATGTATCAGGCGGAATATTATTGCAAATATTATCCTAGGTACTCATTATATTACAAAAATCAAATTCCTTTTATAAATAAAAAGGATTATTTTTTAAAAGAGTTTATTGATCTTAATGAATTTTTGCTTTGGGAAAATAGCGCTTCTGCAGAATTAGCAAAAGCAAAATGTTTAGAGTTATTGAGAAAAAGAGTTGAAGAGAAAAAATATGAATATGCCCCTTTTCATAATGAATTAAAAACTACAGGTTTGCCTCCTATTGATATTTATAAAAAGCATTATAAATCTTACACAAAAGCATGTAGAGCGATAAATAAAGAGCCGATTTTTAACAAGCCAATGCCTGTTGATTTTTATAAGAAAAGCATTCCTGAATTTGAAATATTAGTTGATACCAGGGAACAAGATCCCCTTCCTTTCAGGAACTCTAAAAAAGAAAAATTATATATTGGTGATTATATAAATAAAAGCGGCGAGTATACTTATACTTATATAGATAGAAAAAGCGAAACAGATTTTTTAGGAACTCTAGCTTCAGGAGTTTCACGCTTTGAAAAAGAAATTCAAAAAGCTGTGCAGTTAAATAGTTATTTGTTTGTGGTGGTGGAAACGACAATAGATAAAATAAAGTTTAATCATAAAAAATTTAGAAGAAAAACCAGTTTAGAATACGTACTTCATAATATGAGGGCATTAACTCATAAATATCCAAGAAGCATACAATTTATTTTTACAGGAACTAGAGAAAAATCTTTAGATATTATTCCAAGACTTCTTTATTTCGGTGACCGCTTATGGAGTGTAGATATTCAATATTATTTAGACAAGGAGTGACTTATGTGTGCCTGGGAGAAAGGTAATCAATTAAAAAGAAAAAACGAATTTATATCTAATGAAGAACTATTGAAAAAAGAAGGTTTTTTAGAAGAAAAAGAAGCTAAACTTTTATTTTATGAATTTTTAAGAAGCAATGTAACTTTTTCTACAGATTTACTCACTGGTGTTCAATTATTTCCATTCCAGCATATGGCGATTAAAAGCATGTTAGAAAGTGATTATTTTTTGGGGGTTTGGTCCCGAGGAATGAGTAAAAGTTACACCACAGGCATTTTTGCTGTGTTAGACGCGATTTTAAATCAAGGTGTTGAAATAGGAATTTTATCTAGATCTTTTAGGCAGTCTAAAATGATTTTTAAAAAGATTGAAGACATAGCAGCTAAACCTGAAGCTTACTTATTAAAACAATGTATTACTCATGTATCTAAAAGTAATGACGAATGGATAATGGAAATAGGCCAAAGCCGAATCAGAGCTTTACCACTAGGTGATGGAGAAAAATTACGTGGGTTTCGTTTCCATAGAATTATTATTGATGAGTTTTTATTAATGCCTGAAAGAATTTATAATGAAGTGATAGTTCCTTTTTTATCTGTAGTTCAAAACCCCACTCAAAGAGAAGAATTGTATCAGTTAGAAAATAAATTAATTGAACAAGGCAAAATGAAAGAAGAAGACAGACATCAATGGCCTAATAATAAATTAATAGCTCTTTCCTCCGCTTCTTTTAAATTTGAATATTTATATAAGTTATATGAACAATATGAAAATTTAATTTTTAACCCTAAGAAAAACGAAAGAACTCGTAGATGCGTTATGCAGTTTAGTTACGATTGCGCTCCAGTTCAGTTGTATGATCAAAATTTAATAAACCAAGCAAAGTCTACAATGAGTGAATCTCAATTTATGAGAGAGTTCGGAGCTCAATTTACAGATGATAGTTCGGGTTATTTTAAAATTTCTAAAATGGCTTTATGTACAGTTCCTGATGGAGAATCGCCTTCTGTAGAAGTCGTTGGAAAACCGGAAGACGAATATATAGTAGCGGTTGACCCTTCATGGTCTGAAACGGAATCTTCTGATGATTTTGCAATTCAAGTTTTAAAATTAAATCAAGAAAAACAAATTAGCACATTAGTGCATTCTTACGCTTTATCAGGTAGCTCTTTAAAAGATCATATTAAATACTTTTTATATATTTTAAAGAATTTTAATGTTATTGCTGTGTGTATGGATTACAACGGTGGTGTGCAATTTATGAACTCTTGTAATGAGAGTGAATTATTTAAAAGTGAAGGGATTAATTTAAAACAAATTGTTACTGAATTTGAAAAACCAGAAGACTATCCTCAAAACTTAACAATGGCAAAAAACGAATACAATAAATCAGATTATAAATATGTATTTTTAAGAAAGCCTACTTCTAGCTGGATTAGAACCGCTAATGAATTACTTCAGGCAAATTTTGATCACAGAAGAATATTTTTCGGAAGCAGAGCTATAGATGATAATTTTAGAGCTCAAACTAAGAAAAAAATAAATATTTTAGATTTAAAATTTTCTAATACTGTTGATTCAGGGAAACAAAGCGAAGAAGCAAAAATGATTGATTTTGTTGAGCATTTAACGGATATGATAATGTTAACAAAAACAGAATGTGCTTTAATACAAATAACCACAACGGCTCAAGGTACTCAAAGTTTTGATTTACCGGCCAATTTAAAAAGAAAAACTGGTCCAGATAAACCAAGAAAAGATAGTTATTCAGCTTTAGTGTTAGGAAATTGGTTGGCAAAAATATATTATGATATGGAACATGTAAAATTAGAAAACGTAACCGAAACTTTTACTCCTATGTTTATAGCTTAAAAGTTTAAAGTCACTTTTAAAGTAACTTTGTGTAACTATATAATAGAAACAAATGACTAGAAAATATACAAAAAAATCAGACTATTGGAATCAATTTTCAAAAGGAAACCAAGGAGAAAAAGAGTCTTTGCAAGATTTAATAAATAATAATGCTTCTGAACCTTTTTTAGTTGGAGACCCTTTTTATAATTTTGATTCTAAAGCTAGTTATGTCAGAAATGGAGGTTCAGCAACAACTAATTTTAGGAAAAATGCTGCTTATGTAGCTCCTAAAATGTACAAATATGCTAATATAAGAGAAGGTCTTCTTCCTTTTGAAATGTCCATTAACGGGTATAACGTTAGAGATTGTATCGAATTATGCCAAAAAGCTTATGCAAATGTAGCAATCTTTAGAAATGCTGTAGATATAATGTCTGAGTTTTCGAATGCTGAAATTACTTTGGAGGGAGGTAGCGCTAAATCTAGAGCTTTTTTTCAAAAGTGGATGAAATACATAAAAATTTGGAAAATAAAAGATCAATATTTTAGGGAATACTATAGAAGTGGTAATGTTTTCTTTTATAAAATAAACGCTAAATTTGGATTAGACGATTTTCAGTCTATTTTAAAATCTTACGCTAATTCAGACGGTTTATCTTACGACAGTGTGGAAAAAATTTATAATTACCCTACCCCTTATGATGTTAAAAATTCAATACCAGTTCAGTATACATTGTTAAACCCTTTTTATGTTGTGGCAAATAGAACTTCTTCTTGGAGGCAGGTAGTCTATGAAAAAATACTTTCTGAATACGAGTTAGAAAGATTGCAGAACCCTAAAAACAGTCACGATAAAATGATTTTTGATAATTTAGATGAAGAGACTAAGGATAAGATAAAAAATGGTCAATGGGCTCAAGACGGACTGAAAATACAGCTAAATCCAACTGATGTAATATATTCTTTTTATAAAAAACAAGACTACGAACCTTTTGCTGTTCCTTTTGGCTTTGCAGTTTTAGATGATATTAATTTTAAGTTGGAAATGAAGAAGATAGATCAAGCGATTTGTCGTACAATTGAAAATGTTATACTTTTAATAACTTTAGGTACAGAACCTAGCAAAGGAGGTATAAATCATAAAAACATAAAAGCAATGCAGTCTCTTTTGAACAATCAATCTGTCGGAAGAGTTCTTGTCGCTGATTACACAACAAAAGCGGAATTTGTCATACCAGATATGAATAAAGTATTAGGTTATGAAAAATATAAAATCGTTAATGAGGACATTAAAGAAGGGTTGCAGAATATCCTTATAGGTTCAGAAAAATTTGCTAATACTACGATTAAAGCTCAAGTGTTTTTTGAAAGATTAAGGGAAGCTAGAAATGCATTTTTAAATGATTTTATGCAACCAGAAATGGAATTGATATTTAAAAACTTTGGTTTTAAGGGTCAATGTCCAGTAGCAAAATTTGAAGAAGTTTCTATAAAAGATGAAACGCAGTTCAACAGAGTTGTCACTCGAATGATGGAATTGGGAATTTTACCTCCTGAAGAGGGTATCAAGGTTATAGAAACTGGCATATATCCTACTACTGAAGAATTAGAATCTGCTCAAGAAAAATTTGTAGAACAAAGGAAAAAAGGGTTTTATAACCCAATAGTAGGAGGAGTACCTACCATTTCTTCCCCTTCAAAGGAGGATTTAAATATTAATGACAAAGAAAAAAATAAAATAAAAGTTCCAAATGAAGTGGGCAGACCTGTTGGAACAACTTCTGCTTCTGTTTATTCTAGAGAATCTATTGCAAATGTGTTTGATTTAACTAAAAGTTTGTATTCTGAAGTTCAAGGCCTACTAAAGAAAAAATACAATATAAAAAGACTAAACAAAAATCAAAAAAAATTCGCAGAAGAAATAAGTGAAGCTATAATTATAGGTTCAAAAAGTTCTACGTGGAACAAGACTGCTAATCAAGTTTTAAATAATCCTTCTGAATTAGATTCTTTAGGTATACTTAAAGAGGTTCAAAATTTAGCTAATGAACACGATTTAAATCTATATGCTGCAGCATTGTTGTATCACAGCGTGGAAAAATGAGTGTAAAACTGTATTAATGTTATGTCGCAATCTGATTTTAAATATTCAACAAAATTTAATAATATAGTAACTGCTTCGGTTAATTTTGATCAAAGCGTCTTATTCTCTAGCGCTTCGTTAGAACCTTTAAAATCTTTAATGCCTGAAAGTGTTAATTTAAAGAAAAATATAGATTTAGTTGGTGCTAGTTTTAATGCAGCTGTAGTTAATAAGTTTAATAAAAATGGAGATGGCATTAACAGCGATACAGCTTTGGAGTTCAAAAAATATTTTATACATAAACCAACAAATATTGAACACAAAAAACAAAAAATAGTAGGGCATATTGTAAACTCTGGTTTTTCCTCTTTCGGTGAAAATAATATTTTAACTGATGATGATGTTAAAGGGTCGTTAGATCCTTTTAATATCGCTTTAGCTGCTGTCATTTATAAAACTGTTGATAGGGATTTCGCTGAGGCGCTAATTGATTCTAATGATCCAGAATCTAATTTTTATGAAAAAATTAGCGCAAGTTGGGAAATAGGATTTAATGATTTTTATGTAGCTTTAGGTAGTAAGGATCTTAATCAGGCTGAAATTATAAAAGATGAAAACCAAATAGAAGAATTTAAAAAATACTTAAAAGGTTTTTCCGGTAGTGGATTTTTGAATGATGGAACACCTGTTTATAGATTGGTTACTGGAAGGATTTATCCTTTAGGTATTGGTTTTACCACTAATCCTGCAGCGGAAGTAGAAGGCGTTATAGTTGACGAAAATAATTCAAAAGATATTGAAAACGAAAAACAAGAAGACGCTAACATAAAAGAAAATAATGAAAAAAATATTAATTTTGTGAACTTTAATAAAAAATTTTCACAACCTATTAAAAATAATGTAAAAATTAACAAAACTAAAATTATGGATTTAGAACAAATATTATCAGACCTTAAGACGGTGCTTGCAGAAAAGCGAAGCACTGAATCATTCAGCGAAGAAGCTGTTGCGAGTATTTCGCGTAGAATAGCTGAAAGTATCAAGGAAAAAAGCGATGAGATTCAATCTAAGATTTCTGCTGCTGAGGAGGCTAAACTCGAAGCTATTGCAGAAACAGAGCAGCTTAAAAAAGATCTCGCTTCTAATTCTAAAGAGTTAGAAAATGCTGTTTCCAAAATCACAGAATTAGAATCAGTTCTCTCTGCACAGGCTGCACAAGAATTGTTTAACTCAAGAATGGGTAGTTTAGATTCTGAATATGATTTCGAAGAAGAAGATCGTAATCTTTTAGCTCAAGAATTAAATTCTCTTGATAATACTGATGAAGCTTTTGCTTCTTTTAAAGATAAGTTAGCTGTAATTTATCGTCATAAAAATAAATCTTTTAAAGAAGAGCAAGATAAAATTTTCCAAGAAAAATTAGAAGCAGAATTAGCTAAAAGACTTCAAAAAGAAGAGAAGTCAGAAGTTATCGAAGCTTCTGTTGAAGAAAAAGAAACAAAAGAAGTTGAAGTAGAAACTGCTTTAGCTAACGCTAAAGAAGAAGAGGCTTCAATTCCTGCTCAAAATATAGAACCTACTGAAACAGAAGTTTCTTGGAAAGATAAGTTCAGTAAGGCATTTTCAAAACAAAATATCACAATTAAATTCTAAAAAATTATGTCACTTAGATTATATCCATTCAGGCAATATAGTGAACAAGATGTTATAAACTTGTTCTCTAACGATACTGCTGATACTGGTCCATTTGATAATGGCAACGGTTCAGCAGGCGTTTTTGTAAAAGTAAGTGCAGGTAATTTGGATGCAGATCCTATTACTTATGCAACAAACAGTTACTTAGGAAAAACTGATTATCCTTTTCTTGGGGCAGCTCAGTATCCTACAGTTCCGTTACAGTTCACGGCTGCTACGACAGGTGCTCCTGTTCTTGGCATTACGTTAAACCAAACACTTCTAGAAGATGAAAATGGAGAAAAACTTCTCTATAATCCTGTAAAAGCAGCAGAGCTTCAGGCTTGTTTGACAGGTCAAGCTGTTCCAGTTGCTTCTAGGGGTATGTTTACATTAGCTGATACAGCCATTGATTGGGCTGATAGCAGTATGGTTGTTAATTCTCATTTGGTGGTTTCAGAAAATCCTGGCAAAGTTTCAGGCTTACTTTCTACTACTTCTGATACTCTTAGCGGTCAGTATAACATTATCGGGAAAGTCTTAGCTACTGGTCAACGTGTTTCTCAAAATGGAGAAAGCGATTATTTCGCTGGTACTACTACTGGAAAATATGCTATTGTTCAAATAGACTGTGCCAATACAACCGTTCTGTAATTAGAAAGATATTAGAAAAAATGAAAATAGTTTTAAAAAGAACAGATGAACAGGTTGAGTTAATAAAAGCTTTAGCTTCTAAGAACCGTGAAGTAGCCTACGACGCTCAAGTCGCTTTGGCTGAATTCATCGGTCCTGTTTTAGCAGAAGTAATTAATAACGCTCCAACTGTTTCAAATTTATTTACGAGCTTACAGTTCAACGCTGAAGATAATCCATCAATTCCATTAGATTTATATTATGATATTTTCGACGAAGATTATATTAAAGTTTATAGTCAATCTGTGGCTGGAGGATTACCTCAGAATATCGTTCAACCAGCAGCTTCTGAGTTAAAAATTGCAACTTATCGATTAGATAGTGCTGTAGCTTTTGATAAAAAATACGCAGCTAAAAGTCGTTTAGATGTAGTTAGCAAATCTTTCACTCGCGTAGCTCAAGAAGTTATGTTAAAGCAAGAAAGAACTTCTGCTAACTTATTAATGACAGCTTTAGCTAGCGCTTCTACAGGAAATGGTTCTGCAACAGAAAATCTTCATGTATTTCGTTCTGCAGGAGCAAATCGTTTTGTTCTTGATGATTTAAATAAAATGTTTACCAAAATCAAAAGAATTAATTCTTCTTTTGTGGGCGGAACACCAAGTGGAGCTCGAAGAGGTTTAACTGATCTTATCGTTTCTCCTGAAATTGTTGAACAAATTCGTGGTATGGCTTACAATCCAATTGCTACTAAAGGTCCTGATTTAACGTCAGCTCCTGCAGGTGGTGATGATTCAATTGTGGCTCCAGAATCGGTTAGAAATGAATTATTTAATTCTGGAGGTTTACCTGAGTTTTATGGGGTTTCTATTATGGAAATCCTAGAATTAGGTGATGGTAAGAAGTTCAATACTATTTTTGGAACAGTAGGAGGGTCTTCAACAACTTATGCTGCTCATACAGTAAGTGGAGGCGGTACTACTTTTGATAGCGCAACAGAACAAATTCTCGTTGGTCTCGATAGATCTAGAGACGCTTTAGTTCGTGCGGTTGCAGTTGACTCTGATACAGGTTCTGAATTTAATCTTCAAGCTGATGATCAATATACAATTCGTCAAGGTAAAATTGGTTACTTTGGCGCTTTGGAAGAAGGTCGCATGGTGCTTGATAACAGAGCTCTTATTGGTCTGATAGTTTAATATACATCCATCGTTCCTCAGTAGGGCGCTACTTAAGGGTAGCGCCCTTTTTTATTTAAAAATCACATTTTAAAATTAATATTTAATATATGAATAAAAAGAAAACAAATTCTAAGAAATCTAAAAAATCAAATTTAGACAATTTAAATTTAGCTGATGGGATGGTTCATGAAGATCCCGATATAAAAAAAATAAAAGAACTAGAATCTATTTTAGGAGTTCAAACAGTGAATCCTTTTGGTACTAAAAATTTAAAGATTTTTGAAGACAATTTAAAAGAAATGACATTGATAGATATGCAAAGAATGTGTGAAAAAATAGGTATTTTCGCTAGCGGGTCTAGGCAAGAATTAAAGAAAAAATTATTAAGAGAATTTAAAGCCAGCAATAGAGGAGCGAGCGCTATGTCTGTAGAATCTCCTGCTTTTGTTTTAGATCCAGAAAACCCAGAGCATCAAAAAATAAAAAAAATATTAGGAGAAATATGAATGTTTTTGGTTTTTTTGTGTAAACTAAAATGTGGCTACTCAGTTAAGCGTTATAAGAGGAGATTATCTTTGTACTCAAACTATAAATTTGAGTTCTAATGATGATAATTTTACTGATCTTTCTTGCACAGGACAGATAAGAACTCATCCTGATGGCCCTTTGATTCATCAATTTACTCCTGATATTATATATGCTGAATATTTGAGTGGTCAGGTTCAATTTGATATCTCCGGTCAATTTACAAGAAATTTTCCTCCAATAAATCTTTATGGAGATGTCCATTTTTTTTCTACTGGTATAAAGAATCAAACTTACTGGTCTTTTAGGTTAAATGTTCTGCCAGATGTAACTCATTTATAATTTTATATTCTATGTCTAACTGTAATTCTAATTGTGTTGATGTAACTGTAGGTTCTTCTTGCAACGAAGTAGACGTTAGTCTTACGAGAAATGGGCCTAGGGGTCCTGCTGGTTTAGATGGAAGTAGTGGAACATCTGGAACTTCAGGGTCTAGTGGGACTTCAGGAACTTCTGGCTCT
>Ga0181568_10003930_pt1 | contig 13332 bp, 17 predicted proteins | sample 101ome_20_FD_133758 | JGI IMG/M metagenome (GOLD analysis project Ga0181568, IMG submission 133758) | Coastal salt marsh microbial communities from the Groves Creek Marsh, Skidaway Island, Georgia - 101404AT metaG (megahit assembly) | ecosystem: Environmental > Aquatic > Marine > Intertidal... | reverse complement strand
TTAAAATAATCATCATAACTAGTGTCTTCATGTTTAGACACTTTATCTAAAAACTTAATCTTTAAAATCATTTTATTAATTTTTTATAATTGAGTACTTGTAACTAAGTTAATTTTTTTTTCTGGATAAATTTTTTCTGTAGATTCAATAGAATCCAATATACCTCTTTCTCTACTACAATTATTTTTTATGTATTTATGTGTTGTTCCATCTTCAAACGTTACAATAATATTCCATTTTATCATATAAATATTTTATTTATATAAGTTCAAAAAACTCAAGTAATTCCTCAATTAATTCTGATAGAAAGAACATAAATGGAATAAAAATAATAATCTTAAAAATCATCCATCTTAGAGAAAGTTTTTTTTGGAAAAGATACATTTCAATGTTTTCAAGGAAATGACTTTCAACTTCTTCCATTTTTATTAAAAATGTATCTATAAATTCTTTTGGAAGATTAAATCCATTCTTTTTTCTATATACTTTTTTTCTAACTATATTGTTGGAGTATCTACTTTTAATGGTGTAGTAATCATTACCAATTTCCTTATCTAAGTATTTTTTTGAATTGTTAATCTCCTTAAGTTCCTTAATTGAAAAGTCTTGTTTATAAATTATATTGTAATCAAAATAATTATCATCAGAATTATTATCATCTGACTTTTCATCAATTTCCCCTAAGATAAAATGACTTAGTTCATTATAAACAAACATAGCCCCTCTTGTTTCATCTAAAAAATCCTCACTAATCTTAAGTTTTTCAGATATAGTTTTCTTCTCTTCATAAGAAGAATGAAGGTTTTGTAGTTCTCTAATTTTTTCAGGACTTGTAAATCCAAGAATCTTCTGAAAAAAAATATATTTATTGGGGAATCTAACGAAAACTATATATAAAATTTTAGTAATTATATTTTGTACCAATTCTTCAAAAATCATAAAGAGAGGAGAAATTAAGATTACTGAAAACCAAAAGGAGATTCCTAGGTTTTTGATTATATAAATTAATTGATCTATAAATTCAAAAAAAGACATAAATTGTATGATATGAATTATCAAAATTTACTAAAATTTATCATTTCAGAGTTTTTTTCTGAATCAAATTTTGATTTACATGGAAAATTAGAGTGGTTACCTGTAACAGAAATAGAAAAAGAAAGATATTTTAGAAAAAGAGGAAAAGAGTTAAAACACCAAAGAAGAAAATATAAAATTTCAGATATCTATTGGGAGAAAAAAAGAACTGATCAAACCAAAAAAAAAACTTTTTTTACCTATCACCAAATCTTAATAAGTGACATTGATAATAATGGAATATTTTATTGTATAGTTGATTTAAATCTTGGTTTTGGGGGACATAAAATTAAATATGAATTCTCAATAATAAATTATTCTGAAACCATTAAAATAAATAATTTAAAAATATCTTTGGTTGATGAAGATATGTTTATGATAAGATAACTTAAAAATCATGAAGAAATATAATAACCCACCAGAAAAAAGTGATTTTGAGTATTTTCAAAATTTCTCAGATTTTCAAATCGTAGTATTATGTGAATTTGAATTACTTAGAAAAAACAAAAAATTTACAAGAACAGATGGTCCAAATCCAAATCAATTATTAAATGATTTTATAATTAATTGGAAAGAGAATGAATTTAAAGAAGTTTCATTTAGAGATAGATCTAGTTTCCAAGTTGATATTCAGAAAATCATTCCATTTTTATGGACAGTTTTTGGAGATATGTCTGATAAAAACCACCTTCACATTTTTAAAGATAGACTTACTGATGAGGAATCTAAAAAACTGGATAGTATCCTTACGGATCTTCAGAAGAAATGGGAAAAAGATTATATGGAATATAAATCGATTTCAATTCTGACTGATGAGGAAATGATAGTAAGATGGAGTGAGGAAAAAGGTATGTATGAGGAAATCAAATAATTTGTTTAAAGATTAAAATTCTGATTTCACATGGCAAACGAAATGAGAACTTTTCTAACTGTGGTATCAAAAAATCCAAATGTTTCCTTACGTTTAAAAGAAATATTTAAACAAAAAAAGGGAAATTATGAAACTACATCTTTAGATATAATAAATAATATAGAAGGGACAAATTATTGTTTTTCTAATGAAAAAGATGGATGGATTAGAGATGTTGATTATCCAAATGATAAAATTTGGGAAAAATATATAGGACCCAAATGGTTATATGTAGAGTATGATCATGATGACAATCCAGAGTTATGTAATATAGTAATTAGATCAGCTTGGTGGTTACCCAAAAATCTTCTAACATTTTTGAGAGATGATCTTCAAAAAATTGATTCAGATTGTTATTTAAAAGGAACTTTTGAAGAAGAAACATATGATCCCTGTGGATCATTTGTATATGGTATTAACCAATATGAAGATATTGAAGATTTTGAAGAGGAGTATGATTGGGATAAATATAATATAGATGAATTTTATTTAGAAAAATTTCACAATAAGTTATTAGAGTTAGAAACTTTTCTAGTTTCAAATTATATTGAATTTATAGATTCTTTTAATAAAAACTAATTTTTTAAAAAATTTATACTTCAACAACAAAATATCTAAAAGAATTTTTATTTACTCCATTATCTTCTCCATTCCATAATATTTTTTCAGTCTTAATTTCTGTTAAATCAATTTCATCAGAATAAGTTTTTGATGACCAATCTGGTTCTTTAAATTTTGCTTTTAGTTTTCTTTCATTTTCAAAACTATATTCATGAGAATTTGTTTTTCCAATTCTACTTTTTTTCCAATATAGATAGTCATTAGATATAAATATAAAATATCCCGAGTCTATCTCCTTTTTCTTCTTAAGATCCAGTAGATTTTGAACCATACTGAGGAAGCTGAAATAGATGTTTTAAACGCAACAGATATTGAAAACTTAACTTATCAAGGGTATTCTTCTGGAGAATATGATACAGGACTTATAAGTCAGCCAGAGGATAGAGAGGATTATGAGGATTATATTATTAATTATTTAAATAATCCTGAAAGTGATGAAAAATTTCCTCTTACACTTGACTAGTATTTTTTCAAATCATACCCCACAAAACTCCTCCCCAACTTATCACAAACTCTTCCTGTAGTTCCACTACCTATAAAAGGGTCTAAAACTAATCCAAACTCTTTGGATGTTTGAAGAATCGGTAAGGTTATAATTTCCTCTGGAAACGGTGCAGGGTGTTCTCCAACGATATCCAATTTCTGATTTGCAACTGATGTTCTCACAATATTCTCATTCCAATAATCTCCCATGTTCTTTCCTTTAATGTTGGGTAGGTATGGAGTTATTGATTTTGAGTAATCTCCATTTAGACTTCGATGACGAGGAGGTAAAGAAGGTTTCGTTTTATCAGATAGTTTATTTGGTGTTGGATAATAATCATACTCCATTGATTTGGTCAAATGAAAGATAAATTCATAAGATGGGGTAAGATTAGATTTTGATGAGGAAGGTTTGGGATTGGTCTTTGACCAGATAATTGTATTCCTAAGTATCCATCCTTGTTTTTGAAGTTTAAGTACTACTCTATGAGGAACGTTTTGAAGATTTCCATTATAAAAAGTATCCCCAAGGTTAAGAAAGAAACTCCCTCTTTCATTTAATACTCGTGTACAATCTCTAAGATGTTCTGAAAGATTAATTACAAACTCTTTTGAGGTTTTCTCATTTCCCAAACCTTTTTCTTCAGAGTACTTTCGTTTATTCCAATAAGGAGGAGAAGTAAAAATAGTTTGAACTTCACCATCAGATAATTCAATCATATCATGAGATGATTTCTGATAAAATCTCCAATTAGATTTTTCTTTTGAATCTGATTTTCCAATAATGGATGAACTTCTACTATCTCTTTCCTTTTCTTCTCTTTGGATTTGCAAGTAAGATTGATTTACAGTGAGTATTCCTTTATCCAATAATTCTATATACTCTGGTCTATTTCTGTGTATGTAAACCAATCTTTGCAATTGAGAGGAAGATATTCCCATTTCACTTGAAATAATATCTCTTGAGGAACTTATGTTAGATTTAACAGAAGTTAAATCCGTTCGTTTACCCTGTCCTTTTCTGTAAATCCTATTAAGTGTTAGATATTCATTAATAAGTTCCTTAAAACTCTTTATTCTCTGTTTGTTGAAGTGAATTAGAAGTAATTCTTCTTCCTCTTCTTGAACTTCTCGTTGAATGACCTCAACCTCGTTCCATCCCAACCTTTTAATTGATTCAAATCTTCTATTTCCACTGATTACTTGATTACGGGTATTTATAGTGAGGGGTTGTAGTAATCCTACTTCAGAAATACTTTCCATAAGTTCATCGATGGAAGATAAATCATAGATTTCTTTGTTCTTAGGATGATGTTTGAGGGAGGAAACTTTGACTTTCATAAATTAAAATAGCAAAGTTTAGAATGGTAAGCAAATTAAAATTCAAATCTGTAATACTTATAGTAAGAGGAATGAACCTCTGAGAGTTTATAAGAACAAGTATTATGGAAGATATAAATGAATACGAAATAGGATGATGAACTAGATAGTGTTTTTTCTAGTTGGGTCATCTCTACTTATACAATAGACGTTTGTAATTTCACTTTTTGGTTGATTGAATCAACTTATCAATTTGGGTTTTTAAACTATGGTATACACTTTTATCGTGTTCCGGAATAAGATTCAATTTAAGTTTATCAATTGAAACTTTAATTATTTCATCTCCTTTTTTTGTATTTATTTTTTTGTAATTGATTCCTCTCAGAAGGTTAATGAGGTGATATCTGGAGTAGGAATATCCTTCATTAATGTAAGTCATGGCTTCATCATAGTATTGATTTGACAGTTCATAGTTGTCTAATCTATGATGAATTGTACCAAACTCTTGAAACACCTGTGCTAAAAAATATATTGATTTTTTTAGTTTAAGTTTTTCGGGATTTCCATAAAGATAGAGTACCTCGGGGTCACTTGACATTGGGGTTAAATTGTCCTTGATGATCTCCCACCCTTTCGGTAGTTTTATTTCAAAATCTTTGATCAAGGCCTTAAACGAAAGCCTAAGATTTTTCAACGCAGAAGCCAAATTGTTTGTTGCTTTATAATTTATCGAAAGACCAAAATATTGTTGACTTAAGGAAAAATTAGCTCCGGGGTAGGAATTGGTTTCTGCATCTTTTTTAATTATTTTTATTGCTTCACGGATATAGGTATTTGATTGTTTATAAAAACCGAGTGTTGTGAATTGAAGTGAATTGTTTACTAAAAATTTTCTAAGCTCCCATGTGTCCTGGGTGTAGGTATTAATTATTTTATCCTTTTGTTTATAGATCAAGGCCAAAAAATTATCCTTGTCATCGGTTTTTAAATAAAATAATTTTTGAACCTCATATAGCAGGTTAGAAATCGAACTTAACGTGTTTGATTCAATTATTTTGCTTAAATAATCACTTATTAATTTTAAGTTTTTTTCAACTTCTTTTGTATAATTTGTGAGATATATTTCCCCCGTTTTATTACAGTTACATGGATTTTTATATAGTGTTTTCTTGCACGTACAGGTAGTACTATTGAGGAAGTTTAAATACATAATTACCCACAATTCAGTTGGTGATTTGTCTTGCAATAAAAAAGTATGGTAGGACAAGAAACTGTTAATTGATTCTTGGTATGATCTGTACTCAAAATTGGTACTGTACATAATCCCATTTAGGGCTTTGGAGAAGAGTGCTTTATCCTCATATGGTATAATTTCGTCTAGTACTTGTTTATATTGATTTAGTTTCTCCATTGGATCGTCTTGAGTTGCATTTGTCTCTTCTTGTAGATCATCATCAAAACCAGATTCGTCATCAATCTCTTCATCTACTGGGACATCCAGACTGTTTAGAAAAGAACTTTCCTCGTTGGTTGATACGGAATCTTTGGGATAGCTTAACTCATATAATTTATTCTCTGTTTGAATAATGTATTCAAAATCGGAATCCTTTAATTCAGTTGATATTTCTTGAAAAATCGACTCGTATTTTTTCTTCTCTTCTGGGTAACTTATGTCATATTCAAAGTCGGTAATCAAACAGCTCGAGCTGAGAAGGTCTTTTAGATATTCTTTGGTGTAGTGAAGTTTTGCTATTCCTTTGAGTTTATGGAGAAAATCATTGGTTAAGTAAATCCAATCGTTGGTTGTAAAATCTAAATACTCAAATCCGAGGGATTTAACTTTAACCAAATTTCTCTTTGATCCCGCCCAATTGCCAGGAGCATTTAATAAAATCAATAAACGCAAATCGTTTAAGAGGTTTCTGGTGTGTTTTTGGTCGATGGGGATTTGATTGGTCTTTAGGTGATCTTCCTTGATTGTTTCGATAATGTGTCGCTTTTTTTCATCGGTTGAATCAAAGTGGTTTACAATGATTGATAAATCTATAATTAAGTTCCCAATATCGTCGAGATTATTTTTCTTTAAAAACTCACCAAATACATTTATTTTTTCATGTTGATAGTTGTATAAGTAACGTAAGATTACATCTAAAATAAGATGGTTTAATTGTTCGAAATAACTTTCGATAAACCGAAGGGTAATTAATCTTCTGATGACTTTTAAAACAGATTCAATAGAAAATTTTTCAGGGGTTAACAGTTGATCATTTACAAATTCTAAATACCTTTTGTTGTATTCAATAATTATTTGTTTTTCTCCTCTAAACTGAATGAGATCGTCTTTGAAGTAAGATCGCACGGCACTGATAATTCTTTTGTCTTTAAATTCATAAAAGTTATCTTCTTCTGATAAGTCAATTAGAATTCCTTTTTCTACGGCATCCTCCAAAAAGGTTAAAACTTCAAGGAGGTTATAATCCCACACTTGTGAAATTACATCTGCATCAAATTTACTCCCGATGATTGTTGCACTTTCTAAAAGACGAACCCATTTTTTTTCAAAGACATCAAATATTTTGTGATAAAATAAATCTACCTCATTCATGTTTGGAAACATCTCTATCTCCAGTGATTTTACCAAAATATATCCTTCGGGGGAACGTTTTAATACTTCATTTTTTATCAAATAATCGATCATTTTTTGAATATAAAGGGGAGTAAGAATAGCGGTCGATCCTTTGTTTTCTATTATCATAGAATTAAACATATCATTTAATTCATTGAGAGAATTTGGAGCAATTTTTAGGTTAGTAATTTCGTTCACTCCCAAAAGGAAATTTTCGATTTCAAAGTCATCAACAGTTATTAGATTTTTTATGTTGAAATGATTTTCTGTAGCGGCGTTTAATTTGTTTAATTCGTCCATTAACTCCTGATAATTAACTCCTCTATAGTTTTCATTTAAATTACTTCTGAGTGTAAACACGACACTAAACCGTTTTCTTAGAGTATCATATCTATTGATGGTTTTTAAGAAATGTTTTAAAAAAGAAAAGGTTTCTGAATCAATCCAATGGACATCCTCCATGATCAAAAGAATATTTCCTTCGAGTGTATTTAACTTTTCTGTAATTCCTAAACACATATTATTGATTGAACTTTCAGGATTTATTTTGAGTTCATCTATTGGATTTATTCCAATGGTGTTATCTAGTGCGGTGTTGATGAACTTGCTGGAAAATTTATCGATACTTGAGGTGCGATCGACCAATTTATCCGTATCTAGTAGTGCAGTGAATGCTTCAAGAAAGGGTTCAAAGGAAATCGTATTCTCCGATTGAATTTCATCACAATCGCCATAAAACCAATTCCATTTTTCATCAATAAATTTTGATTTAGCCTCTTTTAGACTCGATGTTTTCCCAATCCCTTGGGGGGCATTGATTATATAGATGTCTAGATCTTCTGTTCCCTCCGAGTAGATGTGATTAAATATTTTATTGTCAACATCAATTACACTCTTTACAAAAAGAAATTCCTCTTGTTGTTGTAAACTATCTAAGAAAAGTTTGTTTTTATTTTCTACACCATCGAAATATTTTTTGAGCACAAAAAAGATAATGGAAGAGCAAACTGACAGTACAATACCGTAGAGCAAGTTTATCAATGAAAATTCAAAGATCATTAATTGATTGATAACATAAAGAGTTATAAACCCAATTACAATTCCAGCAATCGATAAAATATTATTGGATTTACTTTTCCTTTGTGCAATTAAATCAAAAAACGATTGCCCATAAATCTGACCTATCATGTAGGAAATGACGCTAAGACAGACTAGAATATAAACCTCGTATAGAAAACTGATTTCGTATTTTATGCTATAAAAAACAAAAAATGGTAAATACGTAGACAATAGGGATGAACTGACAAAATGAGAGTATCCTTTGATGGTATGAAAACCATCAAAGTTTAATCGATTTATAAAAAATAAATTAATGACAATGGGTAATAAACTCACTGAAAAAGTCAGACAAAAAACCCATATCAAAACATTAAATTCCAAAAAATGTTCTTCTCCCCCTGGAATGATAAATGAACAAACATAGATCATTAAAAAAGACAACCCCAAAGGAAGAGGTAAAGAGGAAAGGTGTTTTTTGAAATCACTCCATACTTCACTTAGAGTTAAATCAAAGATTTGGATCTGTGTAGTTTCTGTCTTTACAAACAGGGATTTAATCCCCGAGATGATAAAGTTTACAATTCCTAATAAGAGAAGCGTCGATAAAATAAATATGAATAGAAATTTTATTATCCACTCATAATTATAGTTTCTTTTGTCAATATTATATCCTTTTGTAAAAATTGGTTCGGTAAACCCTTCGTCTTTTGAATAGGTCTTAAATTCAGTTTTAACCAACCACACTTTTTCATCGATTACATCAAGCGTAGAAACAGTAAATAGTCCAAGTCTGTCTAAATTAAAATGATTTAAAATCTTTTCAATGTTTTGCTTGTGAATGATTCCATTAACAATAGAATCAACGGTCCTGGGTTCAAAAAGAAGAGCGAATTGACTTTTTTGTAAAATATGATGTTTGGTATTTGACAACAAGGTTTGATTAATGATCTCAAACATTTCGTCATCACAAGATTTTCTGATGAGCAATGAGGTTATGTTTGAATCTGAAATGGGGCCATTTTGTAATTTAATGTACTTGGTGTTTAATAATTTTTCAAGTGCATCATCGTATGCATACTCGATTGGGTCATCAACAAAACCAAAAAAATTGGGTATCCCAGAAAAAAAATCAAACAACTGAAATTTGTTGATTACATTTTGTTCTATTGTAGATCGCGTGAGATTTATGTTTTTACGGGTCTCAATGGAGAAAACATTGTCTTGATCTAGTCTGAGAATGGAATCGAGGTATTTATCGGCTATATCTAAATAAAAAGGGTTGCTTTTATTTTTTTTTGATATGTACAAATAGGTACGTACGTTGTTTTCATACGCATCTATTTTATTTTTTATTTGATTGTTGTCAACCGCTTGAATTGGATTCGGTCTTCCGATAAAAAAGCACAAGAATAATAGTTGAAAAAATAGATTATGCTTCGTTGTCATCCAGATGATTGTTTATTAATTCTAAATTAATTATATAATTGAAATAATTGGATTCTTATGCCTAAAATTCATTAACTATATATAAGGCACCTTTCAAATATGAACCAATGAAAAATGGTAATAAAGTAAAATGGGTATATGTTCAAATTCATCCTCATACTCCTTTGAAATGTTCCTTTGTTCTAGGATTTCAGTATACTACAAAATTGTAAGTAAAGACTTGAAGTCAATTCAAATAAATTCTGAAGGTAAAATTGAGGGTTATCCAACTCTAAAAATTAATTTATATACAATAGATAGTTGGGTATATGATAGTAAAATACCTAAAATTGTTGAGTCTTTTTCAATGAAATTTTATGACGAAAAAATGTGGGATGGTGAAGAACCGTTTTATTTTGAAGATTGGAATGGAAAAACAACTTTAAGAGGTTTATTTGGTTCAAAACCGGTTGATGAAGTTTATAAAGAAATATTAGATTCTTGTGAAAAATCTTACACCTGTTAAAATTTTATATATTAGAGTCATGAAATATACAATTGAAACATTCGGGACACCATGTCATTATCAGTTCTCAAACATTGAGGATATTAAGGTTAATGATATTGAATATGGTGAGATGGATTATCATGAACTGGAAGAAACCTTTCTTTCAGACAATTGTTCTCTTGAAAATGAGAAGATTAGTATTGACGATGGGATTCAGTTTGAAATACATAACAGTAACGGTAAAATATTAGATTTTTCATCAAATGATATCGAACAAAGTGAGGATGGTGGGGATTGTTTTACCCCAGAACCAGAGTATAATGATGAGTATGAAAATTGTCTGGGTTCTATCCAATATTTCAAAGGAGGAGGTCCAATATTTGAATTAGAAACCGATGATGAAATTAAAATTGAAAACTTTACATATAGTTGTATGATTTTGGAACTCGATGATGGAGAGATAACATTAATGAATAACTTATATTACAACAATAAAAAACTAGAAAACACAGATTTTGGTACCTCCCAGGGTTCTTATAGATTTGTGAAAATCTGGAAACAAGATGGAGATGTGGTTGAGATTAACGTATAACTTTAAACTTTACACAAATAGATTATAATAGAAGATACAAAAGGTCTGACAAATTTATAACACACTTTAATTACTTATCTTGATCAAGAGTTTTTCTACAGGAACTTTGAAACTTACTAGATTGATGAATAACTATACACTTTACACAAATAGATTATAAATTAATCTTTCCAATCGTCTCCAATGTAGTCTACTTCAAAACTAAGTTCATCTTCACCAGTATCCTCATATTTACCATTAGAATTTAAAAAGTTAATGAGTTCATAATCATTCATTGATTCTAATTTTTCTTTAAGGTCTGGTTGGTCTTCAAGTTCCCACTCACAATCAGTAATAACAGTTTTTTTACCATATATTTTCATAAGTTCAATATTTAATTTTTATATAACCCTAGTTTAAAAATTATAACACAGATGATTACTTAAGTCTTCTTTACACATAGTTATTTGAAAGTTTTTGTTTTAAACCATTTCATCTGTTATTTCGTTTATATCATCATAAACTCTATCATCATCATCTGTTTCGTATTCAATGTATGGATTTTCATCATCTAAATTTAAATTTATACACTTAATATAATCCCTTTCAGAAAGGGTCTTCAGAACTTGTTTTTGATCACTAAGTCCACACATAGTTAACTCCTCAATTTTTTTTCCGTCTATTTTGTACATAATTAAATTTTTATAACCCTAATTTACTAAATTATTACACACCGTGTTATAAGGGAGGACTTGGGAGATGTTTTATATTATATTTACAAACTAAAGTAATTAAAAATGAAAATTTTAGTTCAACGTTTCATGGATGATGGATATGGTAAAACTCATATTATTGAGGAAGGATCTTTTGATGAATCAATTCTTACAGAAATAGATGGTATGGCAATGATTTTACCATTTTTTGTAAATTTTTAAAATGAGAACATTGTTACTCCTTTTCATAATCCTCCTATTATCTTGTTCTAAGGATAACAATGAAAATAGAATATGTCCTGATGGAGATTGTTGGGTAAGACTTTACACAGATTTTGAAGAAGATTCTAACGGATACCACCTAGTAACACCAGAATGGTTTTCAGAATCATCAGGAAGATTTAACTTACACATAGAATCATCACCAACTATTGGAAGATGTCAATATAATGGAGTCACAGTTGTTAGTTCTAGATTTGATTCTGATACTTTTTGGGAAGTAGAAAGTGGTTTATCTTTCACTTTTGGATTATACAATCCTTTTGAGAGTTTATATACTCAACAAGGGAATATTATCAAGGTTAGGGATACTACAGTAACCTTGAATTATTTCCAAGGTGAAATTATACCTGTGGTTCAAGAAACCTCGGTAAATCACGGTGTAAAAGATAAAATGGAATGTTATGGATGGGATAATCCTAAAAGTGGACCAACACCCAGGGAGACTGGAAACTGTATACTTTATTCAAAAAGAATTATAGGACCACTCATTAGAGAAATGATAGGTGATACATTAAAAATATATTCTGAAACTTTCTTTGATTGTGGAATGAATTCAGAATCAGTAAGAGATTCAATAAGTGTAATTATAAAATAGATTTATGAAAATATTTTGTTTTAATCAAACCAAAAAAACTCCATTTAAGGGAGTTATTTTAAAAGAAGGAGAGGATTTATCATTTCAAATCACTCACCTTTTTAAGGAAACATTTCAATTTCAAATAATGAGTCAGTGTAGGATCAGTTACTCATGAATGTGATGTAAAAATTAATATGAGTACTGGTGAAATTTATCAAACAGGAGAAAAAATAGATACTATGGAACATTTTTATGGACGTGTTGATGAAGATGAATCATGGGTAATTGGAGTACGTTTTAATGAAACATGAAGTCAAATTTTTTTATACTAATTTAATAATCATAAGAAAAAAAATAAAATGAGAGTATTTTTAAAATTAACCTTTGAAGAACCCCAAGAATATTTTTTTAATGGGTATGTTAACAATGAAGAATCTAATGATATCGATTTATCAGTTAAAGAAGTAAATGAAAATCCTATTATTATTTTAGATTCAGGGTATGAAACAATTAATGGTATGCAAACTCTAAAAGAAGGAGTGACACATCCTTTTAATTTATTTAGTTTTGGTTTTGGGTTTAAACAAGCTAATACAGACTGGTGTTGGAATATTAATTTAGGTTCTAGTGATTTTGTATATTCAAATGACTTTCAAATTAAACTAGATGGATCAAAAATTACTTTTTCTGGTATGGTGATATTTAAAACCTCGGTTAAAGATGAGTGTTTTAAAGATTTAGTAGAAAACATTGAAAACACATTTATTGATGAATGTTCAATCATGAAAATAATTGATCAATCATGGAAAGGAAAAAAACAATTTAGGTTTACCTATACTGGGGGTGATTGGAAAAGAGATAAAGAAATTAAGGAAAGTATAGTCAACAATGAAAATAAATCATCTAGAGTTATAGGAGTTGAATATGCAAAAAGTTTAAAAAAATCATGGACTACATAAAATCTAATTTTGAAGTGGTTTAAATTTAATAACAATGAGTTACACAGAAACTATGATGGAATATGTTTATGACCAATACTGTCTTAGTTATAATATGGAGGATGCTTTAGATTTTCTTTATAAATCATTTAGTGAAAAAAAACAACTTGAAGGAACAGTTTCTATAAAAACTGGAAAGTTGGATAAATCAATTTCGATAAAAGG
>Ga0181568_10003929_pt1 | contig 13332 bp, 3 predicted proteins | sample 101ome_20_FD_133758 | JGI IMG/M metagenome (GOLD analysis project Ga0181568, IMG submission 133758) | Coastal salt marsh microbial communities from the Groves Creek Marsh, Skidaway Island, Georgia - 101404AT metaG (megahit assembly) | ecosystem: Environmental > Aquatic > Marine > Intertidal zone... | reverse complement strand
CACGGCGGTAGAGGCCCTCGCCAGCGCCGGGGCCCCGCCAAACGCGCACGCAACCGTCGCCGTCGCCGCCGCGTCCAGCGCCGATGATGCCGCCGGTGCCGGCGCCGCTAGTTACTCCCTGCGGCCGGCGAGCAAGCTTCGCGTGCGGCGCCCGCTCGGCGCCCGATTGCTGCAGGCGCTCGCTAGCCGCGCGCTTGTCGCCTTGGCCGCGGTTCAGGCCAGCGACTCCGCGACCTCGTCGTCCTACTCCTTGTCTGCATCCTCGTCCGCATCCTCGGCGCCTGCGTCGTCGGATGCAACCTTGGCGGCGGCCCTGCGTGCGGCGGTGAGGCCTGGCCACGTCGGTGGAAGCGTCAGCGGAAGCGGCAGCAGCAGCGGCGGCGGCGGCAGCGGTCGGGCGTCCTCGTTGACGGCCAGCTGCGCGAGCGCCGAGCTCGCCCAACGGATCTACGAGGGCTTGTCCTCGGCGCAGCCGGTGAGATCCGAGGCGCCCAGCTCGCATGGGGAAAGCGCAGCCTTCGCTTTAACGTCGGAGAGTAAACAAAACTGCGGGGCAGGCGAGGCAAGCGCCTTTGCCACCACCGTCTTCAGCGCAGCACCCGCGGCTATCGCCGCCGCTGAGGCTTTCGCAGTGACCAGCGGTGACGGGGCGCCCATTCCGAGGTCGTTGGTGCGCCTGACTTTCGACCCTAAGATTACTCACCGCGGCTCGTCCACGAACATCACCTTCCGGCCGGCCACGGGCAGCGACCTAGGCCTGACGCTGCAGGTCAGAGCCCCTCCCTCCCCCCCCACTGAACATATTTTTAAAAAATTAAACATGATGCACAATGTTCTCCACCATTATGTGCAAGTTTGTTGTGTCATGTGCCTCACTGTTCTTGTAAATGCGCCTCTTGATGCCGCGTGTTTGGCGCTGTAGGGGCACAGCGCCGCCGTGATGGCCACCGTCTTCGGCCCTAAGGCCCGGCACAAGCGCACGGGGCCAAAAGTTGGCCTAAAGGACAGCGTCGCGACCTTTGCGGCCGTTGGGGGACACCGCTGCGCTTTTGCCCGCGCCACTTTCGGAGAAAAAAAACGGTCCCAAGCGCACCTCCCGCCGGGTCTTCACGCCTTTCGGATCACGGTGCGAAGTCCGCAGCGTTTTTATTTTTAAAGAAGAAAAAAAGACGAGACCAGTTGTGTGATCGCCTTTTGTTGCGTGTGGTTCATTGGTGCCTGCCTTCCGGCCCGTGCTTGCCTTGTTCTGAAAATTCCCCTTCTCCGTCTCCTTTGTGTTGTTGCTGCTGGTGCTGCTCACTTCTTGGTCATCGCCCCGCCCTAGATTCTCAAGCGGCCGTGCTGCGGCTACGTGGGGCTCGCGGAGGAAGGCAAGCCTCTCATTGATGCCCCTGGCGGCTGGTGGGACGCGGACTGGTGCCTCGGCCTGTCCAACCTGAGCGGCGACCGGAACGCGGGCAACCGAGCGTCCACCGCCGTGCACGTCACGGTGGACTTTATCCACCGCTGCGTCGTGTACGCCACCAAGGACGGCGAGCGCCGCGTCGACGTGCGTGTCGTCTCTTCTCTTCTTATGGTTGCTTGCGATAGTGTGCTCGCCTGATTAAGGTTTTTTCTTGGGGGGGGGGGTCTGCTGCGGAGTTTTTTATTCTCCCTGGATTTTCCTTCTTCAGTGGCTTTTGTTCACCTCGTGACTCTGCTGCGACCTGGGGTGGCTTGCCGCAGGTGCCGGCGTACAAGCTGCGCCCCGGCCTGCGCCTGCGCCCGGTCGTCGACAGCGACGAGAACGGCGAGTTCCTCATCGAGTGGGCCGAGCCCTCCGAGCTCGCCGCCAGAGCCAGTCCCGGGGCCAAGCAGCGGCCGAGGCGGGGTTCCGCGGCGGCGGCGGCCGAGGCGGCGGGGGTCGATGGCGACGGCGACGGCGACGGTGATGGCCGCGGTGGGGTCGCGTCTAAGCAAGACGCGCTCCTGGGGGCCGGCGGGGCGTTCGTGCCGACCGGTCTCGGCGCCGCGCTGAAGGTGTGGCCCGGGCTCGTGCATTGCGAGGGAAACTCCCGCGGAGACGATGACGGCAGAGACACCGGTGCCGCGGGAGCTGCCAACGGAGCTGCTGCTGCGACGGTAGAGGCGGCGGCGGCGATGGCGGCGGAAAAGGTGGGCCCGGAGAAGGTCGACGGTGCAGCCGAGCACTTCGCCGTGGTTTCCCTGGCGACGCTCGGCCCGCAAAGCCTTTCGCGCGCAACGCTCTGTTGCTGGGTCAAGCCCACGCAGCAACCGCAGCCTCCGGGTCAGCAGCCTCCGGGTCAGCAGCAGCAGCAGCAGCAGCAGCAGCAGCGCGGCGGCCTCCCGAGCCTCCGGGACATTGCCGCGGGGATGCTTCCACGGGGCGCCCCCGTGTTCGGGGCCTACGGCGGCGGCGGGAACGGGTTGACACTTGCGCTAGAGGCAGTGTGGGACGACACGGGCGGGCACGCTGCCGGCGAGGCATTACCTGCACCGCTGCCAGGGCAGGCTTCGCAGACGGGCCCGCAGGGGTCCGGGTGGCACGCCGCCAGAAAGGCATTGGCCTCCTTGTCCTCGTCGACGGCACAGGGCCCGGTCGGTGGCGGCGGCGGCAGCGGCGGCGGCGACGGGTGGCAGCCGCCAAAGTGCCCCACCGGCCACGAGATGCGCATATCCACTTTTGCGGGGCGGGCCGCGCGGTCGAGCTACGCCACCGGCTACATCTGCTCCAAGTGCAAAGGGTGCACCTCGAAAGGGCTGCGCGGGGGCAGCATGGAGCGCTGGTTTTGCCACCCCTGCGAAGAGGATTACTGCTTTGACTGCGTGCCGCGCTCCGCCGGGTCAGCGGTCATTCAAGCGGCGGCAGCGACAGCTCCGGCAGCGGCTCCGGCCAGCGCCCCCACCTGCTTGAACGGCCACGCGCTGGTGGCTTTCGTGACGCACGACATGGGTTTCAACTGCGACGGCTGCGGCGGAAGATTCCCCCAGGGGATCACAATGCACGGCTGTCGCGCGTGTGACTTTGACCTCTGCGCAGTGTGCTTCGAGCGGAAAGTGGCTGCCAGCGCCGCGGCAGCCTCGAAGGCGGCGGGCGGCGGCGGCGAAGGCGACCGACTGCGGCAGCCGCCAAAGTGCCCCGCCGGTCACGAAATGCACGTCTCCACCTTTTCGGGGGGGGGCTACGCCCTGGGCTACGTGTGCAGCCGGTGCACAGGGCGGAGTGCCCAGGGCCACCGTGGCGGCACGCGCGAGCGCTGGTTTTGCCACCCCTGCGAGGAAGACTACTGCTTTGCGTGCGAGCCGCAGGAAGTGGCGCCGCCTAGGGCGCTGCCTGGAGCTTTGCCGTTGTCTGGGGCTGCTGCGGCGGGCGCGGCGGTCGAAGCGGCGGTCACCGCGCCCAGAAGCGTCGAAGGCTCTGGCGCCGCGGCCAGTGCGATGGCAGGAGCAACCGCAACCGCGGCGGAGGCGGCAAGCGCGCGATTCCTTCTGCGTGTGCGCGCGCCCTCCGGGTCGGCGGGGCTCGTCGACCTGCATCTGACCTCCGCAGTGCCCCTGGCCTGGGACACCTGGCACTTCGTTGCGGCAACCTTTGACGGCACGCGTGCCACCCTCGTCGTCTACGCTGCCCCTCGTCCATCCACGCTTCCTCTTTTTGATGTCGAGGAGGGGGGCTGCGGCGCTGCGTCGTCCCTTGCGGCGGCCATGGCGTCCGCGGCGGCCTCCGCAGCCGCGCCCTCCTTGGCCGTGCTCCGCTGGTCGGGGCGCCTCCACGGGGCCGCGCTGGGGGCGTTTGCGGGGAGCCTTGAGTGTGCCGGCCGCCGCTCCTTTGCCCCGGACGGACGCTTCAGCGGCGGCGGCGGCGGTGCAAGCGGCGTCGGTGCGAGCGGGGCGAAGCGGGGCTGGGCGGCCGTGGCGGAGGCGGCCCTGTACCAGCGCGCGCTTACGCTCCCCGAGCTGAGCCGCGTGGCGCGCGGCGGGGTCTTTCCGCTCTTGTCCGACGCGTGCGCTGCGAGCTCCGCCCCCTTCACGTTGCCCTCGGCGAGCGCCCAGGCCGCCTGCCTCGCCGCTGTGGCCTCTACCGTGGCTTCGGGCGGGAGCACCGGCGGCGGTGGTGACGCTGCCGGCGGTGCAACCTCGGGCGGCGGCGCGGCGGGGGTCGTCGGCTCGGGCGGCGGCGGACATCCGCGCGATGGCGGCGGCTTTGGGGCGCACGCGCTGGCCGCCGTGCTGGACCTGGACGTGTCCCAGGCGGCCCTGGCGGACAAGACCTCGCGCGCGTCGGTCGAGCTGAAGCGCAAGGGCGGGAGCCACCTGCCGCTGGTGCGACGGGTGCTCGGCAGCTGGGACTACGCCGAAGTGACCCTGCCCTCTCCGACCCTTCCGCCGGGCCCGACTGCCACGGGCGGTCGCGACCACAGCAGCAGCGGCGGTGGCGGCGGTGCTAGCCCTCAGGCTGGGGATGCTTCGTGGCTCGTTGGGCTCGGCTCCGCCGCTGCCGTGGCCCGCCTGCGCCGTGACGGCTCCCGCGGCGGCGGCGCCTTTCACGGAGATGTCGAGAGCGCCGTCGGGCACCCCGCGGATGCATGCGCGGACCTGCGCACCGCGGCCTTTCGAAGCGGCGGCCAGCGACGGTGGCGCAGCGGCAACGGCGACGACGACGGCGACGACGGTAGCAGCGGCACAGGCAGCGCCCCTGGAGCGGGCGCCGTCGTGTGGTTTGACGGCTCCGACGGGTGCCTGGTTGCGGGTCGGCGGCGCTATCCCTACGGCCCGCCCTTTGGCAGCGGCGACACGGTGGGTGTCGGGCGACATTACGCCAGCGGTGCCGCCTTTTTCACGCTCAACGGCGCTTGGCTCGGCGCCGCCTGGGGGCCCGGGGCACCAGGATGCGGCAGGGTGTACGGCGGAGGCAGCGGTGGCGGCAGTGGCGGCGGCGACGGTGAAGAGGCCGCGGGCCGCCTGGCCCACGGCTGGCCCTGCACGGGGGTTCTTCGTCCCCTGGTCGCCCTGCGCTCGCCTCCGCTTGCAAGGGCGGACCACTTCGCGGGGTCGCTACTGCAGGGGCTGCGCTGGACCCCGGCGCCGTCGCCGTCGCACCTGTTTAGTGGTCACCTGTTCGCGCCCCAGGCTTTGCCCTATCTCTGCCCCTTTACTGCCCTGCCGACGGCCGCAGGGGCCCCGCCGCCGGCTCCTTCGGGGGCGCCCCAGCTAGAGGGTAGCTGGTCGTGGGGCGTGGACCTTTGGATCGAGGCTGCGGCCAAGGCTGCGACCGAGCCGTTTACTGAAGCGCCGAACGAAGCGCCGATCGAAGCGCCAAATGGAACGTCGAGCAGCGCGGCCAAGCCGCCCGGGCCTTCTCCGATCGGCGGGCCTGAGGCGGTGGCGGGCCGCCTCTCAGTGCACGGATGGAGCGCACGGGGCGGCGGCATGGCCCTCCGCGGGACCCTGACCGTGAACGCCAGCGTCGCGGTCGGCGCTGGCGGTACAATCGACGGTGCGATCACGCAACGCCATCCTGTCGTTGGTCGCGTCTCGGGCCACGTGCTCTGGTTTGCCAGCGACGACGTCGACGGCGATGTCGAAGGCAAGCGTGACGCGGGTGACGCGGTGGCCCTCACGCTCGCGCTGCCGGCGCACTTCCGCCCGGGAAAAGCTGCCGTCGCCCTCGGCACTCTCACCACGAGGAGCGGCAGCAGCGGCAGCAGCAGCACTTATCGGACCACGGCCCTCGTGGGCGGGGAGGCGGTCCTCCGGCTCGGCGGGGACCAGCACCTCGAGCTCCCGCCGGCCGCGCCCGCGCTTCCGGGTCGGTCGTTGGTCGGCACCTCCGCCGTGGTACACGCCGCTGGAGTGATCGCGGGGGCGGCGGTGGAGGGCGGTCGCGGAGGCGTGCAGGCCGCGGCGGTTGGCGTGAACGTGCTCTTCGAGGCCTTTGCGCCTTGTACCCTGTGGCGGGCCGACTCGCCCCCCTCGTTCTCATCGTCGTCGCCGCCGCCGCCACCATCGTCGTCGTCGTCGTCGTCGTTACCATCTTCCGTGACCTTGTCGCCGCCGCTACCGCTGCTTGCTTTGGAGCTCGTGCGAGAGAACGCGTCCAGCGGTGGGGGCGGCGGCGAGTGGGCGCTGCGGCTGACACTTCGGCTGCCCGTCGAGGCTGGCGCTGAAGGAGGGGGCACAGGAGCAGGCAAAGGAGGCGGCAGAGGGGGCCAGGGCGACTGCGAGGCGGCGGTGGCGGCGGCGGCGACGACGGTGGTCGTGACGGCGGGGCTTGAAACCGCAGACGCGGGCTGCTGGCTGCGCGTGGTAGGGTCCTGGGAGGGGGGCTGCCTTAGTATCTCCATCAACGGCCATGTCCGAGGCCGTGTGCCTATCGAGGCTTCTGGCGCCGCGGCGATGATTCTGCCGCACCCGTCCTCCCTGGCGTGGGAGCTCGGCCGCGGCGCCGTGGGCCGCTTCGCCGACTTTGCCGTCGACGGGCTCCCCGCGGCGGCTCCACCCGCGGAGGCGTCTGTTGCAGCGTCGGCACTCCCCCCGCTCCGGCCCACCCCCGCGCGGACGATCGCGCAGCCGCTCGGTTCCCAGGCGCCGCCGGGCCTCTTCCGCCTCGTGGTCACCGAAGAGGCGGCCGGAGCGGGGGGCAGTGCCGCTGTGCCCGGTGCGAGCGAGGAGAGCGACGACCTTGCGCGGTGGCGCACCCTGTGCGCCACCGCCGCCCGCCGCATCAGCCGCCTGCGCCACCGCGCCTGCGCCGTCGTGTCCGTGGAGGTGGCGTACCCTTCGCCGGTTGACCATGGTGGACGGTCGGTGATGGTGTGGTACCGCGCCGGCGTAGGGGCGGCGGCTCCAGCTCTCGCAGCGGCCGCGGCGGTCACCAGAAAACACGGCGAGCCGTTTGTCTGCTTCCGTCCCCGGGGGGCCGCCGCGCCCGCCGTGGCCGCGGCCTTTTTGGCGCAAGCAGCCGCAGCATCTGAAAACTTCGCGGGCGAGGGCGGCGCGGTGTCCTGCATTGAGGCGCATCTCCGCTCATCCTTCGCCACGGAGAGATCAGCGCCTGCGGAGGCTCTTGCTGCCGGTGTCGCTAGTACTACCCAGCCCGCGGCGCTGTCGCCTGTGCGGGAGTTATCGGTGCTCTGGTGGCTCGGCCCTCCGCTGCCGGGGTCGTCGTCGAGCAGCAGCAAGGCTCTCGCGGCGGCCCTCGACGCCATGGACATGGAGGAGGCTGCCGCTGCTCAGGCCCGACTCGCAGAGCAGCGCAGGGCCGACGAAGACCGCGCGGCGGAAGAGAAAGCAGCGGCAGATACGGAGGCGGTCGCGGGGGCTGAGAACGGAGGAATGGGGTCAGCAGCAGCGCCGGGGCCGCCGGGTGCAGAGTGTGGAAGCGCCGCGAGCGGATGGGCGGAGCTGGCCTCGCCGGACGGGCGCAGCTTCTGGCGGCACGATGGGCAGCGGGTCACGCAGTGGCAGGATCCCCGGACTCCGGGTGCCGCGGCCGACCCGCGCCCCACGGTCGCCCTTGACGCGGATGGAGCCGCGGGCGTTGGAGCTGCGCCGCTGCCGCAGGGCTGGGAGGCGGACGCGGACCCCGACGGTCGGGTGTTCTATCGGTGCACGGCCACCGGAGAGCTGCAGCAGGAACGCCCCGCCCCGCCGGCACCGCAAGCGCCCGCCGCGCCCGAGGAGCCGCCGCCGCCGGCGATGAGCGAGGAGGAGGCCACTGTGCTTATGCTCGGGCTGCCGGGGGTCACGCTTGCCCACGCGCGCCACGTGCTCTCCACCAACGGCAACAACGTCGAGACGGCCGTTGCCACGATGCTGGACTGGGGACCAAACCCGCCGCCGGCCCCGGCCCTGGAGCCCACGCCCGAGGAGGTGGCAGCGGCGGCGGCGGCGGAAGCGGCGGCGGAAGCGGCGGCGGAAGCGGCGGAGGCCGAAGTCGCTGCTGCCACAGCGGTGGTGGCCGCCCCGTTGGTCGCGGCGCTCGCCCCGAAGATTCCCGATGGCGGTGCGGGGGCGCCTACCGCGGGTGGGGTGGAGGCGGCGCCCGTGCGGGAGGCGGTGGCTGCGGCGGCGGCCGCCGCGGACGCCGCCGCGGCGGCGGCCATTCCGGCCGGAAAGGAGGGGTTTTTGAACCGCATCGAGTTCAAGGCACCCTCCAGCGGCCCAGGGGGCTGGGCGGCGGCATGGGGCGCGGCCACGGGCGCTGCGGTGGAGTGGATCAACAAGGCTAACGCCAACACCGCGGTCGGCGCGGCGACGGCGATGACCACAACAGGCGCCGCCGTGGGCTGCGTCAGTGTCGTGTCGGTGGACTGCCGAGCCCTAACCGCGGTCGAGGCGGCGGCTCCGATGGTGGCGGCTCTGGCGACCGCGGGTTCAGGCGCAACCGCGCCTACCGATACCTTGGGCGGGGGCGAGGCGGTGGTGGGGCTCTGGGTCCGTGCGGTGCCCCTGGCGGCGACCAGTGGAGACCCGTCTTCTCTGCCTTCGCCGTCCCAGGGCCCCCTGTCGTTCGCTCTCTTCACCAGCGGACAGGGCGGCAGCGGCTGCGGTGCAGCGGCCCTTGCGGGCTTAATGACCGACGCTGAGCGTTGGGTACTCGCCGCGCGCTGTGATGCGTCGCAGGTCGTGGGGGTTGCTGTCTCCTCTTTTGCGACCACGTCGCAAGCTCCTCAAGCACCGCACGCTCCGGGCACGGCCGCAGCCACGTCTAGACCAAGCGAGCCGGACCCGACTCGGACGTCGACGGGGCAGTTCGTGCCGTGGGTCGACACCGCCAATTCGCTTGAGTGCGTCCTGTTTCGTGGAATGATTCCAGACTTAACCCACAATGCTGCAACATTTAATTAAACCAATACTTGCGATGCCAAGACCTGTTGCACTCCTCGTTTAGCCTCATGGCCTCTGGTTTATGTTCTTACCCTTGAATTTGTTGCTTCGCCCGCAGGTTCCATAGCATCTCGGCGATGCCTACGTTCAGCCGCGAGTCGTTTGAGGAGATCCGCCTTCGGGACTTGCGCCTCAAGGGTGGCTTGGCAGTGGAAGCGGAAACGGCGGCGGTGGCACCGGTACCGGCAACGGCGGTAGTACCGGACCTTGCATTCGGGGCTGCTGCTGCTGCTGCTCCTCCTCCTCCTCCTCCTGCTGCTGCTCGCGCGTTGCGCACAACGGTCGGCCAAGTACTCGCCGAGGCGGCCGCCGTCGTGGTGCTGTACCGCCCGCCGTCGCCGCGCCAGCCCATCAGCATGGCGGCACTGCTAGCGTCGTCGTCCTTCAGCGCCCACGACGCGTTCCCCGCGTTCCCCGGCTCTGCCGGCTCTGCCTGCTCTGCTGGCTGCGCTGGCTCCGCTGGCTCTGCTGGCGCTGCGGGCTCTGCCGGCTCGGGCTGGGAGCGATGCGTGGACCTGCCATTGACCGAGGCACTTCCCTCCGACGCGCTGGCCCGCTGCCGTGCCGCAAACGCGCCCGCCGCGACCGCGCGCATCGTGGCGTCGGCCTACCAAGGAAAAGGGGCCGCAGTCGCGGCTGCGGCTGCAACGGATGTGGTGCGGCGCTCTGTGGAAGGTGAGGGGCTGCGCGCCGTGCCCTTTTGCTTCGACGACCTTCACCGCTCGCGCTGCCTCCGCCTCGCCGCCAACGGCCGCGCCGTCGCCTTTGAGGCCGGCTCCAGCGGCGGTGACTCGGTATGCGGGTCGTCCGACTGCCCGGTGCCCTCGGCCGTAGGCACCGCGGGCACGAGCCCCGCATCCGCAGCGTCCGCAGCCTCGGCGGCCTCGGCGGCGGGCCAGGCCAAGGCGCACGCGCACTACTTCGGCGCCGTGGCGCGCCGCTTGCCGCTGCCCCGCGACCCCACCGCAGCTGCGGCGGCCCGCCTTGTCAAGGCGCAGCCGGGGGCGCTCTGGGAGCCGCTCGGGGGCGAGCAAGCTGTGCGAGGCCGACTGCTGTACTGGGAGGTGGCCATTCACCGGGACAGTTGCGACGGCGGAAGCGGCGATGGCTGCGGTGGTGGCGGCGGCGGTTCCGACAGTTGCTCTCCGGACGTGGCCGTGGGGCTCTGCCTCCCGGGCCACGACCTTAACACGAGTCTCGGCGGTTCCCTTACCAGCTGGGCCCTCTGCGTGCCCGGAGCCGCCCTTGACGCCGCGGCGCCGGGCTTCACGCTGCCGTCCGTCAACGCCTCCGATGGCGCGGGTTCCGAACCTGCAAGAGCAGCCGCTGACAGGTCCTTCGCGGTATTTTCCTGCGTCGTGCGCGCCCGCGGCGAACCCGAAGGTCACAACCGGAGGCGCTGGCGCCGCCGCCGCCGCTGCCGCCGCCGCCGCCTCGTCGGGGCCCGCCCGGATCCCTATGCGCGTGGGCTCCAAGAGCGCCGCGCCACCGTGGCTGGAGACGCGCCTGGCGAACGGGCCCTTCTCTGAGACGTCGGTGTGGGACGCGGCGGCCACGTGCGCTGCGGAGGCTTCAAAGAGGCGCAGCGGCCGCGCCAGCCGCGGGGGTGCTTTCGCCGGCGGCGACGCCAGTGCCGGTGGCAACGGCGGCGGCAACGGTGGCGGCGGCGACGGCCCCGGGGAGCCGGCGGCGGTGGTGGGCGTGCTGCTGGACCCCGTGTCTGGGCACCTCTTCTTCGCGCTCGACCCGCACAGGCTCGTGCGCTTTCAAGCGCCAACGGGGGGGCAAGCAGGGGCTCGGGCGGCCCGCGGTAGCGTCGCCCCGAGGCTTAAGGGCACGCCGCGCTGCCCAAAAGACCACCCGCTCGAGTTTGCTCGGGCCGGCGGCGCAGGCGCCCGCTGCCAGAGCGCCGCCTGCCCCTCCACGCCCATCGTGCCCGGGGAGGCCCACATGCGCTGCACGCCTTGCGCCCACGCGCTCTGCGCCTCGTGCTGCACGCCGGTGAAGCGGCCGGCCCTGCTGCACGCCGGAAGCGTCCTCCCCGCCTGCGCCGCCGCCGCCGGGGCAGGAGCAGGAGCAGCCGCCAGAGCCGCAGCCGGTGGCGGCGGCGGCGGCGTTACCGTTGCGGACCTCTTGCCCGTCGTCGCCATCGGCGCTGCCCGGGGCGTTTGCGGGAGCAGGAGCGCGCGGCAAGCGCAAGCGGGGCTGGTGCTGGCGCTCCAGAACGAGGGGCGCATCCCCCGCTGCCTCGACCTGGCGCCGCTCTTTGAGGAGCTCGCGAGGGACGCCGAAGCCGAAGCCGAGGCCACCACGAGCGACGCGGCGGCGGCAGCGGAGGGAGCGGTGAAGGCGGCGTGCGTGTCGGGGCCGCTCGTGGGCGGCGCTTACAGCCTCGGGCCCTTCCCCTCGTCCCTCGCAGCCCACGCCATGGGCTACCACTTGTCATTACCGTCGTCGTCGTCGTCGTCGTCGTCGACCTCGACGACGTGGTCATCGCCGTCAACCAGCGTCTCCGGAGCGTCCCGGGTTTTGGGATTTCCCCTCACTGCGGGGCAGCGGGCTCTGGCGCTCTCAGTTTCATCCGTCGGGGCGTCCGGCCTGGGCAATGCCGCCGCCGCCACCGCCGCCGCCGCCCATTTTGCCCTAGAGGCAGCAGCCCTCGGCTTTCCCAGCAAGTGCTCGAGCTCCAACGCGGCGGCGGCGGCGGCGGCCGCGGCGCAGGGTCGTCCAACGGTGGCGCTCGCTACCCTGCTCCGGGGGGCTCCCCTTTCCGCCACGGCCGCTCCTCCCGCGCGCCTCTTGGGCTTCGCTAGCCAGCAGCAGCAGCAGCAGCAGCAGCAGCAGCAACGGTTACGTCAGGAGAAGGGGCAGGGTGGTCGTCAGGGCCAATGGCAGCTCGCGGCCCGCGTGCCTTTGAGCGCCCAAACCTGCCTCGCCGCGCTCGTGGCCGCTCCCTGGTTCGCAGGCGTGCAATCGAGGGCGAGCGCCGCGGCGCTCCTGGACAGGGCACCGCCCGGAACTTTCCTGGTGTTTGCCACCACCACCGCCGCGACGGTCACGGCTGCGGCCACGGCAACCAGGGACAACCGTCCAACGGGTAGCTGCAGCGGTGGTAGTGGCGCTGGCGGGCTTCGGCTGGTGGTGCTCCGCGTGGCGGACAGCGGCGCCATTGTCTCACACGACCTCGCGCCGCCCGCGCCCCGCCGGCTCCGCGCCAACAAGGCCTTTGCTCCACCGGCGCAGCCGTCCAGCGGCGGTGCCAGCAGCAGCGGCGACGCGCCGTGGGGGCCTGTGGCGGCGGCCGTGGCGCTCGGGCCTTTCGAGAGGGCGGCGTGCAGCGTCGCCGCCGCTCCGATGACCTTTGCCGCCAAGGGCCTCGACGGGGCTGCAACCCCGACAGGTACCGGCTTCTCCACGGGAGGCGTGCCGGCACCCGTCTCCTCGGCCGCCGCCGCCGCCACCACCGCAGGAGCAACAGCAGCCTCAGCAGCAGGCGCGAGCTCGAGCCGTGGTGGTGCGGTGGGCGACGCTGCGGCCGTCGAGGCGGCGGTGTTGCGGGCCGGCGGCGTTGTGGTGTCGAGCGACGGGGTTGGCGGCGGCAGCGGCGGCGGGCTGCTGCTGGGCCCACCGCTCAAGGGTGGCAGGCACTCGTGGGTCGTCACTGTGCTCTCTGGCTGCGACGGCTTCAACGGCAGAGGAGGTGGCTGCGACGGCAGTGGAGGCGCCGGCAGCGAAAATGGGCTGCTGGGCATGCTCGGCGTAGGGCTCGTGGACGGCACGTGCGGCTCCCTCCCCACGCCATCGAGGGCGCTCGAGGCATCGAGCAAGCTAACCGCGCCGGTCGGCGCCGAGACCGCGACCTCGGCTTCGCAACTTGGCGGCGCCAGCAGCGCCGGCAGCGCCGGCAGCGCCGGAAGCGTCGGCAGCGCCGGCCAGTTCACGTTTGCGGCGCCGGTGGCCGATGGTAGTGTTTCGCCGGTTGTTGCGACCCCAGGCGTGCCACCGGCGGTGGCGGCGACGAGAGCGGTGGCGGCGGCGGGTGCTCCAGCGGCCGCGGACGAAAACGTTGCGGCGTGGAGCGTGGACCGGTCGCCGTTCGGCCGCTGCTGGGCGCTCAACGGCTGCGGCCTGTTGCAGCTGGACGGGGCCGCCGAGACCTACCGCAGCCCCACCGCTGCCGCCACCTCGCAAGAAGAAGACCCCGCCCCCTTGGGTGCAGCGAAGGCTGGGGACTGGGTGCAGGTGACGGTGGACCTTGATGAGGGAACCGTGCAGTTCGCATCGGGGACCTTGACCGAGGGGACGGGACTTGGGCGCGGCAAGGCCCTGCACCGGACCAAGCTGCTGGCCCTCGGGGGCGCCGCGGGCGTGGGCGCCGTGTTCCCCGCCCTGCGCCTTCCGACACGCACCGGCACCGGAGCCGGCATGGATGGTGGTGGTGGT
>Ga0181568_10003927_pt1 | contig 13333 bp, 17 predicted proteins | sample 101ome_20_FD_133758 | JGI IMG/M metagenome (GOLD analysis project Ga0181568, IMG submission 133758) | Coastal salt marsh microbial communities from the Groves Creek Marsh, Skidaway Island, Georgia - 101404AT metaG (megahit assembly) | ecosystem: Environmental > Aquatic > Marine > Intertidal... | reverse complement strand
GCCCATCTGAGGCTGCTAGCTCGCCTATCGTCAGTGCGAATTCATCTACTTCAGGTGGGCAGTCACCTCAGCACGGTCCACAAAGTCAGGCACAGCAGACATTGGCTGGCTCATCTATGTCAGACACCATTGCTGATATGCTGGATATGATGGAAGATAACTGGGCAGAAACATTGGTCAAACGTATTGAACGCGCGCTAGGGCAAAAAGCAGAAGGCATTGATTTTGAATTAAACCCGCGTAATTTAGGACGTCTGAGGGTGAATTTAAATCTTGTAAATGACCAGACCCATATCCATATGAAAGCCGAAATAGCCTCAGCAGCGCAGATGATTGGCGATGCAGAATCTCGACTTGCGCAGATGCTTGAGCAAAGCGGTATGAAGCTGGCCCAGTTTTCAAGTCAGACTGGTCTAGGGGATCGGCCCGCAAATGGGGGCTCTCAAAAACAGCACGAACAGCATAAGCAGGTTGCGCAATCTGATGGTGCTGAGATAGAAGATGATAATGGCACAGAGCAATATTATGGCTCTGAAAATAAGGTTAATCTGAAAGCCTGACGGCAAATGTCATGCGACAGTAGAATAACAGGTCTGAAAGCAGGAGAAGACGGTAATGGCTGAAGAAGAAAATGAGGAACCAAAAAAGCGTGGTGGTCTGCTTAAAATCATCGCGATGGTAGTTGGTGGATTGCTGTTGGTTGGCGCAGGTGTCGGTGCTGGATATGTATTATTTGGCAGTCAGGCGCCATCACCCTCAGAAGAAATCGAAGACATCATTGATAAAAAGATGGCAGAGGCAGAGGCAGAAAAAATGGCCGCTGAGGAAGCTGAGGCAGATGGTACAAATAAAGTGGCAAAGGAAAAGCCGCTAATTGAAACATTTGTCACGACCTATTTCGAATTTCCGGGCACTTTTACCACGAATTTGAAAAATTCACGTAAATTCCTTCAGCTTGGTCTTGGGGTATCAACACAATATGATGAAAGTGTGATGGCCAACGTCGAAGCCCATCAGCTGGCATTACGTTCAGAAATTCTGGCAGTAATGAGCGAGTTTACCGAAGAAGATATTCAGGGCAAGGCAGGACGTGATGCACTAGGGCGTGCGCTTGCAGATGGTATTAATGAAAAGCTGCTTTTGCTAGAAGATTTTGGTGGCATTGAAGAAGTTCATTTTACCAGTTTCGTGCTGCAATAAGAGCTTGGCAAAACCAGAAGAACAGATTAGGTATCTCATCCAAAGAGGATTGCGGATAATATGGCATCGAAAAAGCTGACAACAGATGAAGTCAACGCATTGATGGAGGGGCTGGCCCAGTCAACCTCGCCATCAACGGTTGATATTGCTGGCTCAGATGAAGTGCGTCCATTTACCTTTGGTGAGGATGATCTGTCATTAATGGGTGACTATTATGCGTTGCGGCAGGTAAATGAAAGATTTGCGCGTCTGGCAAGATCGGTCTTTCTGCCGATGCTGCGACTTCAGCCGCGTATTACTTCATTTCCGCCAGAGGTGAAAACCTTTGATGAATATACTGATAGCATTGATAATTTCATGAATCTGAATATTTCTCGTATTGAGGAATTAAGAGGGCCAATGCTGATGGCTATTCAGCCTGAATTTATTTCTACCCTTACCGCTGCCTATTATGGTGGAAATCTTGGTAGCGGTGGTGGTAAGCGGGCTGAATTTACCGCCACAGAAGAGCGGGTTATCGAGCTGGTATCCGAAGGGCTGATGATGTCACTTTCATCTGCTTGGCGTGATTTGATGCCTATCACCCTGATTCAACAAGGCAGAGAAATAAACACCCAGTTTGCGTCTGTTGTGGATGGTGCTGAGCTGGTTATTATCTGTTCATTTGTGATTCAGTTGCCAAATAAGGATTCAGACAAAATTGATATTGTCTATCCGCTTCAGACCTTAAAACCAATTGCTGCCCAGCTTCGCTCGCGCGTGCAGTCAGACAGTATCGCTGATGATGTAAGCTGGCGTGAAAAAATTGAAAAAGCCATTTTGGACATCCCGCTGGAATTATCTGCCTTGCTTGGTCGCCCAAGCCTGTCAGTTGGCGGTATGACACGGCTTGTTTCTGGTGACGTTATCCCGCTTGAGGTAGGCGGAGGCATCACTGTAAAAATTGAAGATAAGCCTGTATTTATTGGTGAAATAGGCGAAGTGTCCGGAAAAGCGGCAATCAGCCTGACAAAACGGATTGTTCGGGAAACATAATCTAAACGCGTACGCACAGCCTTTGCATCAGTAAAAGAAGATGTGCCAGAAAAAGGAAAAGTAATATGGCAGAAGAAGAAAATACAGAACAGGAAGTTGCCCAGCCGCAAGCTAAGAGCAATGACGGCCCGGCCCCCCATCAGGCGTCTGTCGAGAATCTGCGCGTGCTAGAAAATATCGACGTACAGCTATCTGTTGAAGTAGGGCGTACCGAAATAAAAATCCGTGACCTGCTTCGCCTGAATGAAGGTTCTGTTGTTGAGCTGGATAGGCTAGCCGGAGACCCGCTTGATATTCTGGTCAATGGCACCATGATAGCCAAAGGCGAAATTGTGATGGTTGGCGAAAGATTTGGTGTCCGCTTTATTGAAATTGTAGACCCTGAAAAGCGCGTTGAATCTCTGTAACTTGTAGCTCAAACAGAGATTGTCAGAAGATTGACAGCATCCTAACAGCGCTGCCTATCACCATTCTTCTGCGCTAACTATATGAAAAACATAGATTAAAAATAAATGCCAATGCCGCAAAGGTGTTGGCATATTTTTTGCCTTCTTCTATCTAGTGCTGGCTATTCAGCACCATAGTGAAGGACATTAAATATGGTTGGTTCAGTGGTTGGGGTGCAACAGGTTTTAATCACGCTAGGATTTCTAGGTGTGATGGTTGCATTGCTGGTAGTTTTAAGACTCAAAGGAAGCGGGTTAAGACGAAGCCTGCATCAGGGCAAGCGAATTACAGTCATTGAAGAGACGGCAATCTCGCCAACCGAGAAAATGCGCCTTGTTAGCATTGATAATCGCGAATTTGTGGTTCTGTCATCAAAGGGTGTACAGCCTGTTCTGAGCGAACTTGGCGAAGCACGCAAGCAGATGCCGGTATCATCTGGCGAGGAGGAAGAGGCGCCACTAACCCTTACCCAGCGCGCTTCTGTTTCGCCTTCTGCGTTTCAGCGCGCACTAGAAAAAGCAGCTGATGATCAGGGCGGGGATACAGGCGAGCTAAGGGCATTTAGCGAAAAATTCAAAAGCTGGAGACTGTCATGAAACATAGCGCATCTTTTTCAGCTATCAGCACAGTCCTGTTTGTCTTCTTAGCCGCATTTTCTGCCAGCCTGATTGGCGCAGAACCTGTGATGGCCGAAGATACGCTTGCCGGTCTTTCAGGTGGTCTGCCAGCGTTGACATCAACAGAATTTGGCAATGGCACAACCAGCTATTCTTTGTCATTACAGGTGCTTGCGCTGATGACAGCGCTTACCTTATTGCCATCTTTGGTGCTAGGTATGACGTCATTTACCCGTATTATTATTGTGTTGTCGATTTTGCGTCAGGCTATGGGTACACAGCAGACGCCGCCTAATCAGGTGCTGATTTCAATTGCGTTATTTTTATCTTTTTTCATTATGGCGCCAACCTTTACCACTATCTATGAAACAGCCGCAGATCCGTATTTGAACGGGGATATCCCTGCAGAACAGGCGCTTGATACAGCCAGCGCATCTATGAAGCAGTTTATGGTCAAAAACACACGCAAAACTGATCTGGCATTATTTTCTGATATGGCCGAAACAGGCACATTTGATGATCCGGCTGATGTACCATTTACGGTATTGCTGCCTGCCTTTATTACTTCTGAGCTGAAAACAGCATTTCAGATCGGGTTTTTATTATTCCTGCCATTTCTGGTCATCGATATGGTGATTGCTTCGGTGCTGATGTCGCTTGGGATGATGATGCTTAGCCCGATGCTGATTTCGCTTCCCTTCAAATTGCTTTTATTTGTGCTGGTAGATGGCTGGGCAATGACTGTTGGCTCGCTTGTTTCCACCTATTCTGCCTAGTTCGTTTTCAGGAGCATTCTGATATGATCGAATTTGATACCAATGTTGAATTTCTGCGGATGGCTTTTTGGAATACCTTTATGATTTCAGGTCCAATTTTGGCCGTAGCACTGGCTATCGGCTTGTTTATCGGTATTTTTCAGGCGGCTACTTCGATCAATGAGATGACCTTGTCATTTGTGCCAAAAGTATTGCTGGTGATGATTACCTTTGGGTTTGTTGCCAATTATATGATGGTGCAGCTGCATGATTATTTCCAATTCATTTTCGAGCAGGTACGCCAGATTGGATAAATCGGCATTCCAGACTAGCAACAGCAGATAGCAAAGAATATGTTTCTTCCTCTTACAGAACTTGAAGCGTTAGGCGGCCTTCCCGGTATTGAGCTGAATCAGGTTATCGAGATGCTGTCCCGCTATTTTCTGGCTTCATTGCGGATTGGTGCCTTTTTGGTATCTGCCCCGTTATTTGGCAGCCGGTCAATTCCTGTGCAGGTCCGAATTGTAGCCGCAGGTGTGCTGGGTTCTGTGGTGATTGGACTTGTAGATGTACCATCACCTGTTTCATATGATAATTTGCTGTTAGTAAGTGTGATTTTTACCGAAATTGCTGTTGGGCTGATGTCTGGTTTGATCATGACAATCTGGTTTGCTGCTGTGGTGATGGCAGGCGAGAAAATAGCAACCTCTGCTGGATTAGGTTTTGCGGCCCAGATGGACCCTGAATCTGGTGGGCAGACGCCGGTAGTCTCGCGGGCTCTGTCTATGCTGATGCTAATGGCATTTCTAGGCATGAACGGACATCTGATTGTGTTGCGGGTGATGCTGGATAGCTATCTGCACCTGCCTATTGGCAAGATGCCGGCTTTTGGCGCATTTGTAGAAGGTGGCATTGCGGCGGCAGGTTCTATGTTCTTTGCTGCTGCTCTGCTGATGTTGCCTGTCATCATTGTGATGTTGCTGATCAATTTGTCTGCTGGGGTGATCACCCGTTCTGCCCCGCAACTTAATCTGTTTTCATTTATTTTTCCGGTAAATATGATGGCCGTATTTGTGTTGTTATATCTGTGTGTTGATGTGTTTGGTCACGCATTTGGCGAGCTAGGCATGACCGCGCTGGAAAATTTGCAAAATACCATAGGAGCCGCCAGCTATGGCTGAGGAAAGTCAGGACGGCCAGGATAAAACCGAAGAGCCTTCCCAACGAAAAATCGAAAAATCCAAAGAGGATGGTAAAGTTCTATCCTCAAAGGAAATGTTTGTCTTTACCTCAATGGCAGGCGCTTTTTTGCTGATGTTTGTGATCCCCATGATTGCCCAGCAAATGCTTGGCTCGTGGAGCCAGTTTTTTCATTTTACGCGGCCAGATGATCTGCCAACAATGATAGCAGAACGGTTTTCAGGGATCATTTATGCTGTTTTGCTGGTAGCTGTCATTGTTGGTGTGCCAATGCTCATCATTACAATTGCAACCCAGACGGCGGTTGGCGGAATGAATTTTGCGCTCAAAGCTGCACAGTTCAAGGCAAATAAAATCAGCCCGATAGCTGGTTTCAAACGCATGTTTTCAATGAAAAGTCTGGTTGAATTATTTAAGGCTATCTTGAAGGTGGTGCTGCTATTCGGCATGGCCATTTCTATTATTTCCCTGCAATTGCCTTCTATTTTGCAATTGCCATTTCGTGATCTGGATGTGGCAGTTGCTTCATCGCTGATGAATTTTCTGTTTTTGCTTGGCGCGCTGATTGTGGTGCTTGCCATTATCGCGGCGATAGATTTTTTCTATCAGCGTCATGCCCATATCGAATCATTAAAAATGACTAAACAGGAAGTTAAAGATGAATATAAACAGACAGAAGGCTCACCAGAGGTAAAGGCAAAAATCAGACGCATGCAAATGGAAACAGCCGCTAATGGCGCGCGCCAGTCTGCGGCGGTTGATGATGTGCCAAATGCTACTGCTGTGATTACCAACCCAACCCATTTTGCAGTTGCATTGAAATATGAGGTTGGCTCGTCGGAAGCACCCAAAGTGCTGGCGATGGGCAGAGGCCAGATGGCGCATCGTATTATTGAAAAGGCAGAACAGTCATCTGTGACTGTCTTCCGCTCGCCTCTGCTTGCAAGAGCGCTATATTATACTTCTGATATCGGCGTTGAAATTTCAGAACGGCTATATCAGGCAGTTGCAGTGGTACTGGCCTATCTATACCGGATCGATAATGGTGATATGCTTGAAGAGCCAGAAGTTGAAGTACCGGCAGAATTACAGTTTGATGAATTTGGCCAGATCGTTGATGATAACAGTATGGGGAATGGCAGGAGAACGTAAATGGCAAAGCGTAAATCTCATGAACGTTCAATGGGCACAATGATCAGCACCGTCTGCTTTTTTATGATGGCAGTGTTTTTCTTCCTTCAATCTGCAGATTTTATGGATGCCGGAGACAGCTTAAAGGGATATGGCCTGATTTTTTGCGCGATTGCCAGCACAGCAGCAGGACTTCGGTTTATAATCCATAATATCATCGCCAAATTCAGAGGGCAGCAATGAGACAGGATACCGAGCTGAGATTATCCTGTCAGGGATGCCGTCATTTTTATGTCACGCATGACCCGCATCGGCCATGGGGATGCCGAAATTTTGGTTTCAAGGGCAAAAATCTGCCTGCAGAAATCGTTTATCTGTCTACTGGCATGCAATGTGCATATTATCAGCGAAAGCCCAATTTCCGGCCCTCTACGTCAAAAATTACGCAAAAAAAAGGTCGGGTAGATAAAACAGGCTAGCAGTGGTCGCTACCGCTATTTGGTGTAGCAAACACAATAAAACAGGACAGATTGTCGAATAAGGTTTTAGACGATTATTAGCAGGATTTTGAGAGATGGCAGGCGAGCTTAATTCAATTCAGGAAAGTATCAAGCTGGCGCTGGATGCAGCAGATGCAGCGACAGATGTTACCTCCGAATATAGTCAGGTAAAACGTGAAACAAAAAAGCTGGAGCGTAAAGTGTCACAAATTCATCGTTATACGACCATTACATTTGTGAGTGCGGTTGTTGCCGCTGTTGCAGGTCTATCTTTTTCTGCATTGCTATATTTCAAAACGCTGTCTGAATTACGGCTGATGAGCACCACCAACAGAGAAGGGCTGGTAGTATTTGCCGAAAACATCGAACAGTAAAATTCTGTGCTGTCAGAGCTGAATGGTGCGCTTGACCAGCAAGAAGAGCTAGTTGCGCTTAATCGTGAGTCATCTGAGAAAATGACCCAGCTTATGGCCCTTATTTCATCAACATCAGAAGCAACCATTTCCGAGCTTCAGGCCTCTACCAGCGCGATGAGAGAATCCAACGCAGCGGTAGCAGAACAGATTAGTGAAAAGCTGCTTGACCAGACAATGGGCCAGAATAACGGTCTTGCGGTAAAGCTGGCGGCGATTGAATCAAGCCTCAACAAATCAATTGATAAGATTGAAAAGAAGCTGATCAATCCGGCTGAATTAGGAGCGCTTTCTGCGGCTCAGGCAAATACCTCAGGTACTGTTGAAATGCTGGCAGGCCAGAATGTCAAAATTTTGAAATTGCTAGAAGTTCAGCAAGACCGGATCAGCTTTCCCTAAACACAAAACAGGTTTTAATATCAACACCGCCTTTAAAATGCTAACAAGATAGCTATGATGAACGATTTGCCAGAAAATGCTTTTGCACAGCCTAATGCAGGCAGTTCAACCGAAGGGGCAGGCCTGTCGCCGCCAAATTCCGGCACGAATTTTATTCGGCTTTCATCTGTAAACAGAATATCTCAAGGGCGTGATCTGAAATTGCGTGTGGATGATGTGATTGTTGCCATTAATGGTGCAGAGCTTAGTCTTGATATCGAACAATTCGAACTGATGATGAAATCCACGACAGATGAAGATAGCCTGATCACCTTTTATCGGAATGGAAATTTCTTTGAAGTATTAGTCTCTGGCTCGCTAGGTTGTAGCTATGAATATGCACGCCCCGAACTGGCTGCAGAAATTACTGCCGCACTGCCTAACCACGAGATAAAAGAGCTTAGCCAGTATCGTCAGTTTGAAGCCATGCGGAATATTTCGCGCGGCGTCTGTCTGGTAGATACCAGATATTCTGTGCTGGCTGTTAGCTTGCCGCCATTCTGGCTATTTTATAATCGCATGTGGGCGCCATTAGGGGCAATTATAGCAACCTATGCAGTAAGCTTTGCGGTGCATCCGGTCTTTTTCATGCTGGTTTATATGCTGATATCGGTTTATTTTCACAGAGCGCATATCCAGATGCTGCGTGCCTATTATCTGTTTACAGAACATTTTTTCTGGATGAAATTTGCGGCTACTTCAGACAAGCATGCTCAGGAGATTTGCCGGAAGTTTGACCCACGTTCAAGCTTTATCTTTTCGCATGTAGGTGAGCCAGCAAAAAATGGCAATGGCAACGGCAATGGCAATGACAATCCGCTTAGCTCACAAACTGCCTAGCTTCCTGTAATTTATATATCTGTGCTAAAACCTGTTTAGCTGTAGGGTGCTGATGCTGCCTAGCCATTATCGGTAGCCGCCTGCTGATACTTGATGTCCTCAAAATATCTCTTTTTGATATGATTTCTGCAACAAAAAACGGGCAACCATTTGGTCGCCCGCGTTAAGTTCAATTGACGCATAAACTAAATCAGCTATACCCCATTTGCTTGCGGATTTTTGTGGCTGATATGTCATGAATTTCTTGTGAGAAAGTTTCCTTTTCTATTGTATAGCCAACATCCCTGCCATAAGTAATGTTGGTGATATTCGGAACAAGCATAATCATATAATCTTTGCCATAGACATAATTATAGCTGTCTAATTTTTTAATGATACCCATCTTAACTTCCTCGAAGCTAAACGGGTTCGAATTATTCCAGTTCTGACAGTCACGAACCTGAATTGCGACCTGACCTGTTTTTGCAAGCGCACGTTCAAATAATTTAACATGGCCTTCATGAAAGGGCTGCCATCTGCCTAGCATCTGAACAGTTGGTTCTCGCCAGTCAAAGCTTATCAGGTCGGCTGCAATCTGTGCAGATTGTCTTCCTTCGTCACTAAAGTCCCAGTCATTATATTGAGACCTAACTTTATCTGCATTTAGATGTGTAGAAACAGTGCCAAAAAATCGGTCTTTAAAGCAAATGTTTGGATTAATAATTGATTTCAATTTCAATTCTGCGGTTCTTGGCGCGGCCTGTGGCAGAATCATTGCTTTCAACAGGGCGGCTTTCCCCATAGCTAATTGCTTCTAGCCTTTCAGGATTGATCACATTGTCTTTGGACAGGCTTTGCACGACACTTGCAGAACGCGCGGCCGCCAAATCCCAATTATCACGGTATTGAGAGCCAAAAATCAAAGGCACATTATCGGTATGGCCAGATACGGTAATTTCAGACCCGCTATCTTTATTCACACCCGCAATCCGTTCCATGATGGTAATGGCTTCTGGGGTAAGATTGGCAGAACCTGATGCAAAGGCACCGCCTGCACCAACCGTGATAATCACCTTATCGTCATCACGTTCGATGGCCACCAGCCCCTGATCAACTTCCTGTTTCAGGGCTACTTTCAGCTGGTCTTCTTTTAAGATCGCCTTTTCGATGGCTTCTGCCTTATTTTCTTCTTCTTGCTGTGCCTGTTGCTGTGCTTCGGCTGCAGCTTCGGCTAGCTGTGCAAGCGTGCCTTCCAGCCCGCCAAACATTACTTCCTGTTCTGATTTTCCAGCCGCCATTTTAGCTTTTTCAATTGCATTTAGCGTTTTCTGCAAGAGCTGGGGCAGGTCCTGTTCTTCTGCTTCTGTCGGGGTGAAATTTACCACCACCTTTTCGCCTAGCGTCTGAACTTCAATATCACCTCTGGCGATAGCTTCTTCTAGTGCCTTGACGATTTCTTCCGAACTTTGTTCATTATCGCCGTCAGAATCCTTTGTCTTGTTCTGCACTTCCAGATCAGGTTGATTGATATTGGTGGTCTGCTGGGTCATCTCATTGGTGACAGATTTGCTTGGGGAAGGGCTGAAATTCAGCGACAACACAGTCGTGCCTTTGGGCTGTTCCACAATTGGCACAATTTTCTGTACACCAAAGGCATTTCTGAGCGAGCCCGAAATCTGTTTGAATTTTGGCACGTTAAATTCGGCAAATGATAAAATCAGAACGAAGAAGGCCATCAGCAATGTAGCCATATCAGCAAAGGTTGCCATCCATGCAGGCGCACCAACAGGCGGGCATTTAGGACATTCTTCTTCTTCTTCTTCTATTTCCGGATTTTCAACTGCTTCTGCCATGTGGCGTCATCCTGTCTGGGGTTAGTAATCGCGAGCCTGACATCACTATTCTGATGCTGATTTGCGTTTTACTTACGCAGCTTCCAGCTTTTCCTGCATTTTCGGTGCTAGATTTGCGACCATCTGATCTTGAATATTACGTGGTGATTCACCTCTTGCAATATTGCTAAGACCTGTGACAACCATTTCACGATAGACAACTTCATATTCAGTATAGCCCTCAAGCTTTGAGAGAATTGGCATAAAAAGAATGTTGGCGATAAACGCACCATATAATGTTGTCAATAGCGCCACCGCCATCGCAGGGCCAATCGCTTTCGGGTCAGCCATATTACCAAGCATCAGCACCAGCCCGATCAATGTGCCGATCATCCCCATCGCGGGGGCAAGGTCAATCCATGCTTTTACACAATTCTGATTTGTTTCATGACGTTTCTGCATAGATTTGATTTCCTTGTTCAATTGGGAAACCAGCTTTGCTTCATCAGCGCCATCAACTAGCATCTGAAGGCCCTTTTGGAAAAATTTATCAGGCACTTCTTGCCCTTCAAGAGCCATCATGCCGTCTTTTCTGGCAATGCCAGATAGCTCGACCATACGTTCGATAAGCTCGTCCTGTTTTTTGATAGGTGGCATAAAGGCTTTACCCATCGCGCCAAAATGTCCCAGAAACACACTCATAGGTGCGTTGTAAAGCACAGTAAACGCAGTACCCCCAAACACAATTAGAATTGACGGTACATCTACAAAGGGCGCCAGACCACCACCAGAAATCATCGCGCCGATAATTACGCCAACACTTCCAATCAGTCCGACAATTGAGGCAATATCCATGACTTTTAGTCCCTATTTTGCTCACTCACGCATGAAATCCACCAAAACAGCGGCTCATCTCACGTTCTATTTAGCAAGTATGATACCAAATCGGGCATTTCAGCGCTTTTTTACCTATTTTTGTTATCAAAGCTCTGTTTTTAACATTATATGACCTTAATTTATATTATACTAATATTAATCAAGGCGAATAAGAACAGCGCGTAATAATATTATGTGAAAACAGGATAGACGATGCACAGTTTTACATCATCTACACGCCCAGATTGGCGCAGAATAGCCAGCTATTTAATTGCGATGGCATGGGTTTTGTGGTCTGTGGTCCATATTCTGCCATTACATGCAGAAGAACAAACACGTTCAGCCAACTTCATCACCTCCGGCTTTACTGCGATTGATTTGCGTTCAGGGGTGAAATGGATGCGCTGTTCGGTAGGTCAGCAATTTGAAAATGGCGCCTGCACTGGCGAGGTTGTCAGGCTAAATCATGAAGAAATTAAACAGGCAATTGCTCAGGCAAATGCACAATTAGGCGGAATCTGGCGCTTGCCAACGCGTGAAGAGCTGGAATTTCTGGTATGTGAAAGCTGCACAGCGGTGAAAATTGACAAGGTGATATTCCCAGACACAGTCGCAGAACCATATTGGACAGGCGAGAAAAACTGGATTTCGCCTAAAAATATCTGGACAGTGAATTTTATGACTGGTCACAGCTATGGACGGTTTTTTGAATATCAGAGGCTGGCTGTCAGGCTGGTTCAGGATAGATAACAGCCCAATCTATCTTGAATGTTTATTCAGATTTTCTATTCAGACTTTCCGGCACGCCATAGCAGATAGCGATATAGAAAATAGCCAACCGCTACACAGCCAAATATCCATCCAAATAAATCAGGCGTAATGACCGCAAGATGTGACAGGCTAGTGCCCCCAAGAAGGCCCAGCACAATGACGCCTACCACCATCATCAAAAAAAGCCTGATGATCATGCATCTGCGGCATGGTTCTCGTTTAACACCTACCCTTTGTCTGAAAATCATTTTTTGCCTGCATAGTTTCTATTTTGCCGCGACACAGCGTCAGAATTTCTGTCCAAATTATGACATAAAAATTAACTAAAAATTAACTAAATTTTATAAGATATTGAAAATAATGAATAATTTTAGAAAAATTTTTGACAGTTATCGCTGTCAAATGATTATTTTGCAAACATCGTGCCGTTTGCTCACTGTCATTCCTGAGGACAGGGAGAGGTTATTATGCAACTTTCACAATCGATTAAATTAAGACAGAAACAGTCACTTGTAATGACACCACAATTGCAGCAGGCTATTAAGCTGTTGCAGATGTCAAATCTGGAATTATCCCAGCATTTACAGGAACAGATGTATGATAATCCGTTTCTGGATGTAAAACCGGCAGGTGAGGGCGAAGCTGTGAGCATGAGCGCTGCACAGCAGAAAGCCGCCGAACAGACAGGCCAGACAGCAAGCACGGAAACCCCGCAAAATCTGGATGAAATTAAATCCAGTGCCGCACTGGCAGATGATCCTACCCAGCAGGCAGATGTAGATAACCGGTTTGATTCATCTATAGTCGATATGCCTAAATCTGGCGGCGGGATGCCACTAGGTGGCGGGGATGATGATTTCAATCTGATTGAAAATGCAGCCTCAGAAGAAGGCTTTTATCAGCTTCTGTTCAAGCAGGTTAACCTAAGCCTGACAGAACCTTCTGAGCGTCTGATTGCAAGCCATATTATCAACGCCCTTGAGCCAAGTGGCTGGGTTGGCCGTTCGATGGATGAAATTGCCGAAGAATGCGGTTGTTCTTTTGGCATGGCAGAAGATGTGCTTGGCATTTTGCAGACCTTTGAGCCAGCAGGCCTATTTGCAAGAGATTTAGCAGAGTGTCTGAAAATTCAGCTAATTGATCAGGATGAATTTACACCGCTTTTCGGATTACTACTTGAAAATCTGGAATTGCTAGGGCGAGGCGAAATCAAGCAGATAGCGCGTCGCCTTAAATGTGAACAAAAAGATATTGTTGAGATGCTCGGCGTTATCCGCTCGCTTAACCCCAAGCCTGGTG
>Ga0181568_10003925_pt1 | contig 13337 bp, 17 predicted proteins | sample 101ome_20_FD_133758 | JGI IMG/M metagenome (GOLD analysis project Ga0181568, IMG submission 133758) | Coastal salt marsh microbial communities from the Groves Creek Marsh, Skidaway Island, Georgia - 101404AT metaG (megahit assembly) | ecosystem: Environmental > Aquatic > Marine > Intertidal... | reverse complement strand
CATGTCCTTTAGTGTCGAAGGTTGGGGTGATTTCAAGATCGCAAAAATTCTCCCTAGAAACGGCACGGCATGGGGTATCTTCTCAGAACTCCCCGAAGATCATCCTTGGAGATCTCTAATCCCTGAGGTGAAGGAAGAATTGATCGACCTCGCCATCTCGGGACACCCTAAACCATTCTTAGATCAAGGCATAAGAGATGCAAATGCGTGTCTTATATTGGCAGGTCTTGAGGACGAATGTCCGGACCGAGATTACTGCCCGGCGTATAAGAAAAGCAAATGCTCGATCAGATCAAGAGAGACCCCCGAGTGCTTCAATTACGAGGGATTAGATGAACACGAATCTTACCTCGTAAAGGCCTGGCTAGAGGGCTATAGCGTGGTGCTTTGTTCTAATTAATCCTCCTCATAAAGCTCTTGTATGATCTCCGAGACGAGGGTCGCCAAAGGACCTCTGTGCTGTGATCTCAATCGAATACCGGCGCTAAAAGGGCTCTCAATAAACGCATCGCTGTTTGATAGCACATACAGCCCTGTCTCTCTTCTAGGGATGTCTGTGTCGACCTGATTAGGGTCTCCCAACACGATACATTGACTGTCCTCGGAGACTCTTGAAATCAAGGACAGCAATTCGTGAGGGGACGTGTTCTGCGCCTCGTCAATGATCACAACCGAGTTCTTGAACTCGATGCCTCGTACCAGCTCTAAAGGCATGAAAGACAGCTTATCCTCCTCCTCTAATTGGAATAGCTGATGCTCAAAGCTGTTTCCAAAGATTCTCTTGAGCACGACCAAGTAAGAGGAGATATACCCCTCTAGCTTCTCCCTGTGATCCCCAGGAACGGCAGCAATCGCGTTCGATTTACGACCGACAAAGGTTGTAGGCTTGACCAGCACCACGTTCATGTCGTTTCGGAAAAGCTGTGTCAGCGCATAGGCGAGCGCAAGGGTGGTCTTACCTGTTCCTGCCTCCCCTAATCCAACAACGAGCGCGAAGTTTTTTAACGCATAAAAGAAACAGGATTGCTCTGCGTCTCTAGGCTTCATTCCTTGATATTCAATTCCCTTAACGTCCACCCTGCGAATAGAATCCTTTAAAGAGATTCCTAACGCGCTGGCTCCTGTCTCTGACCTCAAGATGTAAAACCCTTGCTCGTCATCTACAATCGTAAGCAGACCTTCCTTCAGGATCTCTCCCTTCTTGTGTAGCTTATTTACGATCTCTGTACTTGTCTCGATTACCTGTATTTCCAGCATAACAGCTCCCAGAATTGCTAAATGCAAGACTAGGGGTTTATAGAGACATTAAAAGCACGTCAAAGCACCGCAACGCCCCCTCTCTCTATGAGAGGTTATTGAGATCCTTGAGTAAAATATCAATCAAGCTGAGAGTACCTCGTACCTCCACATCGCCTAAATTTTTTGCCAGACGGAGCGCGATCTCTCTTCGAGTTCGCAAACCCATCGGAAGATCCTTGAGCGCCCGATTCAGCTCAATTTGTGTGACGTTTGAATAGTTTAGGAGACAAGGAAAAGCCGATTCAAGAGAGGTTGCCAGCTTACTCGTTCTTGAAGGTAGCATACGAAGCACGTTAGGGAATTGATCAATACCCTCTGCCGTATATAGCGTCTTACGTCCTTCGGTAACCTGAGCAATTTGTCTGTGCTGATCCCATTGAAAATCAATGCTCAGATTTACGATACCTACTGCAGTCAGCTTGTAGGAAATAAACGCGCTGTCCTCTGTGATCTCGGTGCCCCAAGGACTTTTCACAAGAGAAAAACCTAAATGACGGATGCTAGAAACGGTCTCCTCAACCGCACGAAAGAAACGCTCTCTCAAGGGGTCTCTTGTCATGCGTTCTGCTACACGCTCTGCCATGCGCTCTCTGCTGAGGTCCTTCTTATGCTTTTGCTTACGAGAACGTCCTTTGGCAACGTCCTGCTTCCGATTTCGATGTGTCCCCTTACCTGAGCTCCCTACGCCGGTACCATCGAACATACCTTGAGCGTTCGGATCACGATATTTAGGTAAAGAGGGCTCTTTTTTCTTCTTACTCGCCATGATCTGGCGCCCTTGACCGTCCACCTCTCGCTCAATCATCAGAGCAGGTCTGCGGACGAGATAATTCGGCCATTTTTCATACCATTTGGAATAGAATTCGTCCTCTTTCACAACCCTAGTGGTCTTGTCAGGGTTAGGGATATTAGGATCAGCAACGTGAACCTCGTACTCGCCTTTCTCCCCTGTCACGTCAAAAACCAAGCTGGCGTGACTCCAATCCCTACCCTCAGGATTCCAAGCGATAAGAACCGGCTTACCTGCGTCTGTCCATGCTTTGATTTGAGTTAAAGTAGCAGGGGTAGTAAGCGTAGCTCGACAGCCGAAATACTGAGCGCAGGCGAGCACCTCTTCCCAACGTGCCCCTTTCATCGGTTTTGCCCCGATGACATTGTTCACTTCGTCCTCTGAGCATTTCACCCCTACGGCATTAAGAGCCATACAAGTTGACGCGCTCACACAAGAGTATTGAGTGCGTTGTCGCACAGGGTTCACGTTAGCCTTTGCAATCACTCTACGCATGACATCTCCTGTCTCATATCTTTTACTTTCTGGGAGATATAAACGATCTAGTATTCTCTTTATCAGACCGCTTCTCTAGACAAGATCCTCATCACCTAAAGGCAGGCATATTATGTCCGACATTTTTACCAAGATCGCTCGACAATTTAAGGAAGAACAATCTCTTACTCAGCCCCTCCGTATGAGACGAGATTACGGCTCTAAAGAGGGGGCTGATTTCTTGGCAGACAGCACCGTGCAGGTCAATACAGGATATGAAGGGCTCGGCTTTTCAGGTCCTGGCAATCTGTCTCCTTTCATAGACTATCTCGATCCTGATACGTTTTTCGGGGTCGTAGAGGATGAGATTATTGATGATATTGGTCTTGAAGATGAGATGGAGGGATATCGCTTCGCCCGATTCCATGAAGGCCCTGAGGGACGTAAAGAATTCTTGCAGTGGAAGAAAGAGAATCCTGATGCGGCCGAGGAGTTTGATCGTCAGACGGAGATCAATAAGGACGTTATTAAAGACAGAGCTAAGGCGATGCGCTCTGAGGATTATCAAGAGAATGAAGAAGATATCCAAGAACTAGAGGACCGGATCGAACGTCTAGAGGACGAGCAAGAGGATATTGTAGAGAAGGCGGTCAAAAAGGCGCTCGCCATACGCTTCGCTATGAGAGGCTAATTCGTCCTCTTGCTACTCTGTTTATATCTAGACCTCTCTGTGAGACAGACGGGAGCTTAGATATGAACAGAGTAGCCAAAGCGCGTACTGAAAAAGAGAAGCGCGAGATCTTCGACAAGTGGCACAAGCTGATCAATATGAGTCAGCGAGCCCTTAATGCTTGGGCAGAGAATGATCATCGTCTCTTAGCCTCAATAAACAGAGAAGAGGCTAAAGACGAAGGCGGTATCCAGTCCGGATACGATTCGTTTCATCGTATCAAGCGCAGGAAATCAAAGCCTTTTGATGAGTGGAGCGCAGAAGATTTCGACAACGCCTCACAGGAAAACGGCTTCAATTCTAGGATGCTAGGGAACGAACCCGGAGATACTATTGGGGAAAGCGGAATGTCTAAATGGGAGATCAGCCTCCGTAATTGGGGACACGATCCTTCTCTCAAATCAAGCCCTGCTTATTCAAAATGGAAAGCATGGAAGCAACCTAAAAAGAGCGCGTCTATACAGAGGGTTGCCAGCAGATATTACTACAGATCCGTTTCGTTAGAAGCTTCAAGATGGGCGGTCTCAAATAGTCCGAACATGAGGGTGTCAAGCGTGGTCACTCGAGAGATAGACGCTCGGGTACTAAGCGTGTTCGGGGAAGGGATGTTGAGACAGGCTCAAGATAAGACTGCCCTTGTTAAGATGATCGGTAAAAAGCTTAAAGAGCTTTACCTAGCGTTTCAAAAGGCCCCTAAGATGTGGGAGAAATTTAAAGAGCTTTTAGGCATCTCCTCCACAAATCCTGTGACGCTATATTTTGAGCTGTCAAAGAAATTCCAAAACCTGCTGGATGAAGGGGCTAAATGGTGGAAATCTGTTAAAAGTAAGCTCAGAAAAGACAGCAAGATCCTTCATTTCATTTTCTTGTATGCCTCCAACGCCCCTACCCTAACCTCTGTTGTTAAGAACATCATTGATAGGAACGGAGGTAAGGACGGTGCGCTGAACAGATGGCTATCCAAGAGCGTCTCCAACATCGCAGGGAAGGCAAAAAACGTCTCCCAATGGCTAGATGATTTCATGTCGAAGCACCCTCTGTTGAAAATTATCACAATGCCGGCCAAGGCCTACATTTATTGGGCTATTTGGACCAACGTGACAGAGATTAGCTGGAATGTTGCTGAATTGCTCAAGGGATTCTTAGGCATGATCTCTTGGACTGATCTGATAGAGAGCCTGCCCGAGAGCGGTATAGGTTTCCTAATAAGTATGCTTTTCCCTATGATTCCTGGAGGATGGATCTCCAAATCTCTAAAAATAGGGTGGAACGCAATCTTAATCCCTGCGGTAGGATTGCAGTTATACGCTTTATACACTAAAGGCTTAGTAGACGAAAAAGGACAGCCAGTATGAGCATTAATAAAAAAGCTTGCACAATCTCTGCGACCCCTTGCGGAGGTCAAACGATCCTTTTTAAAAATCGAGATCGCAATTACGACCCTGACATAAAGGTTTTCCATGATCGTCATAATGGGGTCGAGATTCTTTACTTTCAAGACATTGACACTGGCTGGATTGAGGGCGTAAATGAATTCGGTATCTATCTAGTCAACAGCGCCTTGATGGTGCTTGACGATGAAAAAGATCGTCCCTCAAAAAAGAAGGACGATGAATTCGATGAAGAGGGTCTGCAAAATCTCGCCCGAATTCTAGCCAGAGACAGCTATAAGGATGGGAATTTAATGCTAGATATTTTGTCTAGCACGACCGTAGAAGAAGCTGTAAAGAAGGCCTCGACAAACAAGGGGGTTTTAGGTCACAATATCATCTCTGATGGGCGTAAGACTTACGGCGTAGAGCGCACCCTTAAAGGAGTTCTTGAAGGAGAAGAGGGGGATCTGCACGTTAAAAAACTACGTCCTGATTTAACTCATGTACGAACAAATCATGGGATCTGGAATCCAAGCACCGGATATCAGTACGGAGAGAATCGTGCGTCCTCTCTTGAGCGTAAGAGAAGAGCGCAGAACCTACTGAGAGGAATAGACCGCGCAGAGGACATAGGTCCTTGCATATATCGAGATCGACTGCGAAACCCTAATGACCCGTTCAACGTGTCTCGTATCTCTAATTTATATACTAGCTCACACGCGGTCTTTGATCCTTTAAATAAGAAGATGTATCTTTATCTCTTCCCTGATTGCTGTGGATATGCAGGGTTTGAGAAGAGATTCACAGGGCCTTCGGTCTGCTCTTTTGAAATCTATCGGTACGGACATGGGGACGAGAACGGAGATTTTGAATTACAAGAGATTCGAGTCAATCCCTCTCGGGTCGCCTCAAGGTACCGCCGATAAAATGCTGTGTCTCATTTTATCGTCCACTATATTCTTCTTGCTTTTGCGCTGGCTGTATCGTTCTCAAGAGCCGAAGGAGAAGATCGCTCCGCTATCCGAGCCTAAGGAAGATCTGAGATTTCTAGAGGGACATTCTTGTAGCTCTGAAAAGGAGGGCATCGAATTGGTTTGGAGCATTAAAGGACTGATCGACCTGACAAAAGATCAAGACCCCGTACTCTGGGAGATTCCAAAAGAAGAGATACTAGACGATTGGTGTTGGGGTGATGATCATATAAGTGTCCACATCAAGAGAGTTCTAGATGCAGATCTCTCCTACCCTGTGATTATCCATGGGACAGGGAGAGGGGAAGACGAGGGCTTCATAATGGACGGATACCACAGGACGATAAAAGCTCTCGCCATGAACATGACTCATCTTGAAGCTCGGGTTTTAATTAACCTGCCCCCTCCCGATAAAACCTTACACAAGGAAGAACAGGAAGACGCCCCTAATAAATGGACGAATAGGGACGTGTATTTGATCGTCAAGGAATTACTTGACCCTTGTTAAGTAGCGTTGAACCTCCGCTCGCGCTCGTCTCTTACCCTTCTCCACCCCTCTCTGTATGAAAGTGAATCTCTCTATAGCAGGGTGAATCCAAGCCTTCCTAGTGGTCAAAGGAAGCGTCCTAAAACGAATCGTGCCGTCCTTCTGTTTTAGAGGGATGATCTTACGACCTTTCATCTTAGGATTAGACTGCGTTAGCCACGTCATTTTAATAGGTCCTCTCGCCTTCAAGTATCTCTTAACCCAAGGCCAATCAGACCGTACGATAACGTCTCCGGAATCGTTGACCTCAAAAGAGAAGGAATCTCTGAACTCCTTTGAGCGCGGTATGCCTCTGCCTAGAGAATAGGATTTAGAGATCTCCTCTCGTATTGATGAGATAATGTGCCGGCCATAAATCTCACCTACCTCCTGTCTCAAGGTCTTGCTTTTGCCTACCCGTATGGACCCTTTAGTGGCTACTCTAGATTTGAAAACAAATCTCTTCTTACCATCTCTGTGCTCACCCATAAACCCTCCCTGCAATAGCCAGCAGACAGCAGAGCGCGTACACATATTGACACGCTAAAACGGCTCTCAGAGGCATTTTAAACCCCTCGCTATATCTTCTCACGTCTGCCGTCTCTCTACCGGTCATAGACCCTCTAATGAGATCGACAACCCCTCCTGTAAGTATCACCAACCACCAGAGAGAAGAGCAAGGGATAAATAATGCTAAAGGCAATACGAGCGCGTCTGGGATTCTAGGGGCAAAAGACACCCATGCAAATTGCCGGTCCGTTAGTTCCTGATCATAATCGCACGATACTGAGGCGAACACAAAACCTAGCTCAGGATGATTATGAGGATAGGGCTTAATCGCATGGCTTTTAACCTGAACGAATCTTTTTAACGCGAGCAAATGTGCGTATTCGTGAATATATATCCACAGGACATACGAGAGAAGGATCCAGAAAATTAGCTCCATGTGAAAATCTCCTTAAAAGGCAGGTGTTGTAGTATAACAGAATGACGAGAGATGCCGTTGTCTCTCATTCTATAACCCCTTAAAAAAGGATTACACCTATGTCCGAGACAACTCAGACAACACAAGACATGATCAACAGTCTACGAGAGAAGCTTGACGAAGCGATGGAAACCGCTCGTAAGATTGACACCAAGCCCTCCAAGAAGGCCCGTACCGAGCTCCGAAAGACCTTGCAGAGCTTGATTGTAGAATCAAAGGAGGCTCGCAAGAACATCCTTGAGAACGGCAGATCTTAATTACCGAATAATCTGCGAATCTCGTCCTTGTAAAGGACGCCAGCAGGTAAGGAGGGCAAGCGAGAGGTGATTCTACGCTCGTTCTTATATGCCAGATAACGAATCATCTTCCTTGCCTTCTCAGGTATCAACTCAAAAGGCTCGGAGCTTCCCGAAGCATAAGTGAGCGCGTCTAGACCTGTCGATACTGCGCTCCCTTGCTCTCTGTTCAGATTCAGAGAAGCGTTAAGCGCCCTGAGAAAATTAAGAGCTTTAACCCTGCGATCCACAGGGCTGTCGTGTAGATAATCCCACGCCTCGTCATTCTCCTCCATGTCCATGAGAAGATCTTTCATTCGACTTGATTGTAGGTATTTAAATGCGACTCTTGTTGCGCTATTCTTCATAATGAACCTCCCTAATATAAACGTGAGCAGATAGAAGATATATGAGTCAAAGCATCATACCGATCACCCGAGGCAACCCTTATTTCGACCAGACAGATCACCTCTTTACTAGCTCATTTGATTACAAGGAAAGAGCTTTAGATTTAAACGAGGCTCACGAAGAAGGCACCTTGTCTGTGGCTCTTATTGAGGACGATAAATTGCTCGGATTCGCTAATTACAGGGACTATGATTCCTATGTCTACATCGAGCATATAGCGATCCAAAAAATGCTTAGAGGCAAAGGCGTCAGCTCCCCTCTCTTCTCTTATTTCACGGAAGGGTGGGATTATGTTCTTTGTGAAATCAATCCTCAAGGATCTGAGCGTCTAATCTCATTTTATCAGCGCAAAGGATTCGCTCTCAATCCTTATGATTATATTGTCCCTCCGTGCGGAGGAAACCCCCTCTGTGAGACGTATATATTGATGACTTATCCTACAGCTCTAAGTCTGGATCAATTCAATCAAATGACCTCGCACCTCTTCAAGGACGCATATCTAGGACAGATATGAAAAACGACCACTTATATTTCATTCAAGAGCAAGGCACAGGACATATCAAGATAGGCAGATCTGTAAACCCTTCGCGCAGGCTAAGAGCCTTACAGACGGGTAATGGAAAAAAGCTCAAGCTGGTAGCTGTGTTTAAAGGTAAAGGCGACTCTGAGCTATTTCTACATGAGTACCTAAAGGAATGGCGCCTAAAAGGAGAATGGTTCTCCTATGAATGTGTAGGCTCCATACCCCCTAGCTTCTATGAGCAAATCGAATGGGGAGCGTTCGATGATTGGTGGAAGTCTTAGCTTAGAGCGGTGTCTGCCACCCTCGCCCTAGACCCCCACCAAAAAGTGAGGTTAAATAAGTTTATTGCTTCTTTACGAGCTTTATCGCGGGACTGTTTCGATCCCCTCTGTGTACTTCTTCAAAGAAAGCCTCCTCTAAAGCCATCTCTAGGGCAACCGTCTTGAACTTGTTGCGATAGTTCCTCACTATATCCTTTCCTTTCGCAGGCTTATCCCCGTCAACAGAAAAGAGAGAATCGTCAATAGTAGGCCAGGCGGCTTGTCTTTCAAGACGAGCGAACTTGCTGTCCCTATATCTACCTCTACCCATAGCGTTTGCGTAGGCAGGATTTTTTAGATCGTCAAAGAACTCGGTAATAGGATTACCAGACCTAGCAATCTCATTCTGTTGGGTTTCAAGTGCCTCTTGAACGGTAGTCTCCCTTAGAGACTCCCCACCAACAATATAGTAAATTGTTGCTCTTGGGTGGACCATTTTAGGTTCCATTCTCCAACCTCTTTTGTCTAAAAGCATCAGCTCAACCTTAGACCCTCTTGGAGCACGACCCATTGACGCTTTTTGCTTTGCCTCACGGACAAAGTTCTCCACCTCCCTCATAGCTTCGTCTGTCAAACCCTTCATTGTGATTCTTGTGGGTAAAGCATACTCCATGATTTTGCCGACAGTGCTGGTATCAAACATTTTAGCTTCTCTTGAAAGAAGATCTAAAAATTCCTGTGAAGGACGCTCTTTATACCACTCTCTGGCAGTTGAACCCGTACCGCCCGACAGAACATAGGCTTTGATTACCTCTCGCAAAACCTTGGGCATCCTCTTGAGATGAGAGGCGTTCTTGTTGATGTTTGACTCAAGACGAGCGATCCTCATCTCAAGATTTCTGATTACTTCACTTGCTGTTCTTCTCATGTCTGGTTTACTCCATTTGGTTTAAGGTTAAAGAGATCACTTATGGGGGTATAAAGATTTAGTATTCATCTTCCTCAAGATGAGCGTAGTTCAACCTAAAACTCCTTGATGTGGTTGCGACTGCCTTGAATTTGATCAGATCCACATCTTCATCACCATTCGTAAATTGGTAGTAAAAATCTAGTGTTCCTTCAACCTCAATCTGATTAGGCGCGATTACATCTCTGACTAAAATGTTTTGTAGGAGGTCTAGGTTTATCTCAACCCTTTCAACCTCAGAGTCGGGATTAAGTTTTTCACACTTAATGTCTTTTCCATCAATGGTGGCAACAAGATCCTCGATGTTTCGCTCATCAAAGCCGTTTGTGATTGTAACATCCTCGATCTCAATCTTACCTTGAAGGGTAGGTATTCCACCACGACTCATTGAAACCACCTTTAGTTTTGTGTCAACTGAAGGTGATATTGCTTTTCCGTAGTGATGTTCTACTTCTCCAGAGAAACACACTTCTACGGGTTCTTGACTTGCAAGACGAACTCTTTGTTGTTCGAGTTGGGTGATTCTTGTCTCAAGGTTTCTTAAAACTTCACTTGCTGTTCTTCTCATATCTGTTCTCCTGAGACTGTGAGACGACATGAAACACCCTAACGATAAGAGAATTATCAAGGTCACCACATCTTAAAATAGAGACCCAAAGAAGGCGCATGGTAGCCGTCTTTGATCATGTAGTTATATCCAACAAACGGTGCTAGGTTTAATTGCTTACCGAACAAGCTCGGGTGCCAAGTTACGAACAATCCCGCCCCCACCCCTTTACCTATAGAGAACAATCCGTGCGCGCCTAAACGATACTCTCCGTCTGCGAGATTCACGATAGAAGCGCCGGCACTCGCTGCCAATCCGTCCTGAAAAACGTACCCAAGACCTGACAAAAACGACAGCTCAAAAGTATCAAGCTTGTCCGGCGTATAAACCTCTGTAGGAGAGGTCAGCGTAAGCCCTTGAAATCTGGGATCGTCTGAGAGGATTTTATCCTCTGCGAGCATGACAAAATCGCCTTTCTCATCTAAATAACCTGCCATCACATGGATGCCTTGATTCCTTACCAAACCGTCCTCAGGACGGTCTGTGTTTGCTCTGTGCGTAATCGCTGTAATGTTAAAAGCCAGGTTGAGATCTAGATCATAATCCCCTAGATCTCCTTTCCAAAGATTGTCCGTAGAGAAGAGCGCGATTGTTTTTCCATTCACCAGATGCGAACTTTTCCAAGAGAAAGGGAAAGGAGCGCATTTGCCCGGATCCTTTTTACACCACGCTTGCTCCTCCTCTGAAACACCCTTCCAATCCTTCGGGGCAGGGGTCTTGCTCTCAGCTTGAGATCCTACCTGCGCTTTGCCCTTGTCGAGCTTTATATTGATCCTCCGATAAACCTTAGTGATCTGATCTATCTCCGCTTTTGTGGTCCTACGAAATTCTTCAAGCGCAGTCTGTGTCTGTGAGCTTAAATCTCGGGTCAATTCTTTAGATCTAGTCTGCAATTCTTCATGCGTGACCATCTGCGATTGAACCTTCTTTAGACGCTCGTCTGCTTGAGTGATCAATTTAGCATTGGCAGATAGCTTACCTTTTAATTGCTCCGATACAACCTTCTTTAAGATCTCCTCGTCAGAGGCCCTGACGGCTTGCTTATAAAGCACCGCAGAGGACGCCACAATGTATATGCCCACAAGATATTGAAGGATATTGTTCATAATATATTAACCCCTAACAGCGCGATGATCTGCTTTAGGGTTAAATATATAACGATTAACGATCCCTAGGAGCAAGAGATATGAAAGGAGGGCCCTTACGATCTTTGTGGAATTCCTCATAGGTCTGCCCATGATGATTATATTTCTCTCCGCAGGAGGGGCAGGGGGTGATCTCCAGACGTTTTATATCAAACCATTTACCACAGCACATCAAGCGGTCATAGATTACCATCCTAAAGCATTTCTCTTCTTTCCTCAGAGAGACAGGCGCGCTCATGTCCTTCGGTATCGGCCCTTGATCCTTTTGATACGCAGAGATAAATTCCTCTAGCGTATCGACATAACCTAGAATGAAATACTCGTTTTCCTCGGCGGTCCAAATCACCGTACAAGGCGAGGTGATTTGAACGCATTTACCGGTTCTTTTCTCTACAGGCATGACCCGTATCCTCCTATAAGATAGACGTTGTTGCACCTATCTTATAGTAAGGATCTGAAAAGGGTTATTTGTTGATGTAATAATCGGCAGAGAGAGCGTCTATGCACTCCTGAACTTCTCGGTCTACTTTAACCTCTTTTAAGCTTTTGTCCAGATCAGAGCGGACCTGAACCTTAAAAAATAGATAAGGCTTTTTGCTCATCACATGAGGTATGAGAAGTTCTTGACCGTAATCTTCAATCGTACCGAGATCTCGGACGGCTGCCGATTCAAAATCAAACGTCACCCCGTCCTGCTCGATTTGAAAGCCTTCAAAGATCGAGCGCAGATTGCGGTTGTATGCGTTAAAATCTTTGTTGTCCCATTTATCATAAATCTCAGACTTGAACTTAGAAGATAAGGCGGGTCTCAAAATCTGAGCGATTGCCTTTTTCTTGTCGCTCTCCCCTTCAAGACCTAAGATCTCTGTGACCTCATTCTCATCCATTGTCATTTCGATGGTTAACCCCATGTTAAGAGGGCCTACCCATCCCGAACCGTCAGATCGAAGCATAGACCCGTCAGGCTGCATCAAGGTAACTGAGGGAATAAATCTACGGGCGATCTTGGAACCTTTTCTTGTCAAGGTGTACCCTCGATCTTCTAGGAATTGCTTACAGCGCGCCTTCTCTAAATCCTCTTGCGTGACCCGAGAACGATTCCCTCCCATGATACTGACCAGATTGACTAGGATATGACTTGAGGAAGGAACCTTTACCGTCATGTCCCCTCTACGAGTAGACACTAAATCAGAATGGGTCGGCACGTTCACAGGACCTAGAACAAATAAGAGACGATCCCCATCTGACGTAGCCTTGATCTTGTCCCTACCGCTACCCGCCTCAAAATGCTTAAATAGCTGTCCATATAGACGATAATCCTTTGAGACCCACGCGCTCTCTATCCTCCTAAAAAGATCCGTGACCACATTCTCTACATCTTTGTTTTGGATACATCTGTAATCCATTCGCTGTTGAGAATGAGAGGTGTATCGGACAGACACTTTGAAAGAGGATTTGCCCGACCAAGGAGTATCGTCCTTCAATTTCATTTTATGATTGAAAGTGATCGTCAAGTCAGGGTCCGCAGATGCAGGGTAAACCTTCCTCTCTAGGGCAGACGGCAAGGTCTCATTACGTCTTAGCTGATCTGAGACCTCGAATTTCGAGTCCTCCGGTGCACGATCTACGACCAACTCAGGTCCGCATCTTCTGCTATCCCCTAGATCATCAAAGCGAGACCGCGCTAATACCTTGCGAATTAGATTCCTCATGCTTCCCCATCTCCATCTTCGCTCTTACGGGATAGATCTTTCTTGCCGTCAATCTGGTCTATCATATTGTTGGCGACATGGGTGTATTTATCTAAGGCCGCCTGACCTAAAATATACCCTACCTGAATGAACCCACTCACGATGATGAGGGTGAGAAGCGTCATAAAAGAATAATGCTCGATCTTATCCTGATAGACATAGAGCAGATAGAACATGGCGATCTTCCATCCCGCCTCTGCGATCAAATACGCCAAGAATTTCTTGCTCTTTAAAGGTAGCTTCTCCATGCTTT
>Ga0181568_10003922_pt1 | contig 13344 bp, 18 predicted proteins | sample 101ome_20_FD_133758 | JGI IMG/M metagenome (GOLD analysis project Ga0181568, IMG submission 133758) | Coastal salt marsh microbial communities from the Groves Creek Marsh, Skidaway Island, Georgia - 101404AT metaG (megahit assembly) | ecosystem: Environmental > Aquatic > Marine > Intertidal... | reverse complement strand
ATTTGAAAAAAAATATTTAAAAAAAATTTTAAAAAAAATAAAAAAAAAAAAAAAATAAAATTAAATAAATTTATGTAATTTACAATAAGTTATATATAAATAAAAGAGTATATATATATATAATATGTCAGAACTAGAAATAGTTGAAACATTTGATAATATGAATTTAGAGGATAATTTATTACGAGGTATTTATGGTTATGGTTTTGAAAAACCTTCATCAATTCAAAAAAAAGCAATAATACAATTAATAAAAGGTAAAGATATAATAGCTCAAGCTCAATCAGGTTCAGGAAAAACAGGTGCTTTTTGTATAGGAGCATTAGAAAAAATAGATACAAATATAAATAACGTGCAAATAATAATATTATCACATACTAAAGAATTAGCACGTCAAACATATAATGTATTTAATAGTTTAGGTGAATTTATGAATATTAAAGCTGGTTTAGTGATTGGGGGTATTAATGTAGATGAAACAAAAAAAATATTAAAAAAGGGTGTCCATGCAATTATAGGTACACCAGGAAGAATATTACATATGTTAAATGATAAAATATTTAATATTAATAAAATGAAATTATTAATAATAGATGAAGCAGATGAATTATTAAGTATAGGATTTGAAGAACAATTAAGAAATATAATAGAAACATTTAATAATAAAATTCAAATAGGATTATTTAGTGCAACATTATCTGATAAATGTTTATTATTAACAAAATATTTTATGAATGATCCAATAAATATTTTTGTAAAAACAGATGAATTAACATTAGAAGGTATAAAACAATATTATATAAATGTAGAGAAAGAAGATTGGAAATTAGATGTATTATGTGATTTATACGAAACAATAACTGTATCTCAAACAGTAATATTTTGTGGATCAAAAAAAAAAGTAATTTGGTTACAAAAAGAGTTAGAAGATAGAGAATTTACAACAAGTATAATACATGGTGATATGTTTAACGATGAAAGAATGAAAGTAATGAATGAATTTAGATCAGGATCATCAAGAATTTTAATATCAACTGATTTATTAGCTCGTGGAATAGACGTTCAACAAGTATCATTAGTAATAAATTATGATATGCCACATGGTATAGAAGGAAGAGATAATTATATTCATAGAATAGGAAGAAGTGGTAGATTTGGTAGAAAAGGAGTAGCAATAAATTTTTTAAAATATGATGATATAAATATGATGAGAGAAATAGAAACATTTTATTCTACACAAATAGACGAATTACCTGCAAATATTAGTGATTTATTATAAAAAATAAGTAGATATTTCTTGTATATCTTCAATAATGGAGGGTTTAATTTCAGGTTTATATAAATCAAGAATAGTGTTAAGAGATGTTCTAATGGTATAATCTTTAATTATAATACACATTTTTTTTAAATTAGAACGAAATAATTGAATATGTTTATTTAAATGTGAATGATGAATAGAGGTATTATAAATTAAATTAGAACTACTTGTAATACTAAGTTGTGTAAAATCATATAAAATATAAAAAAATATTTTTTTTTTTTTACAATTTTCATAAAAATTATCAAGAATATTTATCATTTTATTAGTATCATCTAATGTTAAAGATTCTTCAAATAAATCAATATGTAAAATATTATTAGTAAAATGTATATATATTTTATTTTCTAATAAAAGTAAAACTTCATCTAATAAATCATTATTCATAATAATATTATTATATATTTTATTCTTTAAGTTAAATTCTCTAAAAAATTTATGTAAATTTAAATCTAAAAATCAAAATCAAAATTAAAATCAATAGGATCATTTGGGGTAATAAATTTTATAGGACGTGTAGGATTATAATTTATTAAAACACTATTACATAATTTTTTACCAAGTTCAGTTTTAGTTATAATTAATGTATTAATTAAATGTATTTTATAAAATTCTGTATGTTTTTTTAAAAAATTAGTAATATAACTTATATAATAAAAATAATTAGGTAGATTTTTAATTTTACAATCGACAAAATCATAAATTGTATGAAATTTTTTATTTGTTTTTTTACATATATTGTAAAATAATTCTATTACATCAAACATTTGATTTATTATTTCATCAGTGAAACATTCACCTAATAATTTAATAGTTAAAATATCATTTTCTAAAAATACATTTAAAATATTGTCTATATATAATAAAGTTGTTGAATCACTATCCATTATATTATAAATCAAAAAAAAAATTATAATTTAAACTAATATTAATTATAATATAAAATTATAAATTACAAATAATAATTACATTCATAATTAAATTAATATAAGAGAACATACGTAGTGTATTTAATTGGTTTGAAATGTTAATATTTTGTACTACTTGATATGTTTGTGTATATTCTGAAGATTCGGATTCATCTGAACTATAAGTATCTGTATCTACTTCCTCATCTTCCTCTTCCTCTTCTTCTTCCTCTTCCTCTTCTTTCTCTTCTTTCTCTTCTTTCTCTTCTTCATTTTCTTCTTCCTCAATATCTTTTTCCTCAATTTCTTTTTCCTCTGGTTGAGAAATAAATTTATATTCATCATTGGTAGAAGTATCTGTGTTTTTTAGAATTTGAAAAGGAAAAGGATTTGAAGTATTAAAATAAGTATGTGTTGGATCTTTAATAATAAGTACTCTATTTTTATAATTTCCTGTAGAATAATGTTCTAATCCATAATTATAACAAAGTTGATGAAGAACTGATCTATTTTTAGAAGATAAATTAGATAATTTAATTTCACCCTTAATCATATTTTTTTTTAATAATAAAAATAAGTTATAGTCATTTGTTGTTTTATTAATTACTTCGTCTGTAATAATTGTCATCCTTTATATTAATATTTAATAAAATCAATTTTAAATAATTTATATTATATATTAAATTAATAACATAATTTTTCAATAGTTAAATCAATATTATAGTTAGAATTTTTAAAAATTTCAAAAATTTCATTTTGTGAATACATAGGGAAAATATTTAATATTTGTTGTATAGAATCTAAATGATCTTCAATATTATCAGATTTATTGAAAAGCTTATCAAAAATTTTTTCAAAACAATAATTAGGATTATCCATTAAATTTAAAGATAATCTATGATCATATAATTTAATATTTTTCATTAATTCTGGTAATAAAGTAATATTTTCGCGTGAGTTTGTTATCATTAAAATAAGTTCAGGATATGATTGTGTTAATTTAATAAAATTTTCTATAGTAATATCTATATTAATTTCTTCATCTGATGAATATTTATAATTATTTAGTAAATTATTTTCTTCTTCATTAATAGATATTGTACTGGAATTTAAATCATTATTTAAAGATAACATACTAGATGTTAAATTTTCACTATTAGAAGAATTATTATCACTACAAACATCTTCATTTAATTCCTCTTCTTCTGTAGATTCTTTATCTTTATCTGAAAATTCAGTTTCGGATTGCATAATATATAATATTAATAAATAAGTTATATATATATATATATGAGTATAAAAGAAAAAATAAAATTATATGAAGAAAATATTATTAAAAATAAAACTCAAGGATATAAAAAATCAGAAATAAACAAAAATAACATTAGAAGAAAAGTAAATCATTGGAATAATATTAATGAGGAAAAAAAAGTAATTGAGGAGAAAAAAGTAATTGAGGAGAAAAAAGTAATTGAGGAGAAAAAAGTAATTGAGGAGAAAAAAGTAATTGAGAAGAAAAAAGTAATTGAGAAAAAAAAAGTAAATGTAAATGAAGATGAATATGAGTTTGAAAATTGTGTAATTAATATGTAAATTATGGTAAAATAATAATAAATATTTGTAATATAAATGCAATTATAATATTTTTTTGTAAGATAGAATTTAAGAAGGTTAATAAATATCCAATAATTAAAAATAAGATATTTATATTTTTAATAAGATAATATTTATCAGTATATAAATAATATATTTGAATAATACATAAAAATAACATTATTTTACCTAATATTACTCCTAAAGGACATACATATCCGGGTTTATGATTTATAAAATAACCTAAAAGAGAATTATTATTAAAATATGAACCATCATTAATTTTACTATTTGATGGAGATGCTAAATTTGTATAATAAAATATAATAAAAGTAGATAATAAGGATAATATTATTTTTAATATTTTCATTATATATATATATATATATTTTATTAATAATAAATTAAATTAATGATAATAAATATTTTATATAGGAAATATCATTTCTTTCATTATAATTTTTATTAAAACCATAATTTAATAACTGATTATATATAGGTAAACTTCTATCATTTTTATGAAATATTTTAGATAATAATATATTCCAATATTTATAAGGATCTTTATTAGTAATATAATTATTAAATATATCACAAGGTTGGTAGATTTTGTTTGTATTATTATCATATGTTTCATATGTAAGTGTATTACTCCATGGAAATGTATTGAATAATAAAATGTATAAAATAATAGTAATAGACCATATATCAGAACTAAACCAATTATTGAATTTTTTAAAATTTAATAATTCATAAGAAGCATATTGTAGTGTTCCACCAGTAAAATTAAAATCAGTATCATTAATGCAAGCAAAATCCAGATCTGTAATTTTTATAAAAATATCATTATTTTTTATTTGAATTAGGAAATTTTCAGGTTTAATATCTCTATGTGCTATGTTAATTTTATGTAATTCAGATATAACATCAACTATTTTAGTAAAAATATTTTTTTTTTCAAAATTATTTAATATACTATTTTCTATATATGAAAATAAATCTCCATCAGGATAATAAGGGTAAATTTCAATATATTCATTTTTTTTATATTTATTATAATATATTTCGTCAGGGGTGACAATATTTTGCAATTTAAAATTAAGAATATCAGTAATAATAGAAATATAAGTTTTATAGTTTTTTTTAGAAACTATTTTAAATAATTTATTATTATATTTAAATATAGTAGATAATTTAGAATCAAAATATGTAGGTAAATTTTTGCTGGAATATATTTCATAAAATACAAGTTCAAGATTTTTTGGAGAATTATTAGAAGTTGAGAAAACTAATTGATATAAATCTTGAATTTCTAATGTAGATAAATTCTGTGTTGTTGATTTAGTTAAATCAATTTCTGATGAAGTTTTTGTAGAAATATGTGTGTAATTATGTGTAGTAGATTTTTCAGAAGGAAAATAATAATTATAATATGATATTATATAATTAGAAATACAACCAAACATAATTAAATATAATATTTTTGTATTAAAATCAATTTAAATAATTTAATTATTTTTAGGTGTAATTTCTTCATAATAAGTCCATAATTGTTTCATAAAATTAGGATTAGGATTAGCAATTTTTCTTTTTTTTTGAACTAATTTTAAAGCATATTTAGGTGTGTAATTATATTTTTTAATAATATATGCTAATAAAATAGTAACACTACGAGAAACACCACAAATACAATGAATTAAAATTTTATTTTTATTATATTCAGAAGAAGAAGAAATATTTTTAGAAATTATATTATCAATGTAATGATTTGTAATTTCGAAATAATGTATAATATTTTGATCTTCATTATCAATTAAATTTAATGAAAGATGATTAAATGAATCATCATAAATATTATCAAATCCTGTAACAGCACTTATAACATTTTTAATATTATATTGATTTAATGTATCAATATTATGGGCGTCATATACATTTCCAATATAAATATTATCAATAATATTATTGGCACTAAATTCATTATAACTAATATAATAATGATACATATGTCGTAATCTACCGTAATAATAAAATAATAATTCGTTATATGACGACATTATATATATATAATATTTTTTAATTTTAGATATTTTATTTTTTTTTTAATAATGCATCAAAATGACTGGAATTATTTTTATAACGTGTATACAAAATATTAAAAGAATTAGAATCATTATTTTTAAAATTATTATTAGTATTTAATAATAATTTGAAACGAAAATCTTTACGTGGTTTATTATATACAATAGTTCCTTTAATAATTTTATTTCTATTTTTATCATATGAATTACCTGTATAAATGTTAATATTTATATTATAAATATGACTAAGAGCAATTAATTCAGGTGTGCCTCCCCATCTATTATTTGTAATAGAAAAGTCATTTTTACCAGAATAAATTTTATATGTATCAATATATTCTTGAAAAGAAGATAAATTATGAGTTAATAAAACAAAATCTTCCATAGTTAAATCAAAATCAGAAAGATATAAATTTTTATTTTTAATAATCCAATTAACAGCTTGACTTTGAATAATTTTAGTATTCATATTAGGTTTAACTTTTTTATATATTTTTAATAATTTTAATATAGAATCATAACAGCATGTGCCATTAGTATTAGTATCAATAATATCAAAAGTGTCGTGTTGATATGTAGTATTTATAAATTCATCAAAATTCATAAATAAATTTAATAGACTATTTTTAAATAAATTAAATTTAAATATATCTTTTTTCAGGTCTTTTATCTGAAAATATATTTAATAATTCTAAAGGAGAATAACAAGTATCATAATACATACATAAAAATAATTTAATAATTGCTTTTATAAGTTTATAAAAAATCATACTTGTACATAAAATAATAATTATGCCACATATAAAAGTGCCTAAACGTATACCCCATGGTAGTTTTGGTATAGGGGGATTTTTATTAATTAAAATTGCATTTTCAATATTATAACCATTATTACGTAATAAAGATTGTTTTGAATAAGAATCATGATTAATACTGGAACTTAATTTACATGTATTAAATAATTTACATTTTTTATTTGTTTTGTCATAAGATATGTGTGCACAATCATAAATTTCATTACATTTTTGTTGACATTCAACTATATTTTTAATATTACATACATTAGTTAATTTATTACCTCTACATTTTTTATATTTTCCTATAAGTTTATACTCTTTATTTTTTTCTTTAATATCCTTTAGTAAAGTTAAATAATTACTTTTAGTATAATTTTTTTCATCTAATTTATCAAAATCTTGGATAGATTTATCTAAAACTTCTTTATATTCAGGTTCAAGTGTTTTTTCTAATCTTTCTGTAGCAAATTCTGTTTGAGAATCACCAATAGTATTTTGAATATTATTTTTTGCATTATCTGTTTTTTCTTTAGTATCACCAGCAGTTATTAAGTTATTATGTGCTACATATTTTTTAAAAATTTCAGGAATGGTAGGAATCTTATTTAATAAAGTTTTCATTTTATTATCAATGGCACAAGTTTTAAGTTTATTATGTGATTTATTATTTTTAAATTGTATATAACGACAACGTTTATCTCGTTTAACTTTCCAACTATTTTGTAAATTTCTATCAACATTACAGGTAATATTTTTAGAAGATAATTTAAAATTCGGATTAATATTAGCGGTTTTAGTAAATCCTAATACATTAAAATCTTTATTTTGTATTGATATTCTACATGGTTGTAAATTAAAATAGGTTAAATAAAAAATATAAGATCCATTTTTTTTAAATTTAGTTGTAGATATATTTTGTTTTATAATTTTATGAGTATGACAAATATAAGAATTACAATTACTTTTTAATATATCAAAAGTATTATTATTTTGTTTGATATAAATATTAAAAAAGAGGGGATTATCAAGTTTATTTGAAGAAAAAATAAGGATAATTTCTTTTTTAATTATTTTATTATTATGTTTTAAAAGTAAATTATAATTATTATTAGAAAGAGGTTGAATTTGAAATTTTTTTATGTAATTATCATTAATAATAGTAGTATTATTTTCTAATAAAATAAATGTATCAGTAGAGATATTATAAGTTAAAACAAGATCATCGGTTTTAATATTTTTAATAGAATATTCATAATTAATCTTATTCATTATTAATTATGTATTATATAATAAATTTATAAAAATGTATAAAATAAAAATAAATTATTTAAAATTGATTTTTATATATAAGTATATAAACCAAAATGATGTCTGAACGAGAACTAATCCAACAAGAAATTTTTGATGAAGTTAATGATGAAAATAGTAAAAATATTACTGAATTAACATCACAAGAAGAAGTTGACATGAATGATACTCCTGGATTAAAATATAATTATAAGGATTCAAACCATAAACCTCCATTTAAAAATGGAGAAGATTATACAGAATATGAGGCTTCAGAAAATGAAGAGATGAACGCAGTAGCATTTGGGAAAGGTGGTTATTATTTAAAACAAATTACTGAAAATAATGGAATTGCTTATTTATATCATAATCGTAATACAAATAAAATTGAAATTTGGGGTGAATCAAGAAAATTTGATAAAGTAATTAGAGAAATTAAAAATCGTTATGAAAATGCAAAAAATTATTTAAACAATAAAAAAAAATGAAGATAAAAAATGAGGATAAAAAATAAAAATAAATATATATATTTAAATAAATTTTTTTTGTTATTTAAAATTAAGATTTAATATATTTATAAAATGATATATATATATATAAGTAGTAATATAAATGGCTTTACGAAGAATAAATAAAGAATTATTAGATTTAAAAAATACCCCACCAGATAATTGTAGTGCAGGTTAGGTGATGATTTATTTAATTGGGGTGCTACAATAATAGGTCCAGAAAATAGTCCATTTCAAGGTGGTATATTTAATTTAAGTATATATTTTCCTACTGATTATCCATTTAAACCACCAAAGGTTTTTTTTGATACAAAAATTTATCATCCAAATATTAATAAAAATGGTGGTATTTGTTTAGATATATTAAAAGAATCTTGGAGTCCAGCATTGACAATATCAAAATTATTGCTGTCAATTTGTTCACTATTAACTGATCCAAATCCGGATGATCCATTAGAAATAGAAATAGCAAATGAATATAAAAAAAATAGAGAAAAATATAATGAAAATGCTATGTTTTTTACTCAAAAATATGCTATGTAAAAATTAAATAATTTTGGATAAGGAATCAATTTCATCCCTTGTTAGTTGTGAGAAAATGTCAACATTTTGTTCTTTATTATTAAATAAAGATTGAATAAATAATTTAAAATTATCTTCATTAATACAATCATAAAAGTCAAAATGTTTAAATATTTGAATGTATTTTTTATATAAATTTTTTTGATTGGATAAATAACAATATTTAGGATAATCTATTTGTTCTGAAATATTTTTATTTTTTTTTATTTTATTAAAAGTATAAGAGATATATTTTGGTCCTATAAAATATAGATAATTTAGAAAATCCCAATTTTGTGTTTTAGTCATATATTGTTCATAATTTATACTTTCTAATATATGTTTATTCCATTCATATAAATAATATTCAATAGAATCTTGTTTACAATTTTTAATAGCAAAATTATAAATATTTTGATGAAATGTATAAGTAAGTAAAATAACTTGATCGGCATTTATTATAGAATTTTTTACAGTTTTGTAATTTGCTATTAAATTAGAAAAATCAGTAAATAAATTATAAGAGCAATCTTTAATTACAATATCTTCAATATTTATGGAATTATTATTTTTAAATTGATGTAGTAATATAATAAGTTTTTTAATATCCTGTTGACATTTAGGTATTATTAATTTTAAATTAATATCATTAATATCATATTTAAATAATTTTATAAATTTTTTTCCAATTTTAAATAAAGTATTTTCAGTTGGATTATATATTTTTAATGTATCAATTTTTTTTTTAGGATAATTTGTAGTTTTATTATATTTACCAATTAATATAACTGGTCTAATGGTTTTATTTTTTATAAATAATGAATGTAATTCATTAATATCAGATTTAGATAAAGAGGAACTATCCATATTGTCAATTATATATGCTAATTTTTTTTTTTTATTTTGTAACATACTACAAATATCATATGTTCTAAAAGATTCTTTAATTTTATCATAAATTAAATTTTTAGATTTAATACTGGAAATATCGAAATATAAAATATTATAATTTTTGTCTTCTAAAAATAATGTTGCTAATGTAGATTTACCAATACCAGTATTTCCTTCTAATGATAATATTAATACTTTATCTAATTTAGAATACCATTTATTCATATGTGAAATATATTTTTCCATTCCAATTAAATCATTTAATTTATCTATTTGTAATGATTCGGCAAAATGTTCCATTCATTTAAATATATATAAAAAAAAAATCAATTTTATATAATTATATTTATTATTTAGGAATTTGAAGATAATAATTATTGGCTACAGAGAAAAATGAAGGAGTTAATGTATTATTTTTGATTGATTCAATAATTTTATTTATTTGTGTTTCATCATTTAGCTTTGTAGTTTCTTTTAAATTTTGTAAAAATGTATTAACAGGTTCAGTTAAGTTAACATTTGAAATTAATGAGGAGTTTGTAGATGTTGTATCAAATGGTTTAAATATTGATAAAAGTATAATTAAAAATAATATTACGGATAATATAATAATGGTAATTAATATAAGATTTTTTGAACCACCTAATTGTTTTTTATTTTTATTTGTATTAGTATTTTTTAAATTCATATATATATTATATATAAAATAAAATATAATTATTTATAATGAATAATTATTTGGATTTTAAAAAATTATCATTGTATAATACATATATAAAAAATATAAAATGGAATTTTAATTTTATGAAAGATAAAATTTGTGCCTCAACCGAGTTGAATTATAGAATATATGAGAGTAAAATGTTATATAAAGAAGTTTGTAATTTTAATAGTTATAAAGAATGTTTTATAGATTTAATAGAAGAAATAAAGACATTAAATTTATGTAAATCATGTAATAGGATGGATGATAATTTTTGTAAAAAATGTGAAGTAGGAAATATGATAGATGAGTTAACAATAACAGAAATGAATGAAGATGATGAATGTCCTATTTGTTATAAAAAATTGTCATTACGATATTTACATATTTGTTCGGATGATAGACATAAAATTTGTAATAAGTGTTATAATAATTTAGAAATGAATATGGATGTATTATGTCCTTTATGTAGACAGATTGAAGAATTTTAAAAATTTAATAAATTACTAATTGTATCTAATATATTAGTTTCTTTTTTATTTTCTTCTTTATTTTCTTCTTTATTTTCATCAGATTTTATATTAGTAGTTTCAGATGTTGTTGTAGTAGAATTTTTTTCTTGTAATGAATCAGTAGTTTGTTCTGTAGTAGTAATTTGTTCTTCATAAGAATTTTTTTTATCTATTTTAGTTTTTTCTATTAAAAGTTTATTTTTAATAGAGTCTTGTAATTTATATTTTTCATCGATTCTAGTTTTAATATTAATTATATTATCTTTTAAATCTTTAGCAATATTTTTAGAGCTATTTAAATCGGCTTTATATTTTATAATTTCAGGATTACTTGAACCTATACATAATATATAGACATTTTTAGCTTTTATATAAGATTGTGTAGCATATTCTACAGTTTCTTTTAATGAATTTAAAAGTTCTGTTTTAAAAAATGAATCTTTGGGTGCGGTTAATGTATTTTTTTTTAATTGTTTTGTTTTATGAAAAGAAATAATAGATTGTATATTATATTGTTTAGATGTATTGAGAGCTACATTAAATTCAAGTAATTCTTTTTTTTTTGGATTTTTATTTTTTTTTAATAAAACAAGACTATTTTTTAAAACTAAATTAATTTCTGCAAGTAATAAATTATTTTTGGCATCTTCCAAGTCTTTCTCTGCATTATCTATTTCTTCTTCATTTGAAGATAAATTAGTTAATAAATTATTATAAATATTATTATATTTATTTACTTTTATTTGCATTTTTTTTATAGTTTCTTCTAATTCTGTTATTTTTTGTTCATCAGTTAATACTCCATTACTAATCATTTGTTCTAATTTTAAATTATTAGAACCTCCTTTTAAAAATTTACATTCATAAGAAGTAAAATAACATGTTAAAAATACAATAATAAAAATACATAAAATTAGTATTAATAATATATTATATGATTTATTTTTAAATAAAGGTTTAATTAATTCAATAATATCAGTCATATATATATATTATGATATAAAAAAAAAAAATAAATATTTTTGTTATATATATTATATGGATTATAATAATATTTTAAAAAATTATGTATTAATAAAAAATAAAGTAAATAAATTATTAAATGTTATAGATAGAAATTATGTTAAGAATGAATTAGATAAAATTAAGGATATAAATTTAAGAAAAATAGTAAAATGTCAATATTTATATTTATTTCAAAAAAAAATGAATTTATTAAAAAATAATAGATCTTTTACTATAATTCAATTAGAATATAATATTAAAAATATTGAGAATAAAAGTATTAATGAAATTATGAAAATTTTAAATAAATTAGGTTATAATGATTTATTATTATTATTATTAAATATACCAAAAGAATTAGTAGATAAAATTAAAAATGCTACAGGAAATAATGAAATTAAATATAATTTATTAGAAGAAGATAATATAGAAGCTGAAGATAATTATATGAATAAATTAATAACTCAAATTGCAGAGAATGTATTAGATAAATATAAAGATTCAATTAATATAGGAAGTAATAATGTTAATATAATTTATAAAAAAAAAATAGACGATGAAGAAGAATTAAATAAAAAATATGAAGAAGAGATGGAAGAAGAAGATGAGGAAGAAGATGAGGAAGAGGATGAAGATGAAGACGAAATAGATGAATCAAATGTGATAGAAATTAAAAAAAGTGTTAAAAATATAATACCTACATTTATGGATAAAGAAGAAGAGGAAGAGGTAGAGGGAGATGAAATAGATGAAAATGGAAATAAAAAAAAAGTAAAAGAAATAAAATCTCAAAAAATAGTTTTAAGTAAAGATGATATGGATCTATTAAATAAATTGAATAATTTATAATTTAATCCATGTATTTATCAATATATTCAAACCAAGGTACTGAATCATTATATTTTTTTGGATTAAAATCGTCTTCTTCCTTCCATTTATTAAATAATTTAGTTTCTACTTTTTCATATGTTTTTATATTATTTTGAGCTTTTTTCCATTCCTTATAATTTGAACCTGGAGTATGTCTATATGCACCCGTAAATTTTTGTTTTTTGTGAGTTACAGTTTCTTGTTTAGGTTGGGAAACTTCTGGTTCAGATTTTTGTTTTGGTTGGGAAACTTCTGGTTCAGATTTTTGTTTTGGTTGGGAAACTTCTGGTTCAGATTTTTGTTTTGGTT
>Ga0181568_10003921_pt1 | contig 13345 bp, 8 predicted proteins | sample 101ome_20_FD_133758 | JGI IMG/M metagenome (GOLD analysis project Ga0181568, IMG submission 133758) | Coastal salt marsh microbial communities from the Groves Creek Marsh, Skidaway Island, Georgia - 101404AT metaG (megahit assembly) | ecosystem: Environmental > Aquatic > Marine > Intertidal zone... | reverse complement strand
TAAGCTACCCCATCTACCCTATGTTCCTGAGGAATATCCCCGGGAAATTGCCCGACACTATATTTCCGCCTCCATGGAAGACATTGATGCTATGGTCACTCAAGTAGGACTAAGTAACTTGCAGGAGCTTTTTTCTGAATTGCCCAAAGAATGCCAATTCAGTGCACCCCCACCTCTTCCCCAAGAGCTCTCCTACAAAGAGGCGAGTGAGAAATTACTTAAAGTCGCCAACAAATCAAAAGTGATCCCTTCATTCATAGGAGATTTACTACCAGTCTGGAAAGTTCATCCCATTGTAAGCGAAGTCTCTAAAATGAGACCTCTAACCACTTCCTACACTCCCTATCAACCAGAACGCAGTCAAGGCACCTTAGTTACGCACTGGATTTATCAGTGTGTTCTTTCGACACTGACTGGGTTTGAAGCAATTAACACATCTTTGTACGACAGATCTGCAGCGATTTTTGAAGCATTAGGTTGTGCCAGGAGGTCAAGAAAGCGCAACGGCTCTGCCTTACTCGCTGAAACATTGTTTCCCGAAGATATTTCCTTCCTCCAAACCCACGCTCAGGGTACCGACCTCCATTTTAATTTATCTCCACTCAATCCAAAGAAAGGAACACTTGACTACTGCCATTTGGAAGCATTCCTCGAAGAAAATAATCAGGAGATTTCTGCCTTTGTTTTTCCACAGGTCAACGCCCTTGGTCTACTCGAAGATGTAGACAGATTGACGGACCTTGCCTCGAAATGGGATATTCCTACTGTTGCAGTCATCGACCCTATGCTCTTGGCTACTGGAGGATTAAAACCCCCGACTGAATTTGGAGCTGGCGGGGTAGATTTTATTGCTGGCGAAGCACAACACCTAGCAATTCCTCCATCCTTTGGAGGACCAGGTCTGGGTCTTTTTGGATGCAGGTACAACGAGCAAGCGAAAAAAGATCTGAGGAATACTCCTGGGAGGTATATCGGGAAAGCAAAGGACTCCCAAGGGCGTGACTGCTTCGTTATGGTTCTATCTACCCGTGAGCAACACATCCGTAAGGAGAAAGCGACATCTAATGTTTGTTCAAATCAGGCATTCTTAGCCACTCTAGCGGGAGCAAATCTCCTTGCTAAAGGAGAAATCGGTCTCAAAAAATCTCTTTCCCAAGCTCTCGATGCACGCCGGCAAACATCCAGTTGGATTCGGCAACGCGAGGGTATCAGGCTTGCCTTCCCTGATACTCCGTCCTTCAACGATTTACTAGTGGTTGTGGATGAATCGTACCAAGACTTGCCACTAGAAGCTAATCGATACGGCCTTCACTTTGGCGTGAATATTTCACATAGATTGCCGGACCAAGGCGGGCAGGTCTACAAACTAACTTTTTCTGATCTCCATGATCAAAAATCACTTGCTCTTCTTAAAAAATTTATTTTCGAGCATTTTCCTGCCAAATCCGACCAGGAAGATGAAGCCAGTGTTCCTGAGCGGCTTCTACGCCCAGACCAGGCGAGGATGCCCAGCTTCTCCCATGATGAGTTGCTTTGCTATTACGAGCAATTAGCCAATTTAAATGTCAGCCCCGACGATGGCTGCTATCCTCTTGGTTCTTGTACCATGAAATACAACCCTCTTCTCAATGATTGGGCTGCAGGATTGGATGGGTTTGCCAAAGTTCACCCCCAGGCACCAGAAGAAGATGTGCAAGGGCCCCTAGAAATTCTTTTCGAAATTCAGGAATGCTTTAAGGCGATCACTGGACTAGCCGGTGTAACCACTCAACCCGTTGCAGGAGCACAAGGAGAATTAGTCGGCCTTAAACTTTTTCAAGCCTATCATAAATCAAACGGAGAAGAGCACCGAAATATTGTACTGATTCCTAAATCTGCCCATGGAACTAATTTTGCAACGGCTGCCACAGCTGGCTATGGGTCGGGAATCGTATACTTAGAAGCGAATGAACATGGCATGATCGACCTTGACGATTTCCGCCAAAAATTGTCACAGCACAGTCAATGCCTTTGCGGAATTATGGTAACCAATCCTAATACATCTGGGATTTTTGAGGAAAGTTTCTCCCTAATTGCTGAAGAAGTTCATCAAGCTGGTGGGTTGGTTTACATGGATGGTGCAAATATGAATGCCATTGCCGGTATTGTGGACCTTGGGAAACTAGGTGTGGATGCAGTACACAACAACTTACACAAAACATGGACGATTCCTCATGGAGGGGGTGGTCCCGGAGACGCCATCGTTGCGGTCTCAAAATGCCTAGTCGACTTTCTGCCGGGCCGGCAAATTTATAAGGATGAGAAGAATGTTTTTCGATCTTATGTGCCGTCTAAAAGTATTGGTACTTTCCATAGGAACTGGGGAAATTTTGGTCATAAGGTTCGTGCTTATGCCTACCTTTTACGTTTAGGTAAGGAGGGTGTTCCCAGAATGTCCTCCGTTGCGGTTCTGTCAGCCCGCTACCTTTTTGATCGGTTACGTTCACGCTATCCCACACTGCCTTCGCGTGCTGGGAAAATATCAAGGATGCACGAATTTATTCTCACCCTAAGCAATGATGATTTCGAGCGGTTGGAAAAAGTGGGAATTGCTAAGAGCCAAGCAATTCCTCAAGTAGGTAAACTATTTCTCGATTTTGGATTTCATGCTCCCACGGTTGCGTTCCCCGAGGTGTTTGGTTTGATGATAGAGCCAACCGAAAGCTATACCAAAAAAGAACTGGATCGGTTTGCTGAAGCGGTGATTGTGATCAAGGATCTCATCGAACAGCACCCAAAAGTTGTTGCTGGTGCTCCTCATTTCACTCCGATTGACCGAGTGGATGAAGTTTCAGCCAATCGCAACCTTTCTTTGGCAGAACGCCTAGACCATCTTCCTGCCCTTCCCCTCAACCGCATTCACCCGAAAGTACTACAAGACTTGGAAATTGATGAAATCAAGAGACGCTTACTCGCCGCTCATCACATTGATAGCTAGATTGAGTTGACCTCTTTTAATTTCCTCCCATCCTATCGCATTATGACCGAAGAATCGTCATCCCCATCGCTCATTTCCAAAAAAGGTGTGGTCATCGACCTCATTCTTTCTGTGATCTTCTTTTTATTCATGCGAGAAGTGCTCATTCCACATGTCCCCTCTCAAGATCCTTTGGCTGTCAATATAGTTTCCAGCATGACTTCCTTTTGTATGTCTGGAGTATTTTGGTTAGCCGCGGGCATGTTTCGGGTAACTCTGGTTGATTACCTCCGTAATCAACCTAAGGGCGATTAGCCTTCCTTTAATTCTTCGAGCAACTGACGGAGGTCACCCCTCGGTGAGCCTTTCACTCGATAACCATTTTCCGTGGTTTCCTCCTTTAGTAGTTCTCCTTGAGACTTCATTCTTGCTACCAAATCATAGCGGTTAAAAGGAATGAGATATCCGCTTATCTCTCGCTGACCCGCAAAGGATATCTCAAGTTGTTCGAGCAAGCTTGCCAAGCCAACGCCTGTCCGAGCACTCACAAAAGCCGCGGACGGAACAAGGCTTCTAGCATAGAGCATCTCCGTTTCGCTCTCTAACGAATCGATTTTATTGTAAACGGTAAGCAGTTCTTTTTCCGCAGCACCCAGTTCCTCAAGTACATTTTCCGTGGTTTTCATCTGTGCCTCATACTCGGGATTAGAGAGATCAACCAAGTGTAGTATTAGATCGGAAACCAAAGCCTCCTCCAGCGTGGCCTTAAATGAATCAACCAAGCGGTGTGGAAGTTTTCGAATAAAGCCGACCGTATCTGTCACAACCACGACCCTGCCGGAGGCGAGCTTTAATTTTCTGCTAGTAGGGTCGAGTGTGGCAAAGAGCTTATCCTCGGCCAAAGCCTCTGCCCCAGTAAGGGAATTAAGCAGAGTGGATTTTCCGGCATTTGTATAGCCTACAATCGCCACTGAGGGAAGGGGCAGACGCTGTCTTCGCGAACGCCCTATCTGCCTTTGCTTGGATACCTGAATAATTTCTCGTCGAGTGGTTGCAATCTGGTCACGAACCATGCGCTGATCTAATTCAATCTGGGCTTCACCCTCGCCTCTTTGTGTGACTCCCCCACCACGTTGGCGACTCAAATGTGTCCATGCACGACGCAACCTAGGAAGCGAATATTCCAAACGTGCTAATTTAACCTGCAATTTCGCTTCCTTGGTTTGGGCTCGTTCCGCGAACACATCCAAGATGATTTCATGCCTATCGATTACAAGAATCTTACTTTCGGTTTCCCAGTTTCTTTGCTGAGCAGGTGAAATCTCATTATCAAAAATAAGCACATCTGCTTGGCTTTTCTTTAATTCAACGAGAATCTCATCGACCTTTCCTTTTCCTAAGATGAAACGGGGTGAGGTTTTGCGGATACGAATGACCTTTCTCCCTATCACCGCAATCCCAAGGTTGCAGGTTAATTCTTCCAATTCGTCCAGCAGAGAATCAGCTTCCGGTCGTTCCTGTTCCGCATGGATACAGGAAACTAAAAATGCCCGCTCCACTAATTTGGGCTTTTCCTTTACTTCGAACACCCTAAAACAGGCAGATAAAACTTACGAAACAGGGTTCGGGTGCTCATGCACCCGAACCCTGTCGCAAGAAGAATCCAAATTTAGAAATTAGGAGACAGCAGCTTGGGCAGCAGCCAGACGAGCAGTAGGCACGCGGAAGGGAGAGCAACTGACATAGTTCAAGCCGATCCGATGGCAAAAGCGCACACTGGATGGATCGCCTCCATGTTCCCCGCAGATTCCAAGCTTAATTCCACGACGAGATGACTTTCCTTTCTTAACTGCAATTTCCATGAGCTGCCCCACGCCGGTTTGATCCACGCTGGCAAACGGATTGGCGGAGACAACCTCAAGTTCGGTGTAATTGGGGAGGAAGCTGCCAGAGTCGTCGCGACTCATTCCCAGTGTGGTTTGGGTAAGGTCATTTGTACCAAAACTGAAAAACTGGGCAGTCTTTGCTATCTCATCGGCCACCAAGGCAGCACGAGGGATTTCAATCATTGTACCAACCAGATATTTCACTTTTTTCCCTTTGGCCGCAAAAACTTTCTTTGCGGTTTCATGGATTACTTCAACCTGAAGCTCTAATTCTTTAGAAAAGCCAACCAAAGGAACCATTATTTCGGGTTTTACCTCAATACCACTTTCCTGAACAGCAAGTGCAGCTTCAATGATTGCCTGAGTCTGCATTTCAGTGATTTCAGCGTAAGATATACCCAGGCGGCATCCGCGATGGCCGAGCATCGGATTGAATTCATGCAAGTCCTCTACTCTACGTTTAACTGAAGCCAAACTTACACCAAGTTTTTTGGCTAAATCTTTTTGAGATTTTTGGTCATGCGGAAGGAACTCATGCAGGGGAGGGTCAAGTAACCGAATGGTTGCTGGACGGCCTTCCAGTGCCTTAAAAATACCAGTGAAATCTTTTCGCTGGAACGGAAGCAGTTTCTTGAGGGCCGCACGGCGTGCTTTCTCATCGTCTGCTAGAATCATCTGCCGCATAGCGTCAATTCGGTTTCCCTCAAAAAACATGTGTTCAGTACGACAAAGCCCAATTCCGCTTGCTCCAAAAGCCACCGCATTGGCCACTTGAGAAGGAGAGTCTGCGTTGGTGCGAACATCCATCTTTGTCGCCTGCTCACACCAATCCATCAACTTGGAAAAGTTCTGAAAATCTCGACTCTTCTTTGCACTTAATTTCTTATCGATCAATACTTGAATAATTTCAGAAGGAGCGGTTTTAAGCTCTCCTCCAAATACTTCACCCGTCGTGCCATTAATGGACATGAAATCTCCTTCCTTGAAGGTTTTCTTGCCCACCTTGACGGTGCGCGAATGGTAGTCAATTTCTAACTCAGCCGCCCCACAGACGCATACTTTCCCCATTTGGCGAGCGACCAAAGCAGCATGGGAGGAAACCCCACCACGAGCGGTAAGTATACCTTCAGCGGCAATCATACCCCTCAAGTCTTCTGGAGATGTTTCCTGACGGACAAGCAGAACTTTTCCTTGTTTGGCCGCTTCCACAGCACGCTCAGCATTAAGGCAAACTCGACCAGAAGCTGCACCAGGACCAGCAGGTAAGCCTTTGCAAAGTGTGGATGCCGCCTTTTGGGCAGCCGCATCGAAAACCGGTGACAATACCTGATCAAGTTGATCGGCCGGAACACGCTTTATTGCAGTCTTCCAATCGATCAAGCGCTCCTTCACCATTTCTACTGCAATCCGCACGGCCGCCAAACCTGTGCGCTTTCCATTACGCGTTTGCAGCATGTAAAGCTTCTCATTTTCGATAGTAAACTCGAAGTCTTGCATATCCTTAAAGTGCTTTTCTAGTTTTTTCTGAACTGCAGTTAGCTCTTTGAAGGGCTTGGGTAAGACTTTCTTAAGCTGGGCGACCGGTCGTGGCGTACGCACACCGGCAACCACATCTTCGCCCTGTGCGTCGGTTAAAAATTCTCCGTAAAGAACCTTTTCTCCTGATGCAGGGTCTCTAGTAAATGCTACTCCAGAGCCAGATTTCTTCCCGGTGTTGCCGAAAACCATGGCCTGAACATTAACCGCTGTACCCCATTCTGCCGGGATACCGTACTTACGTCTGTAGACAATAGCACGGTCGTTCATCCAAGAACTGAATACGGCGCCCACTGAGCCCTCCAATTGCTCCCATGGGCAAGTTGGGAAATCTTTTCCAGTGCGCTTCTTAACCAAGGATTTGAAGCGTTGGACAAGTTCTTTCATCTGCGATGCAGAGATTTTTGAATCATCCACTTCACCTTTTGCTTTAGGAAAGATTTCTGCTTTGAAATTCTCAATCACTTCCTCGAAGGGGTCATGATCCTCAGAGGGCAGTTTTTGCACGCCCATAACCACATCTCCAAACATCTGGATAAACCTGCGGTAGCAATCCCATGCGAATCTCTCATTACCCGAAGAGGTAGCAAGTGCCTCAACGGTTTCATCATTCAGACCAAGATTCAAAATCGTATCCATCATTCCGGGCATTGAATCACGGGCACCGGAGCGAACGGATAAGAGAAGAGGTTTTTTCAGATCACCTAACTTCTTGCCCAACTGCTTCTCCATAAGAGCAACCGACTCACGGATCTGTGCGTCCAAAGTTTTAGGGTAGGACTTTTTATTGGCATAGTAGTGGGTGCAAACTTCGGTGGTAATGGTAAATCCAGGAGGAACCGGAAGCCCGATACGGGCCATCTCGGCAAGGTTCGCACCCTTGCCCCCAAGCAGCTCACGCTGCTTGGCATCTCCGTCCGTTTTCTTCCCGAAATCGTAGACATATTTGATGTCCTTCGTTTTCTTTGCCTTGGTGGCAGGGGCTTTTTTAACCGCTTTAGCTTTGGCTGTTTTGGTCTTCTTTTTTTGGGCCATTTCTGAGTGATTGGTTTTATGTTCTAAGGAAAGAAACTTTCTTCCGCGGAAGAAGAATTTCGGTGCGTTAAAAGTAACAAACCGTTGAATATCTAAATATTTGAGCTTGTTGTCAACGGAGCACTTCAAACGGAGATTGGCCCAAAACAGCTGGCTTGTCGTGCTCTATCCAAGTATATATTCTGGAATACTGATGGTGCGGGGCAGACAAAATTGCTCCGCATATTCAAAAGCTCTCAGGATTCAAAGCTAGACCATCATTTCTTTTTACCTCAGAATTACTCTCTATTTGAATAATCCCAAGCAAGACACCTATCAGGCATGACCAATCCTTCCAACAACGATGAGCCCAAGACTTTTGGTGAGCGCTTTAAGGAAAGGGGGCTTGTTGGTGCATTAGCAAAGAAGCCGAAAGGGAAAAGCGACCCCAATAAAATGCATTTCCTGGAGCACCTTGAGGAGATGCGTTGGGTCATCCTTAAAGTAGTGGTTGTTTTTCTTTTGGGCTGTGTAACCGTTGCCGTATTTTTGGATGAATCGGTTCGCTTATTACAAAGACCCCTGATCTCTGCGGTCCATGATTTCGGCAGTATTGCTATAGACCTAGAATCTAGCGGCCTTTCCCAGTATCGCAGTTCGCTTGAAAAACAGGGCGTCGGTCTTACCGAGTTGGTCCAAGCCACCGAAAACGATTTGATCAACTGGGGAATTACTGATCCTCAGCATAGGCTCAGGTTGCTTATTCACTTTGCCGGAGGAAAGGATCGTAATTTATTGCAGGTAATCCGTTCCTACTCGCCCATTTTCATCGCGATGAAAATTTGCTTTCTTGGTGGCCTTGGAATCTCCCTTCCCTTTATCCTCTATTTCATAAGTGGGTTTGTAATCCCCGGGCTTACCCCCAGAGAGAAAAAGATCTTTTTCCCCGGCTGCATCGCTTCGACTCTGCTTTTTGTCACTGGTGCGGGAATGACTTACTTTTTCATTCTTCCTCTATCCTTGGCGTTTACTATCGATTTTAGCTTTAATGTTTTGGGGCTTGAAGTTTACCGCCCCGAGGCAGGGAATTATTACAGTACTGTAATTTGGATGACCTTTGCAGTCGGCCTGGCGTTTCAGTTCCCCTTGGTTTTGATCTTACTCATCCGCATTGGATTACTGTCTGTTTCTAACCTACGATCTAGTAGAAGAGTTGTGTTGGTCATTTTGATGATTTCAGCGGCACTGATAACGCCTGGTGGCGACCCTGTTAGCCTATGCATTCTTACCATTCCGCTCTATTTCCTTTATGAAATTTCAATTCTCATTGGTACCCTTATCGAGACAAAGCGGGATGTAATTGAATCCGAAAATCTCTCCAATCCGTCCGGGCTTGCTGGTTCTCTTGCCCTTCTCGCCATCCTCCTGATTTCTGGTACTGGACTAGGGTGGCTTTACTTCAACTGGGACAAGGCTGAGTCCTTCTTCCTCCAACTCCCATCTAAAACGAGCAAGGAACACCTTACTGGCACCAACCCTTCATCTGATTCAGTCGTTTCTTCCGACCCCTTCTTTATCTTGGAAATTATGCCCATGAGAGCGACTGATGGAAATGAGAGTAATCAAACATTTCCCCGAAAAGAAGTTTACCGTGCACGAATTCTTGATCGAGGTAAATAGCGGCCCCTTTCTGCTATTTCAGAAATAGATAGGGCTTAATCAAATGCGTGTTGATCGATGGCTCTGGGTTTCCCGGCATTATAAAACCAGAAGTCTGGCGACAGATGCGTGCAAAAAGAATTGGATCAAGTTAGACGGACAGCCAATCAAGCCATCCAAAGAAATTAAACCCAAGGACATATTATCCATTAAAATTGGCCCATTGAATAAAATTGTTCGGGTGATTGAACTCGCACCCCGACGATTGTCCGCAAGTTTAGCACAAAATCTCTATATCGACTTAACATCGCCCGATGAAAAAAAGATCGCTCTTGAGAAGAAAATTAAGATTACCCCTACTGTTTTGACCAAAAAAGGGATCGGGCGTCCGACTAAAAAACAGCGCAGGGATTTGGAGGAATTCCTCTATCCGATGGAAGAAACCTAGTACGCTAATTTCGGCAAGGATTTACAAAAATAGAAAATGTCCTTCACGCATTGAGGATAAATCGAAACCCTTAAAAACCGCTTGCCACAAAGAGTGGGCAAAGTCATTACTTTTCTTATGAAAAAGTCACTTCATTTGCCTTTCCTAATCGGTTGCTTTGCTCTCATTTCCTCTTGCTCCAAATCAAGTATTTCCTCAAGAGGTACTTCTTTTTCGACCGAAAATACGGTTATGCTACATTGGCTAGAAGTCGACTCCTCAGGAGTTGTAAGGGAAGGTGGAGATTTAGATGGCAACTCCACCCTAATTGGTGACCCTTTCACCGGCCGAGCAATTGAAACATTCGAGCAAAGCCCCACCAAGTCAGTTTCTTCGTGGAAAGAAGGAAAGCGTGACGGTGAAACCACCGAATTTTTTTACAACGGTAGAAAAAGAACAATCATTGAATATTCCAATGGTGTAAGGGAAGGCACCTCACGCGAGTACAGAATTACAGGAGAACTCCAGTTTGAAGAAACCTACAAAGATGGCAAATTGAATGGAACAAAATCTGAGTGGCACCCCAATGGTGCAAAAATTTTTGAAGTTGCCATGAAATCTGGTAAACCACACGGCGAAATGCTTGAATGGTATCCTGACGGGACCAAAAAATCTTCTACCATTTACCGACACGGACTTCGAGAAGGGCCATCTAGCGAATGGTACCCCAACGGTCAGCAAAAAGTGGGTTTATTTTATCAAAGGGATGAGCAACATGGCAACCGAACGGTCTGGTATAAAAACGGCCGTAAAAGGCTCTCTGCTCAGTTTGTTGATAGTAAGATGGAAGGGAATTCTAAGGGTTGGTTTGAAAGCGGACAGCAACAGTTTGACTACAACTTTAAAAATAATTTAGAGCACGGTATTTGTACCGAATGGAATGAACTGGGTGAAAAAATATCAGAAATCCGCTTCACAGATGGTGTCCCTGTTCAAGATTTGCTTTCAGGAAGGCGAATTGTTGCACCGATCCCAACCGATGAAACACCTGCCCCCACCTCTTCCTCGGGTCAATTAGATCTTGAAGAAACTTCTGCGGCACCCCAGCCTCAAGAGGAACTTCCCTTGCCTGCTAAGGATACCTCCCAAGCAAATGAAGAAACACCACCGGTGGATCAATCCATCTCTACTCCACCCGCCGATGAACTTTATGATGCTGACGAAAGCGATGTTCCCACTCCCAACGGAGACATCACCGCGGAAATCTCACAACCTGAAACCGTCCTCCCCGTCTCCGAATCCTCCGAGCCGGAACTTGAAGCAGACATACCCACCGCCCCACCGCCTCCCCCATCCTTTGATCCGTTCAGTGCATCCAGTTCAAGTAGCCCGTTCGACGAGGCATCTTTACCTACCCCCGCCCCAGCAAACGAGGAATCAATACCGAATGCACCTCCTCCATCACCATCACCACAGGGCACTGACCCCTTTAGTGAACTGCCTGCGGCACCGCCCCCACCACCAACCTTTGACCCTTTTGCAGAAGGACCGACACCGGGCAGTGAGGAGGAATCATCCCAAGTTCCACTCGAAGATGTTTTTGGGACCCCGCCTCCGCCTCCTCCACCTACTACTTTTGATCCTTTTGACAATGCGGGAGACAATGATGTCGATAACTCTGGGGAAAATGGACTCGACCCCTTTGGCGCCCCGCCTCCGCCTCCTGCATTTGATCCTTTCGAGCAGTAATTGTTGCTGTGCCCCTCACCTTATTGTACTCATTTAAAGTGGCAGCCCGGCAGGGACTCGAACCCCAACTAAAGGTACCAAAAACCTCTGTGCTACCATTACACCACCAGGCTAAAAGAGTTTTTTCTTATCTCCTAAACTCGCTGAAGTCAAGGAACTACATTTTCAATTCGGACCTATTATGCCCAAACCAAAATACAAGCGCATTATCTTAAAAATAAGTGGAGAAATTCTAGGCAACCGGAGCGCTGGTGAGCCAATTTTTGCCAAATCTTTGGAAAAGATTTGTGGCGAGGTCAAGGCGGTGGCCGACATGGGCGTTGAGGTCGGATTGGTTGTGGGTGGAGGAAATATTTTTCGAGGTTTACAAGGTGCTGACAAAGGAATCGATCGAACCACTGGGGATTCAATGGGAATGCTTGCCACGGTGATTAATGGACTCGCATTGATGGACCGTCTCGAAAAGATGGGTGCTGTGGTGCGCGTTCAAAGTGCAATCCCAATGGACAAGTTAGCAGAACCCTACATCCAACGCCGTGCGATTAGGCATCTGGAGCGGGAAAGGATTGTTATTTTCGTAGCTGGCACTGGGAATCCCTATTTCTCTACCGATACCACTGCTGCCCTTCGGGCTAGCGAAATTTCTGCTGATATTATCCTCAAAGCAACGAAGGTGGATGGTATTTACGATAAAGACCCGCACAAATATAAGGATGCGTCTAAATTTTCCGCTCTCTCATATATGGACTGTCTTGAAAAGCGGCTTTCAGTTATGGATTCGACCGCTTTTTCACTTTGTATGGATAATAAAATGCCCATCCTTGTCTTCAACCTTCAGGAAGAGGAATCGATAAGGAAGGCAGTTTGCGGAGAACAAATCGGTACAATTGTTTGCTAGTATTTATTGCCTTAAGCCAACCTTCAACCAAACCCAATTTATTTATGGAAACTGAACCTGTTTTTAAAAAATTAAACGAAGACATGAGAAAATCTGTCGATCATGTTCTTCACGAATTCTCCACCCTTCACACCGGAAAAGCCAACCCATCCATGGTGGAGGGTGTAAGTGTAGATGTCTATGGCTCAAATATGAAGCTACGTGATGTTGCCGCTATCACTACACCAGATTCACGCACTATCCAAATACAGGCATGGGACAAAGGAACGGTTGGTCCAATTGAAAAGGCACTGCTCGAAGCCAAGCTCGGTATTACTCCCCTTGTCACCGGAGAATTGATTCGTCTGCCCATCCCAGAACTCAGCGGGGAAAGAAGAGAAGAGTTATGCAAGATGGCTCAAGGATTTGCGGAAAATGGTCGGATTGGAGTACGAGCATCGCGCAAGGATGGACTCGATTCCCTCAAGGCTCTACAAAAGGATGGACTACCAGAAGATGACTTCAAGCGAGCCGAAAAAGAGGTACAAAAGTTGACCGATGACATGGTTAATGAAATCAACCATGCCTTGTCCTCAAAGGAATCTGATTTACGAAAAGTTTAACCATTCCACCTTTACTAGACCTCACAAATCCAGATATTTTTGAGGTTGAGATTGCCCTAGTTTCTTTTTCGCACATCGTTTACTCACAATTGTATTTGGATGAGTAGAGTGGTGATAAAATTGGGAACTGGACTATTGTCCACTGGGGATGGAAATATTCGAGGAGAACGAATATCCCAAATTTGCTCTGGCATTGGGCGGTTAAAGAATCAGGGCACGGAGGTAATCATTGTCAGCTCAGGTGCAGTCGGTTTGGGCATGGGCAAACTCGACCTTGAGTCGAGACCCCAAGATCTTTCATTGCTTCGATCCTGTGCGTCTATCGGTCAAAGCGAATTAATGCACGCTTGGAAATCCGCCTTTAGCAACTACGGCATTTTGGCTGCACAAATTTTGCTCACTCGGGACGATTTTAACCAACAGACAAGATCTCTCAAAGTTCAGGAAACCATAGATACTCTTATTTCACACGGCGTCGTGCCGGTAATCAATGAAAATGATTCCATCAGTGATGAAGAGTTAAAGTTTGGCGACAATGATGTACTTTCTGCCCTGCTTGCCTCTCTATGCCAAGCCGAACTGCTGATTATCTTAACCACGGCGAAGGGCTTAATGACT
>Ga0181568_10003920_pt1 | contig 13347 bp, 10 predicted proteins | sample 101ome_20_FD_133758 | JGI IMG/M metagenome (GOLD analysis project Ga0181568, IMG submission 133758) | Coastal salt marsh microbial communities from the Groves Creek Marsh, Skidaway Island, Georgia - 101404AT metaG (megahit assembly) | ecosystem: Environmental > Aquatic > Marine > Intertidal... | reverse complement strand
TTTGGAAGAAAAACTCCTTTAGAACTTTCTTATATGCAAGTTGAGAAAATATAAATGTTACATATAAATCATTTCTTAAATAGCTTCCAATTGTTTAAGAGATAATAAATATTAATAATGGCTAAAGAAATACAAAAAGTACTAAAATTACAAATTAGAGGAGGTGCTGCTAATCCATCACCACCTGTTGGACCTGCATTAGGTGCAGCTGGTGTTAATATAATGGAATTTTGTAAGCAATTTAATTCTAGAACTCAAGATAAACCCGGAAAAGTTTTACCTGTAGCAATTACAGTCTTTAAGGATAAGTCTTTTGAGTTTGTTGTTAAAACACCACCTGCAGCCGTTCAACTTTTGGAAGCAGCTAAAATTAAAAAAGGATCTGGTGAACCTAACCGTAGTAAAGTAGCTACTGTTTCATGGGATCAAATAAAAGCAATTTCTGAAGACAAAATGGTAGACTTAAATGCATTTACTGTTGAATCAGCTATGAAAATGGTAGCTGGAACAGCAAGATCAATGGGAATTAAAGTTAAAGGTCAGGCTCCTTTTTAATTTTTAATAAAATAAGATTATGACGAAAATTTCAAAAAAACGTGAAGAAGCACTTTCAAAGTATGATACTAATAAAACATACACTTTGAAAGAGGCGTCTTCAGTTATAAAAGAGATCTCAAATGTAAAGTTTGATTCATCTATTGACCTAGCAGTAAGATTAGGTGTAGATCCTAAAAAAGCTGATCAAAACGTTAGAGGTGTTGTAACACTTCCTAATGGAACAGGCAAGGATGTTAAAGTTCTTGCTCTTGTTACCCCAGACAAAGAAAAAGATGCTTTGGATGCGGGTGCAGATTTTGTCGGTTTGGATGAATATTTACAAAAAATAAAAGATGGGTGGACTGACGTTGATGTAATAATAACTATGCCTAGTGTTATGGGTAAATTAGGACCTCTTGGTAGAATATTAGGTCCCAGAGGCTTAATGCCAAACCCAAAAACTGGTACAGTTACAATGGACGTTGCTAAAGCTATAAATGATGTTAAAGCTGGTAAAATCGATTTTAAAGTTGATAAAACTGGTATAATACATGCTTCTATTGGAAAAGTCTCTTTTGATGCTGACAAAATTTATGGAAATTCTCTTGAGCTGATTCAGAATATTTTAAAACTGAAACCTAGTTCATCTAAGGGTACTTATGTAAAAAGTATTTCTATGTCTAGTACTATGAGTCCGGGAATTAATATTGACACTAATATCTAGTTAAAATTTAAAAAATGACAAGAGAAGAAAAATCTAAAGTAATTGAAAGATTAACTACTGAATTAGCTGAGAATACTAATATTTATATGACTGACGTTTCAGGTCTAGATGCTTCTGAAACTAGTAAGTTAAGAAGAGCTTGTTTCAAAGCTAACATTAAGCTTTCTGTTGTGAAAAATACGCTTCTAAGTAAAGCAATGGAATCCTCAGAAAAAGACTTTGGTAATTTAGATGAAGTTTTGGTAGGAAATACAGCTTTAATGTATTCAGAAGTTGGTAATTCACCAGCTAAATTAATTAAACAATTTAGAAAAAAATCTGAAAGACCTTTACTTAAAGGAGCTTCTATCGAAGATGCTATTTATGTTGGGGATGATCAGGTAGAGTTTTTAGCTAATATTAAGTCAAGAGAAGAATTAATTGGCGATGTAATAACATTATTACAATCTCCAGCTAAGAACGTTATATCCGCTTTACAATCAAGTGGATCAACAATTTCAGGGGTGTTAAAAACACTTTCAGAAAACAATAAAAATTAATAATAACAATAATAAATATTTAAAAAATGGCAGATTTAAAAGATTTTGCAGAACAATTGGTTAACCTTACAGTAAAAGAAGTAAACGAGTTAGCTGATATCCTTAAAAACGATTATGGAATTGAACCAGCAGCAGCAGCAGTGGCTGTAGCAGGTCCAGCAGCAGGCGGTGACGCAGCAGCAGCTGAAGAAAAAACAGAATTTGATGTAGTATTAAAAGCAGCGGGTGGTTCTAAACTTGCTGTAGTTAAGCTTGTTAAAGAATTAACTGGTTTAGGTTTAAAAGAAGCTAAAGAATTAGTTGACAATGCTCCAAGTAATATTAAAGAAGCAGTTTCAAAAGATGAAGCTGAAGGCTTTAAAAAATCACTTGAAGAAGCTGGAGCTGAAGTTGAGTTAAAATAATTAATTCAACTTTAGTTTAAGTCTTAAGTTCGGGCGTGTCCCAACAACTTTTTTTGTACTCTTTTAACCTAAATTCTTTTTAATGTATAATACTATCAACAGACTAAATTTCGCATCAGCAACAGATATTCCTGATTACCCAGATTTTCTTGATATTCAAATTAAATCTTTTGGTGATTTCTTTCAATTAGAAACTAAATCTGATGAAAGAACCGATGAGGGTTTATTTAACACCTTCATGGAGAATTTTCCAATTTCTGATTCAAGAAACCAATTTGTACTTGAATTTTTAGATTACTTCGTAGATCCTCCCAGATATTCAATACAAGAATGTATTGAAAGAGGTTTAACGTACAGTGTTCCTTTAAAAGCAAGATTAAAGCTTTATTGCACTGATGAAGAACATGAAGATTTTGAGACTATTGTGCAAGACGTTTATTTAGGGGTAATTCCATACATGACACCCAGTGGAACATTTATTATTAACGGAGCTGAAAGGGTAGTAGTATCTCAGTTACATAGATCTCCAGGAGTTTTCTTTGGGCAATCTTTTCATGCTAACGGTACTAAATTATACTCCGCAAGAGTTATTCCATTTAAGGGATCTTGGATTGAGTTTGCTACAGATATTAATAGTGTAATGTATGCATACATTGATAGAAAAAAGAAGTTACCGGTAACAACTTTACTAAGATCTATTGGTTATGAAAGAGACAAGGATATTCTTGAAATATTTGATTTAGCAGAAGAAGTTAAAGTTTCAAAATCTGGACTCAAAAAGTGTATTGGAAGAAAACTTGCAGCAAGGGTTTTAAACTCTTGGTTTGAAGACTTTGTTGATGAAGATACTGGAGAGGTTGTTTCTATTGAGAGAAACGAAGTTGTTTTAGACAGAGATATTATTATTGATAAGGAAAATATTGAACAAATATTGGAAACCAATACAAAAACTATTCTCCTACATAAAGTTGACGGTCAGCTTTCTGAATATGCAATAATTCATAACACTCTTCAAAAAGACCCTACAAATTCTGAAAAAGAGGCAGTTGAACATATATATAGACAACTTAGAAATGCTGAACCACCAGATGAAGAAACTGCAAGAGGAATAATTGATAAATTATTTTTCTCAGATCAAAGGTATAATTTAGGAGAAGTTGGTAGATATCGAATGAATAAAAAACTTGGTTTAGACATAGACATGGAAATGCTTGTTTTAACCAAAGAAGATATCATAACAATAATTAAGTACTTAATTGAACTTATTAATTCTAAAGCTGAGATTGACGATATTGACCACCTTTCTAACAGAAGAGTTAGAACAGTTGGAGAACAATTATCTTCTCAATTTGGAGTTGGTCTTTCAAGAATGGCTAGAACCATTCGTGAAAGAATGAATGTAAGAGATAATGAAGTCTTTACTCCAATTGATTTAATTAATGCTAAAACTTTATCCTCTGTTATTAATTCATTTTTTGGAACTAATCAACTTTCCCAGTTCATGGATCAAACAAATCCGTTGGCTGAGATTACTCACAAAAGACGATTATCTGCGTTAGGTCCAGGTGGTTTGTCAAGAGAACGTGCTGGTTTTGAAGTTAGGGATGTTCATTACACTCACTACGGAAGACTATGTCCAATTGAGACACCTGAAGGTCCAAATATTGGATTAATTTCATCGCTTGGTGTCTTTGCAAAAGTTAATAATCTTGGATTCATTGAAACACCATACAGAAAGGTTGAAAACGGAGTAGTTGATCTTAAAAATCATAAGTTTTTAAGTGCTGAGGAAGAAGAAGGAATGTTAATTGCGCAAGCAAATATTCCAAAAGATAAGAATGGGAAAATTCTTAGTGATAAAGTAATTGCCCGTCAAGAAGCAGATTATCCTGTTGTCGAGCCTAACCAAGTTAATTACACTGATGTAGCTCCTAATCAAATTGCATCAATTTCTGCATCTCTTATTCCTTTTTTAGAGCATGATGATGCAAATAGAGCTTTGATGGGATCTAACATGATGAGACAATCTGTTCCTCTTTTAAGACCAGAGTCTCCAATAGTAGGAACTGGACTTGAAAGACAAGTTGCATCAGACTCAAGAGTATTGATTAATGCTGATTTTGACGGAAAGGTTATATATGTAGACTCTCAGAAAATAACTATAAAGTATAGTTTAAATGAGGAACAAAAACTCACAAGTTTTGATAGTGATGAAAAAACATATTCGCTTGTTAAATTTAGAAAAACAAATCAAGGTACTTGCATAAATCTTAAGCCGATTGTCCAAAAAGGAGACGAAGTTAAAAAAGGACAGGTATTATGTGAAGGTTACGCAACTCAAAATGGAGAATTAGCACTTGGAAGAAATTTAAAAGTTGCTTTTATGCCATGGAAAGGTTATAATTTTGAGGATGCAATAGTAATTTCTGAAAAAGTTGTTAGAGATGATATTTTTACATCACTGCACATTGATGAGTACTCTATTGATGTTAGAGATACTAAGCTTGGAATGGAAGAATTAACTAATGATATTCCAAATGTAAGTGAAGAAGCTACTTCTAATCTTGATGAAAACGGGATGATAAGAATTGGCGCTGAGGTAAAACCTGGTGATATTTTAATTGGAAAAATCACACCTAAGGGTGAATCAGACCCAACACCTGAAGAAAAATTATTAAGAGCAATTTTTGGAGATAAAGCTGGAGATGTAAAAGATGCATCATTGAAAGCTCCTCCATCACTCAACGGAATAGTTGTTGATAAAAAGTTATTTACAAGACCAATTAAGGATAAAAGAAAAAGATCTGAGGATAAAGAATTGCTTGCAGAACTTGCAAAATCATATGATGTAAAATTTGATGATTTAAAGAAAATTTTAGTTGATAAACTTTATAATATTTTGTCTGGAAAAACTTGTCAAGGAGTCTTCAATGATTTGGAAGAAGAAGTATTACCTAAAGGGAAAAAGTACTCTTTAAAAATGTTAAATCAAGTAGAGGAATACACCCACTTAATTGGTGGTCAATGGACAGTAGATAAAAAAGTAAACAAATTAGTTCAATCTTTACTTCATAATTACAAGATCAAAGAGAACGATCTTCAAGGTATGTTGAGAAGAGAAAAGTTCACTATTTCTGTTGGTGATGAACTTCCACCTGGAATTTTAAAATTAGCTAAAGTATATATTGCCAAGAAAAGAAAATTAAAAGTTGGTGATAAAATGGCTGGTCGTCATGGAAATAAAGGAATTGTAGCTAGAATAGTACGTCAAGAAGATATGCCATTTTTAGAAGATGGAACACCTGTTGATATAGTATTAAATCCACTAGGTGTACCCTCAAGAATGAATATTGGTCAGATTTATGAAACTGTTTTAGGTTGGGCTGGTCAAAAGCTAGGAAGAAAGTTTTCAACCCCTATTTTCGATGGTGCAACCATTGATCAGATTAATGAGTTAACTGATGAAGCTGGTGTTCCAAAATTTGGACACACTCATCTTTACGATGGTGGAACTGGTAAAAGATTCGATCAAGCTGCAACTGTTGGAGTTATTTACATGCTTAAGCTAGGCCATATGGTTGATGATAAAATGCATTCTAGATCTATTGGGCCATATTCATTAATTACTCAGCAACCTCTTGGTGGTAAAGCACAATTTGGTGGTCAGAGATTTGGGGAAATGGAAGTATGGGCTCTTGAAGCATATGGTGCTTCAAGCACATTACAAGAAATTCTAACTATTAAGTCAGACGATGTTCAGGGAAGAGCTAAGGCCTATGAAGCGATAGTTAAAGGTGAAACAATGCCAGATGCTGGATTACCAGAATCTTTCAATGTTTTAATGCATGAATTAAAGGGTCTAGGATTAGATATTAGATTAGAAGAATAAAAAAACAAACACTTATTATGTCTAGAAAAATTGAAATTAATAAATCTCAAAAATTTTCAAAAATCTCAATAGGGTTAGCTTCACCAGAAACTATTTTAAGTTCTTCAAGAGGTGAAATTCTTAAACCAGAAACAATAAATTACAGGACTCACAAACCAGAGAGAGACGGTTTGTTTTGCGAAAGAATTTTCGGTCCCGTAAAAGATTATGAATGTGCATGTGGAAAATACAAAAGAATTAGGTATAAAGGTATCATTTGTGATAGGTGTGGCGTTGAAGTTACTGAAAAGAAAGTTAGAAGAGATAGAGTTGGTCACATTGACTTAGTAGTTCCTGTAGCTCACATATGGTATTTTAGATCATTACCAAACAAAATTGGATATCTTCTTGGACTTCCTTCCAAGAAGCTTGATATGATAATTTATTATGAAAGATATGTTGTCATTCAACCTGGTTTAGCTGTAAACGCAGAGGGTGAGCCAGTAAACAAAATGGATTTCTTAACAGAGGAAGAGTACATTAATATTACAGATAATTTACCAACTGAAAATCAATTTTTAGATGATGAGGATCCAAATAAGTTTATTGCAAAGATGGGTGCTGAGTGTTTGATTGAATTGCTTTCAAGAATTGATTTAAATGAATTGTCGTATGAGCTAAGACATAAGGCTAATACAGAGACTTCAAAACAAAGAAAGATGGAAGCCTTAAAAAGACTACAAGTTGTAGAATCTTTCAAGGAATCAAATTTAAATAGAGAAAATAGACCTGAGTGGATGGTATTAAAGGTGATTCCTGTAATTCCGCCAGAGTTAAGACCTTTAGTTCCTCTAGATGGAGGAAGGTTTGCAACCTCTGATTTAAATGATCTTTACAGAAGAGTAATCATTAGAAATAATAGATTAAAAAGGTTAGTTGAAATAAAAGCACCTGAAGTTATTTTAAGAAACGAAAAAAGAATGTTACAAGAGTCTGTAGATTCTCTTTTCGATAATACTAGAAAATCTTCAGCTGTAAAAACTGATGCAAATAGACCTTTAAAATCTTTATCTGACTCGTTAAAAGGAAAACAAGGTAGGTTTCGTCAAAATTTATTAGGTAAAAGGGTAGATTATTCTGCAAGATCTGTTATTGTTGGTGGTCCAGAACTTAAATTATTTGAATGTGGTTTACCAAAAAATATGGCAGCAGAACTTTACAAGCCTTTTATCATTAGAAAGTTAATTGAGAGAGGTATTGTTAAGACTGTTAAATCTGCAAAAAAGATTATTGATAGAAGAGAGCCTTTGGTTTGGGACATATTAGAAAATGTTCTTAAAGGTCATCCTGTTTTATTAAATAGAGCTCCAACTCTTCATAGACTTGGTATTCAAGCTTTCCAACCTATTTTAATTGAAGGTAAGGCTATTCAAGTTCATCCATTAGTTTGTACTGCCTTTAATGCTGATTTTGATGGCGACCAGATGGCTGTTCACCTTCCGTTAGGTCCTGAAGCTATACTTGAAGCCCAGTTATTAATGCTTGCTTCTCACAATATTTTGAATCCCGCGAATGGTTCACCTATTACTGTACCATCACAAGATATGGTTTTAGGTTTGTACTATATGACTAAATTATTAAAATCAACCAAGGATCAAAAAGTTAAAGGAGAAGGATTAACTTTCTATTCATCTGAAGAAGTTAATATTGCTTATAATGAGGAGAGAGTTGATCTGAATGCTATGATTAAAATTAGAGCAAAAGATTTTGATGAAAATGGAGAATTAGTATATAAGATAATTGAGACAACTGTGGGTAGAGTTTTATTTAACCAAGTAGTTCCTGAAAATGCTGGTTTTATTAATGAGGTTTTGACTAAGAAGTCACTGAGAGACATTATTGGAAAAATTTTAAAAATAACCAGTGTTCCCGAGACTGCTGAATTTTTAGATAAAATTAAATCTATGGGATTCTCGTTTGCTTTTGAAGGAGGATTATCGTTCAGTTTAGGGGATATTATGATTCCACCTGAAAAGCATGAAATGATTTCAAAAGCTAATGGTGAAGTTGATGGTATTATGGCCAATTATAACATGGGATTAATTACTAATAATGAACGTTATAATCAAGTAATTGATGTTTGGACATCTGCAAACGCAACTCTTACAGAACTAGCAATGAAAAGAATTAGCGAAGATAAACAAGGGTTTAACTCTGTGTTTATGATGCTTGATTCTGGAGCGAGAGGTTCAAAAGAGCAAATACGTCAGTTAACAGGAATGAGAGGATTAATGGCTAAACCTAAAAAAGCAAGTGCTAGTGGAGGTGAAATTATTGAAGAACCTAATTGATCGAATTTTAAAGAAGGACTTTCTATTTTAGAATATTTTATATCAACACATGGAGCTAGAAAAGGTCTTGCAGATACAGCTTTAAAAACAGCTGATGCAGGATATTTAACCAGAAGGTTAGTTGATGTAGCGCAAGACGTTATTATTTACGATGAAGATTGTAATACACTGAGAGGTATCACTGTTGAAGCCTTGAAGAAAAATGAAGAAATCGTTGAAACTCTTGGTGAAAGAATTTTAGGTAGAGTATCCCTTCATGATATTTACAACCCAATTAACGATGAATTAATAGTTAAGGCTGGTGAAGAAATCTCAGAATTAAAAGTTAAACTTATTGAATCTACTCCAATTGAGAAGGTTGAAGTAAGATCTCCATTATCTTGTGAGTCTCCTAGAGGAGTATGTTCTAAGTGTTACGGTAGAAACCTTGCAACAGGTAAAATGGTTCAAAATGGTGAGGCTGTTGGAGTAGTTGCAGCTCAATCAATTGGTGAGCCTGGAACTCAGTTAACTTTAAGAACATTCCATGTTGGTGGTATTGCAGGAAATATTTCTGAAGAGAATAGTTTATCTGTTAGATTTGATGGTGTTGCAGAAATAGAAGATTTAAAAACAGTTAAATCTAAAGATTCGGAAGGAAAGAACATCAACACTGTAATTTCTAGAACTTGTGAGATCAAAGTTATTGATAAAAAATCAGGAGTCGTATTAAGTACTAATATTATACCCTATGGTTCTACAATAATGATTAAAGATGGTCAAGAATTAAAGAAAGGTGATGTAGTTTGTCAATGGGATCCATACAACGGAGTTATAATTTCTGAGTTTGGTGGGAAGATTGAATATGAAAACATAGAACAAGGAGTTACTTTCCAGGTAGAAATTGATGAACAGACCGGTTTTAAAGAAAAAGTTATTTCTGAGTCTAGAAACAAAAAAGTTGTTCCAACTTTATTGATTAACGATAATAAAGGTAAAAACATAAGAACCTATAATCTTCCTGTTGGAGCACATTTAATGGTGGACGACGGAGAAAAGGTAGAGGCTGGAAAAATTTTGGTTAAAATACCAAGAAAATCCGCTAAATCTGGAGATATCACTGGAGGTCTACCAAGAGTAACAGAATTGTTTGAGGCTAGAAACCCATCCAATCCTGCTGTTGTTAGTGAAATTGATGGTGTAGTTACCTTTGGTAAAATTAAGAGAGGAAATAGAGAAATAGTAATAGAATCTAAAACTGGAGAAATAAAAAAATATTTAGTAAAACTTTCTAATCAGATTTTAGTTCAAGAAAACGATTTCGTTAAAGCTGGAATGCCACTTTCTGACGGAGCAATAACTCCAAATGATATTTTAAATATTAAAGGTCCATCTGCTGTTCAACAATACCTAGTGAACGAAGTTCAAGAAGTTTATAGACTTCAAAGTGTAAAAATTAATGACAAGCATTTTGAAGTTTTAATAAGACAGATGATGCAAAAAGTTAAAATTCAAGATTCTGGAGATACAACTTTCTTAGAGGGACAATTAATTCATAAAAATGAATTCATTGCAGAAAATGATAACTTATTTAATAAGAAAATAGTTGAGTCTGTAGGAGCTTCAGAAAACTTAAAAGAAGGTCAAGTAATAAGTGCTAGAAATTTAAGAGATGAAAATTCATTACTTAAAAGAGAAGATAAAGAACTTGTCATGGCAAGAGATGCTGTTAATGCTACAGCAACTCCAATATTACAAGGTATAACAAGAGCTTCTTTACAAACTAAGTCATTTATTTCAGCTGCTTCGTTCCAAGAAACTACTAAAGTATTAAACGAGGCTGCTGTCAATGGAAAAGTTGATAATTTATCTGGTTTAAAAGAAAATGTAATTGTTGGGCACAAGATTCCTGCTGGAACTGGAAACAGAAAGTTCAATGATATTATAGTTGGTTATGTAGATGAATATGAAGAACTTTTAGCTAAGAAGAACTTAACTTTTAATGAAGAAATCTAATAATAAAAATAATTTAAACCTTGAGCTAGATGAAAATTTAGCTCAGGGTACATATTCAAATCTTGCCCTAATTAACCATTCTGTTTCTGAATTTGTTGTTGATTTTGTTAATATAATGCCAGGTGTCCCAAAAGCTAAGGTTAAGTCAAGAATAATCTTGACTCCTCAACATGCTAAAAGATTTTCTAAAGCTCTAAATGATAATATTTCGAAATTCGAACAATCGAATGGTGAGATTAAGGATTATGAAAATCAAAAAACTATTCAATTAAATTTTGGACCAACCGGAGAAGCTTAATTAAAACTCTGATTTATAGTGAAATTTTAATGACGGGTATTTACTTTTTGTCATTTCTAGTGTAAATGAAGAGTCAGCTAAAAAAACTAGTTTTCCATCCTTATCTTTAGCCAAAAATTTACTTTTTAACTTTTTAAAATCTAAAAACTCAGAGTTTTTTAATTCATCTGTTTCTACCCAGCATGCTTTAAAAATATTCAAATTTTCATAGGAGCATCTTGCACCATATTCATGTTGCAATCTGTATTGAATTACTTCAAATTGAAGTGCACCAACAGTTCCAATTACTTTCCTCCCATTCATTTCAAGTACAAAAAGTTGAGCAACACCTTCATCCATCAGTTGGTCAATTCCTTTTGAAAGTTGTTTCGATTTCATCGGGTCTAAATTATTTATATACCTAAAATGTTCAGGTGAAAAATTAGGAATACCTTTAAATAATATCTCCTCTCCTTCAGTAAAAGAATCTCCAATTTTAAAATTTCCTGAATCATGAACACCTACAATATCTCCTGGATAAGATTCTTCTACAATTTCTTTTTTCTCAGCAAAAAATGCATTTGGACTACTAAATTTAAATTTTTTATTTAATCTAACATGAAAATATGGTGTGTTCCTTCTAAACTTACCAGAAACAATCTTTATAAATGCTAATCGATCTCTGTGTTTAGGGTCCATATTAGCATGAATCTTAAAAATAAATCCAGAAAATTTGTTTTCCTCTGGATCTATTTCTCTTACGTCGCTTTGTTTTTTTGTTGGTTGGGGAGCAATTGAAATAAAACAATCTAAAAGCTCTTTTACTCCAAAATTATTAAGTGCCGAACCAAAAAAAACAGGTTGTTGTGTACATTTCATATACTCTTTTTTCGAAAAGCTAGGGTATACTTCTTTAATTATTTCAATTTCATCAATAATTTTCTTTGAAGCATTAGTTCCTATTAATTCCTTTAACTTTGGATCAGTTATTTTATTGATATTAATTGACTCAGCAATTTTTTGTTTATTTTCTTCTTTAAAAAGCATTAAATTTTCTTCCCATATATTGTAAACACCTTGAAAATCGTATCCCATCCCAATAGGAAAGCTTAATGGACAAACATTAAAATTTAATTTTTTTTCCAGTTCATCTAACAAATCAAATCCGTCTTTCCCTTCTCGATCTAATTTATTGATAAATACAATTATAGGAATTTCTCTCATTCTACATACTTCGACTAATTTTTCAGTTTGTTCCTCAACTCCTTTTGCAACATCAATTACTACTATAACACTGTCAACAGCAGTTAGTGTTCTAAATGTATCTTCAGCAAAATCTTTATGCCCGGGTGTATCTAGAATATTAATTTTTATTCCCTTATAATTAAAAGCTAAAACAGAAGTAGAAACCGAAATTCCTCTTTGCTTTTCAATTTCCATAAAATCGCTTGTAGCAGATTTTTTTATTTTATGAGATTTTACTGCACCCGCTTCTTGAATAGCTCCCCCAAACAACAAAAGTTTTTCGGTTAATGTTGTTTTACCCGCATCTGGATGGGAAATAATTCCAAAAGTTCTTCTTCTTGCAATTTCCTCAATAAAATTCATAAACTTATTTCGAGCAAAAATACCATTGTTTTTAAAAAAGTCTTGCTAATTTTTCAAAATTTGTAACTTTAGATAATGGATAAAGAAATGGTTGTTCTTGTTAACAAACAAGATCAAGAAATAGGATTAATGGAAAAAATCAAGGCTCATGAGGAAGGACTTCTTCATAGAGCTTTTTCTGTTTTTTTATTAAACGATTCAAATGAACTTTTATTACAGAAAAGAGCATTAAATAAATATCATTCTCCAGGACTTTGGACCAATACTTGCTGTAGTCATCCTAGAGATAACGAATCTGTTTTAGATGCTGCAAATAGAAGATTGATGGAAGAAATGGGAATAAAAAGTTCACTCAGTGAATTTCTGACTTTTATATATAAGGCAGAGTTTGATAATGGTCTTACAGAACATGAATTCGATCATGTTGTAATTGGAAATTTTAATGGAATACCTCAAATTAATCATGAAGAGGTAAGTGATTGGAAGTGGGAAAGTATTGATTATGTAAAAAATGATTTAAGAACTAATCCAGATAATTATACCGCTTGGTTTAAAATAATTTTTGAAGAATTTTATAATAAAATAACAAATGAGAGTAACAGTTAGTAGAAAAGCACATTTTAATGCAGCTCATCGTCTTCATGTTGAAGATTGGTCAGAGGATAAAAACAATGAAGTTTTTGGAAAATGTTGTAATCCAAATTACCATGGTCATAATTATGAACTCATTGTCGATGTCACTGGAGATGTTGATGAAACTACGGGGATAGTAATAGATTTGAAAGTTTTAAAAGATTTTATAAGAGATGAAATTGAAGATGTTTTAGATCACAAAAACCTTAATCTTGACATTCCGTATTTTAAAAAGGTTATTCCTACGGCAGAAAATATCTGTATTTTCATATGGGATATTATGAGAGAAAAGATTTCAAACGACAAAGATGTTTCTGTAACACTTTATGAAACTCCAAGAAATTTTGTAAAATATTCTGGAAATTAAATTAATATTATGGCTAGTATAAAAAATTTAAAAAAAGACTTGAA
>Ga0181568_10003919_pt1 | contig 13350 bp, 13 predicted proteins | sample 101ome_20_FD_133758 | JGI IMG/M metagenome (GOLD analysis project Ga0181568, IMG submission 133758) | Coastal salt marsh microbial communities from the Groves Creek Marsh, Skidaway Island, Georgia - 101404AT metaG (megahit assembly) | ecosystem: Environmental > Aquatic > Marine > Intertidal... | reverse complement strand
CCTTAGACCTGATTTATTAGCAGGATTATCTATTCTTAAAATCGCTACCATATTATTGATTGTTGTTTCAATAGGTCTGAGTTTCATTTTTTGTAATGGATTAGCGAATTGATTTTGAGCCATTCGTGGATCAAAATCAGGGTTTGGTAGAAGTATTCTAAAGGAATCTACTTTGGCCATATTTATAAGAAAATTCTCGTAGGTAAAGTAAAATCCAGAACCAAATAGTTCAAGATATCCAGCTTCAATTTTACCTAAAAATTCGAAATCTCTTCTTGCTTTAAGATTAAGTTTTGAACCTCTTTGTGGATGAATAATTACGTTTTGTGAATCTGATAGAAAAACTTTTCTAACTCCTGATAGATTCATATTGTTACTTACTAAATTCATAGTGGAATTTACCTCTCTTCCATTACTTGAAATTAATCTTATAGCATCAAAATCTACTTTATCTGCAAATCTAACGTCAAAATTTGCGGCATGAGCAGCAACGTATTTAAATGTTTTTTCTCTTACATGAACATATTCATTGTCCTGATCATAGATTAAAAATCCTTCTTCAGTTAGCTTGTAGAGTAGTCTTCGAATATGTTCTACTTTAAGCTTTGGATTTAGTGAACGAGCTATATAAATGGCCGGGATAGAATCTTTAAGATTTTCTCTTTCACAGAAACGTTTAATGTTTGAAAGTGGATTATAGTCTAATGTGGCTTTCCATTGGGTAAATCTATTATCTCTATAATAGTCAAAGGATTCATAGATAGCAGGTCCAGCAGATTGTGAAAGCATGGAAAAATCAAGATTATCGGAGCCCAATTTCCAATTGATTTGTTCTACATACATATCGTATTGATGATACGTGTTGTGAAGGGCTGTTCTTTGAATTCCGTGCTCTCCTCGCATGATTTGAACAACATTACTATCGATATTTAATCTAAGTCTGGCACCAGCATGGTATATAGAGTCTTTGTGCTGTGAAGAATCTTGTCTTATATAAACAGAAACCCTCGCTCTATCGGAAATAACTTTTTCACCCATTTTGATGGAAAAGCTTTTTGATTGAGCATATATAAATAAGCTATCCTCCTTATAAAAATATAGTTTGGCTGGATTATCGGAATCTCCTGAACCTATTATTTTAGAACCGGTTAAGCTAAATCCACCGATATACTTTACACCTTTGGTTATAGATTCTATTTGAAGTGATTTCTCATAAGATACATATCTTGGATAGGTGTTTTTATTGGCCTTAACATTAGATTTTAATTTATCTTTTAAAGATCCATAAAGCGGTTTATTAAAAATACTTTTATAGAATAATTTTACGCTATCTACATTAAGCTCAGATTTCGTTACATCTATTTGGTATTGAGGTAATTCACAATATACTTCATTGGCATTTAGCAGAACTTTTTCCCAATTGAGCGTACCTCCTTTACCGTACCATTTGAAATTAGTAGGGTAGTATTTACCCTCTGTATTGAAAATTTTAATAGAATCATTATTAGTAAATCCAATCAATTTTGTTTCCGGAACCTCAATGTATGGTATACTATCTTTATTGTATTTGAATTTGAAATCTACATTTTCAATTATCCATGATCTAGCCTTAGAGACATATAAAGATCTATTTTCAAAAAGTGTACCTGTGTTTATAATGAAGTTCTTGTAGTCTTTATGTTTCCCTCTTTTGGATGTTTTTAGAATCCGAACACCCATACTATGCCAATCCTTGTACTTATTATGTTGCAGACCAGAATTTCTGTAAGCCATAAATGCCTTTAAATAATCAAAAATATATGGGATATTCATTTTCCTACTCAGCATTATATTTATCATTTCAATGATATCAGCTTTTTGGTCAATATCTATTTCTTCATTTTTCCATAATTTATTGAATCCTTTGTTAAATTCTAATAAGTCTGATCTTTTTGAATTTTCAAAATAGTCTGTCAATTGTTTTATAAATAGATTTTCCTCGGTACTAAATTCCTTAGTTTTCTGAGCCGAAACACTCAATACAATTGAGAGTATTGTTATGACAAGTATGAGTAACTTTTTCATTTTATTTTTTAAAAATATTAACTGTCCAATTGTTCTTTGTCAATTGATTAACACATTTTAGACTTAAGTTATTTTCAACAGATTTTTTGATGATCTCAGTATCCTCCTGATAGTATCCGCTAGTAATTAAACAAGTATTATCTTTTAATAAACTCTTTAATTGAGGAAAAGTTGCATCTAATAAGTTTCTATTTAGGTTAGCCAAAATAAAATCATACTTATTTTCTGCTACTAAATTTAGCAAATCATTCTTTTTTAATACATCGCACTGTGCAAGTTGAATATTTGAATGATTTAGTTTTTTGTTTTCTTCCATATTAGTAACACACCAATGATCGTAGTCTATTGCTAAAATTGAAGAAGCTCCTAACTTTTCTGAAAGTATAGCTAATATTCCTGTCCCTGATCCAATATCAATTACACTTTTATTATTGAAATCCTCCTTTAGCATTGCCTGCATTACTTGGAATGTTGTGGCATGAGAACCAGTGCCAAAAGACATTTTTGGTTCTATTATAATTTCAATGGGAAATGATTCATCTCTATTATGAAAGCTTGCTCTTACATGTATTTGATTATCAATTTTTGAATCAGGAAAATTTTTCTCCCATTCCTCATTCCAGTTTTTATCTTGTATTTGGGAGATAGTCGGACTTTTTATTTGAAGTTTTTGGCAAATAGAATTTACCTCCTCCATATTTAATGCTGACTTTTCTATAAATGCTTTTACCTCATTGGATGACTGTTCAAAAGCATCAAAATTTAATAAATCAAGATATGCTATTAGCATTTCTTGTTCGATCTCTTCAACTGAAAAGTTAATTTGTAGATAATTCAATGAATCCATTTATTGTTTAACTAATATGTGAAAAATGGTTGCTAAATCAAAATAAATTACTTTTTTTTGAAACTACGATATCTTTTATTGTTTAAAGCTCGTAATTACCTAAAAGTTAAAATAATGCGCCTTAAGAATACGGACGATATACTTGAGATTGATCAGTTGGCTAGTTTCTATGAAGATTTAAATCGTGGAAACATAATTATTGTACATCACGGAATGGTTAATCAAGAGTTGGTAAGAGCTTTCCTCTCATTGGCTAGAGAAAAGTTTAAAAATACAGGTGACAAAAAAGTAGTCAAAAAACGTGTTTTCAATATTATGGTTGAATGTCTCCAGAATATAAATAGGCATAATGTTGAAGTTCCAAACGGAAAAAATATTTCTTCTATTTTTATGATTGGAATTGAGGATGAAGATTATTTCGTTATTACAGGAAATGTAATGATGAAAAAAAATGTTTCAGATTTAGAGGGGCAAATTAAAAAGATAAATACTCTAGATTTAGAGGGTATATCTCAGGAATATGCAGATGTTATAAAGGGAGGAAGAATCCATGAGAGAGGTGGTGCTGGTTTAGGTTTGCTTGATATCGCAAGAAGATCCGGTCAAAAATTAGAATATAGTTTTAAAGATATAGACGAATCCTTTTCATTCTTTTCATTAATGACAAGAGTGCGAAGAGAATTAAAAGATTAATATGGATAGTTTAATTTTAGAAGGTACTGGAGATACTCCAAAGGTGGTTTTTGATAAAGGAAACAATCATTTTGAAATTTCGGGTTGTAGTTTACCTGAAGATACAAATGCATTTTTTGAACCAATTATTAACTGGTTGGAAGATTACTTAAAGAGTCCAAATGATTCAACAAAATTTGAATTTGCATTAGAATATTTCAACACTGCTTCTTCCAAAATATTCCTAGATATTTTTACCCGTTTTGAGAAACTTAAACAATCTGGTAAACAGGTAAGCGTAAAATGGGTATATGATGAGGATGATGAGGATATGGAAATGGCGGGTCAGGAATATGCAAAACTTTGTGATGTTGAATTTGAATTTGTTCCCGTTGAGGGAGATGATGACGATGATTTCTAAATAATCATAATTTTAAAATTTATAAGCTCCAATTTATGGAGCTTTTTTTATTTTATGCGGACACTAGTTATTGAAAATCAGTATTTCCCTTGTATTCTATTTTATTCTTTGGTTCTTAGAATAGAAGAGGTGTTAATTGAAAATAAAGAACATTTTGTAAAGCGTTCATTTAGAAATCGCATGCAATTACCAGGGCCAAATGGTATTCAAACACTCTCGGTTCCTTTGCAATCAGGCAAGTCAAAAAAAGTAATAGATAGTATTGGTATTTCTTATGCTGAAGATTGGCGAAAAAATCACTGGCATAGTATAAAAATACTATATAAAAATGCTCCTTATTTTGAACACTACCAAACTCCCCTTGAGAAAATATATGCTGAGGAATTTAGTACATTATTTGAATTAAATAATGCAATTCACCAGTTCATTATGGATAGTTTAAATGTAGAGAAGAAATTTATGTTTACTGGTGTTTATAGACAATCTTATGATTCAACAAAGTATATAGATGCTAGAAATCATATTATGCCCAATGCACTCCATATTGAAGGATTTATGCATAAGAATTATTGGCAAATATTTCAGGATAAAATAGGTTATCAGCCTAATATGAGTATACTAGATCTTTTAATGTGTGAAGGTCCTAATGCTATCGAAATACTATAATTTCACCAACAAATCCAATTGGAATCCTTTCCCTTTAATTGAAAATTATAAAGTATTCCATGATTGTGGTGTTCTGTGTAATCGAAAAGATGAGTATTTTCCTGATTATTATCATCATTACATTTTCCATCTGAAAATTGATAACTCGCTACTAGTTTTGGTTCAAATCCTATGAAATTTATATTTGAATAGGAACGAATTCTTGTCTCAGGGAGTACAACATTCCATACTCTAATTTTATCAAACATTCCTTTAAATGGAAAATATACTGCTCCTTTTTCAGTAATTCTAGCACCTAATGTACAATGTCCTATTTGACCTCCATAAGGCTGCTCCTTGGGATTGAATGCATAATTACCTACTTTTTTTCCATCTAAATAAAAGGATACAATAGCTTCTTTTACATCACGGGTAACTGCAATATGATACCATTGTTTTTCTTTTATATTGAAAGGAGAGGAATTAATAATTACATCTACTCCATTATTGGTTTCCCATTCAAATCTAACAGATTTATCCGCATTCATGGTCATGCAGTAAAGTAGTTGTTTTTTTTCCGTACTCACTTGAATTTGTCCCATACTTATTATCGTCATTGGTTTTTCAAAGGATTTAAAGTATATCCAAGTATCTACTGTAAGATTGTCATTAATTTTTAGTTGGGGTTGTGTGGTAAGTGTATCTATGATAGAGACATAATCATCTTCACCATCGAAGGCTAGAAATTTTTTTATATTCTGGGCTTGTGCATCATTAATGCAACAAAAAACAAAAAATAATATGGTAAGTGTTTTAAACATAATTATTAGTGTTTGATCTAAAAAAAATTAACTCAATTACTGTTTTTGTTTGGATTTAAAAGCACTTAAAAATTCATTTAATTTATTTTCTTGGTCTTGAGGAGTTAATTTGTACTCTGGAGACAAAGATTCTTGGCCCGGAAGCGTTTCTACCTGAAGCGTTTGTGTAGGAAAAGCGAAATTAATACCTAAACTCTCTGCTAGCTTTTTGGCTTCTATATTAAAATCATGCTTTGCTTCTAGTTCTGCTGACCAGTCTTTGCATTCAAAGAATATATAAACTAGAATATTTAGAGAAAAATCACCGAATGACTTAAAATGAATTTCATAATAATCTTTTCTAGTGCTTGGATGATTTTCAACAATTGCCCTAAGTCCTTTTACATAGGTTTCTATTAAGTCTACAGGTGTGTCATAGGTTAAACCTAAGTTAGTATTATATCTTCTGTAAATTCTTCTTCCCATATTATCAATTGTCTGATCGGCTAATTTTCCGTTGGGTATTGATATTAAGGAATTAGCAAATGTTCGAATTCTAGTAGATCTAAAACCTACCTCTTCCACAATACCATCGAAATCACCGCTAACTACCCAATCTCCTATTTGGAATGGTCGATCGATAAAAATCATAATCGAACCAAATAAGTTTTTGATAGTGTCTTGAGCTGCTAGTGCAAAGGCCAAACCTCCAATAGATAATCCTGCTAATAGGGCTGTTACATCTACTTCAAAGTTTTGGAGTACGATTAGTGATCCTGCAATAACAACAAAAACTTTCAGAGATTTATTTACTAATGGAACTAGTTGATCATCAAGTGTGGAACTTGTTCTTTCGGCAAATTTAGCCAAGAAATAATTAACTAAATCAACAAGCCTATAGAACACTAAAATTCCAGATATAGAGGCAAAAACTTTCGTAGCTAGAAGCAAGTAATGATTAATATTAATTGGAATATTAAATGCAGGTAAGATATTGAGTATACACAGCGCTATAAATATAAGGCTTAGTGGTTTTGCAACTGGAATTATAAATTTATCTGCAATTTCTTTTTGCCCGAATCTAACAACATAATGACCAATGATTTTGCTTAGCATCCAGGTAAAAATTCTCTTCAATAAAAAGCTAAGAATAATTAATAGTAGTAAGCCAAATAATTGCCATATTTCAACGCCAAATAGTAATGTTTTGTGGCCAAAATCTGGAATTACTCTCATTAATTTGTTACTTAAGGAAGTTTCAATAGCTGTGTGAAGTAGGGTGATTTTTGAAATTGTATGGGCAGAATATAACCACTTATTATTGACTTTTTCTAAGTAAATATCTGGAACTTCCTGAAACGGAATATAGATGTTTTTTTGTTGAGTAGAATCAAGAAAATCTTTGTCATCAGATATGTTTTCTTGAATGATAAAAAGATCATTATAATCCAATATTTCTTTTAGGTATACAGCTAGTTTTTCTTTTTGACTAGGGTTGCCATCAAAATTTAATGTTTTAGCTGCAATTGCAACATTTCTATTTGCATCATTTTGTAAATAAGTGATATGTGTCCATATTGTATGTCTAGGACTCTCTAAACTATATTCATTGAGTTTTTGATTGTATTGTATATTTTCTGCAAGTAGGAATTGGGCTAAGCCAATCAATAGAAAAAGAAAAAAACATTTTAAAACTTTCATAAGCAATAATTAAAAAAGGGAGTTCAACAGCGAACTCCCTCTTAAAAATAATAATTTCTATCTAAATTGAACTAAGCCACTAAAATACGATCTAAGGCTTTTTTTACATTTTCTTCAATTCTAGAATGAATGGAGTATATATCTGCTTTTTCGAATTTTTCCCCTACAATGTTTTCATAAAGTTCAATGTAGCGCTCTGAAATTAATTCAACAAAATCCTCAGGCATGTCAGGAATGGTCTGCCCTGGCTTGCCTTGGAAATTATTTTCAATGAGCCATTGTCTTACAAATTCTTTAGATAGTTGTTTTTGGGGTTCTCCTTTTTCTTGTCTTTGAGCAAATCCTTCGGCATAAAAATACCTAGAGGAATCAGGCGTATGAATTTCGTCTATGAGTGTTATTTCTCCATTAACATCTTTACCGAACTCGTATTTTGTATCTACTAATATAAGACCTCTTTGAGCTGCCATTTGAGTGCCTCTATTAAATAAAGCTTTAGTGTATTGCTCCAATAAAGCATAATCTTGCTCCGATACTAAGCCATTAGCAATGATATCTTCTCTGGAAATATCTTCATCTTTATCTGCTTTAGTAGTAGGCGTAATGATTGGTTCAGGTAGTTTATCGTTTTCTTTTAAACCCTCAGGAAGTGGCACTCCACATAGTAATCTTTTACCCTCATTATATTCTCTCCAAGCATGGCCAGCTAAATACCCCCTGATGACCATTTCTACAGGAAAAGTGGTACAACATTTTCCTATAGTTACATTAGGATCAGCTACATTCTCTACCCAGTTGGGTACAATATCTTTTGTTGCCTCTAAAAACTTAGCCGCAATTTGATTGAGAACTTGTCCCTTAAATGGAATAGCTTTGGGTAATACATGATCAAAAGCCGAAATTCTATCTGATGCCACCATTACAAGGTGCTTATCTTCAATATTATAAACATCTCGTACCTTACCTTTGTATACACTTTTTTGTCCTGTGAAATTGAAATTGGTTTCTTTTATGGCGTTCATATATGTCTATTTGAGCATCAAAATTACCATTATATTTAGCTTTGTGCAAGTATAAAGGCTCAATCTTAGCAGTAGCTAATAAATCAATTTCTAATCATTCATGATTTTAGATTGTTTATTGATTGATTCTGCATGTATTGCCTTGAAGAAGTCATAAACAAACTTTTCTGTTAAATCATTTTTTTCACCGTAACCAATTCTGTCTTCTAGCATTTTTTCCCATCTTCCGGATTGAAGAATTGTAACGTTATGATTTTTTTTGAAATTAGCTATATCCTTTACAATCTGCATTCTTTTGATTACTAAATCAAGAATATCTTTATCTAAATCATCAATGGTTTCTCTTAAATCATCTAAATTTAGCGCTTCATTTTTTCTTTCTCTGTAAGTTAGATTATCAATGATTCCCTTGAAATCTTCTGGTGTAACTTGCTGTTTAGCATCACTTAATGCTTTGTCAGGATTGTGGTGAGTCTCAATCATTAAACCATCAAAATCTAAATCTAGTGCTTTTTGAGATAGGCTTGGTATTAATGCTCTTGTACCCGCAATATGGGATGGATCAACAATTATTTTGATACCAGGAATTCTTCTTTTTAATTCAATAGGTATATCCCATTTTGGGATATTTCTATACTGACTATTTCCTGTTGCAGAGAACCCTCTGTGAATAGCCATGATATTTTCTATGCCTGCTTTGTGCAGTCTTTCAATAGCACCAATCCATAATTCTAAATCAGGATTTACAGGATTTTTCACTAGAACTGGAATATCTGTACCCTCAAGTGCATCAGCAATTTCTTGTACTGCAAAGGGATTAACGACAGTTCTTGCGCCTAACCAAAGAATATCAATTTCGGCTTTTAATGCAGCTTCAGCATGCAAACTATTGGCAATTTCTGTAGCTACAGGTAAGTTATATGCTTTACCTGCACTTTTAAGCCAAGGAAGAGCAGGGGCACCGATTCCTTCAAAAGAATTAGGTCTAGTTCTTGGTTTCCAAATACCTCCTCTTAAAATATCTACTTGATTAGAGGCTGAAAGTTGCTTGGCAATTTCGTGAATTTGTTCTTCATTTTCAACGGAACAAGGTCCAGCAATTATAGTGTGTTTTTTCACTAATTTTTCCAATGGGTTAGTGGCTAATTCCATTTTGATTGTATTTAATTTGTTCATAATTTATACCCTATTAAAATTAAAAAAGCCCCGTAAACGGGGCTTAAATATTATATTAAAACTTCCCCTTACCGCATTAAACGATAAAATAAAAAAAGAAAGTCGTATTATAGTTTTTACTCATATGATGGCAAACTTACGGCTTTTAGAAACTAAATGCAAAAGTATTGAACGAATAATTGCTTACTTTTGAGCCTGTAAATTAACATTTTAATGCTTTGATATAAGCTTTACTATTTTAAACGTGTCTAATGAAGGTATTAATTATAGGTTGTGGGAATATGGGGTACACCTATGCAGAGAGTTTTTTGAAATCTCATATCTTAACCAAAGATGATTTTTTTATACTCGAAAAACACTCCTCAACACGAGATAAACTTATCAAAAATGGCTTTAAGAATGTTTTTGGTGAGCCTGATGCTTTTTTAGCTAAAGGCGATATAGTTATTATTGCCGTTAAACCTCAAGATTGGAAAAGTTTAGCGCTTGAGATCAAGCCTTTCATTGAACAAGATCAATTATTCGTTTCTATAATGGCGGGAGTTGAGTTAGCTACTATACAGCAAACACTCGGTGTGAGAAAGGTTATTCGAGCAATGCCTAATTTACCTGCTCAAATTGGTGTTGGAATGACAACCTATACTTCAGCTGATGAAGTAACTAGAGGAGAATTGATGTTTGCTCAAAATATGTTAGGCTCTACTGGTCAGGCTATGTATATTAAAGAAGAGAGAATGATAGACGCTTCTACTGCTATATCTGGATCAGGTCCTGCCTATGTTTTTTATTTCATGAAATCAATGATTGATGGCGCATTGAGTCTTGGTTTTTCACAAAGTGAAGCCGAACAATTAGTGAAGCAGACTTTTAGAGGGTCTGTTCAATTGCAATCTAGATCGGATCAATCAATGGAAGATTGGATTGCCAAGGTAGCCTCTAAAGGAGGTACCACTGAGGCAGCTTTAAATTCTTTTGGGGCTTCTGTGGAAACCGATATTAAAAAAGGATTAAAGGCGGCTTTTGATAGGGCCGTTGAGCTTTCTAGTCAATAAATTAAGAAGCCTAGTTTTCTTCTTTTTCTTCAAAAACGTCAAAAGCATCAATAATTTTAGCCACTAAAGGATGTCTTATTACATCTGAATTATTCAAATTAACAGTTTTAACCCCGTTTACTTTTTTAAGGAAATGTAAGCTTTTATTGAGTCCAGAATGGTATTTTTTAGGTAAGTCAATTTGGCTAAGATCTCCTGTGACAATGCATTTTGAAGAAACTCCAATCCTCGTTAAAAACATTTTCAACTGCCAATAAGTAGCGTTTTGTCCTTCATCTAAAATAATAAAGGCTTTATCTAATGTTCTTCCTCTCATAAAAGCAAGAGGTGCAATTTCTATCACTCTATCCTCTATATATCTTTGTGTTTTTTCAGGTCCTAGCATGTCATCTAAAGCATCATATAGTGGTCTCAAGAATGGATCTACTTTTTCTTTTAAATCTCCTGGAAGAAATCCTAGTGATTCTCCTGCCTCTACTGCTGGCCTTGTGAGAATAATTTTTTTTACTAGTTTTTTCTTGAGTGCTGCAACAGCTAAAGCAACAGCAGTATAAGTTTTTCCAGTTCCAGCAGGTCCAATAGCAAAAACTAAGTCGCTTTCATGAGCTGCTTGAACTAATTTCTTTTGATTAGGTGTTCTAGCTTTTATGTCTTGCCCATCTCTGCCCTTAACAATTGTATCTTTACCACTTGATTTTAATCCTTTGGGTAGAATTTCATCTGTGAGCAGACCTACTACCATATGCTCAGTGAGTTCACCATATTTTTTCAAGTGAAAAATAAGTATTTCGATTTTCGCTTTAAATTCATCTACTAGATCATCATCTCCTTTTACTTTTATTCGATTACCTCTTAAGGTTATGTTTAATTGCTTAAACATTTTAGAGAGGAATTTAAGGTGTTCTTCGTTTGGGCCGAATAAATCTATTGGGCTTACTTCTTCTAAAACTATATCGCTGGCTTTCAAAATGAAATGAAATTAAATTATGGGTTTGAAATAATTGATGTAAATTTAGGAAATTTTTCTAGGCAAGCTATGGCAATTATTACTTTAACAACAGATCTAGGTCACAAAGACTTTTATATTGCTGCTGTAAAAGCTAAATTAATTGAATCAATACCTGAGGCAAATATTATAGATGTTTCTCATGTAATAGAACCTTTTAATATTATTGAAGGTGCATTTATACTTGGTGCTGTTTTCGAGGAATTTCCGCCAGGCACAATTCATCTTGTAGGTGTTCATACTTCTATCAAGTCTAAAAGACATTTGATTGTTAAAAAAGCAGACCATTATTTTATTGGTCCTGATAACGGAATATTTTCGTTGATGTTTAAAGGAGATTATGATGAATTATTTGAGATGATAATTGAAGGTGATACGGATGCTATGTTTTCATTTCCACTCAAAGAATTATATGTAAAGTTAGCAGCCTTTATAGCTACTGGTGGAGCTTTAGATGGCATTTGTGAAAAAACTACTCAAATGCATGAATTGATGGCTGTAAATCCAATTAGAAGGGGTAATATGATTCAAGGAAGTGTTATTCACATTGACAATTATGGCAACGCTATTATTAATGTTACGCTAGATTTGTTTACACAAGTAGGAAATGGATTTCCTTTTAGGATACATTACAGACGGAAGGAATTCATTGATTATATATGTACAGATTATGCAGATGTTCCAGAAGGAGAAGTATTAGCTATTTTTGGTGATGCAGGGTATTTGCAAATTGCTATTAATAAGGATAAAGCAGCTGATCTTTTAGGACTTTCTAAAGGCACTCAGATTCAAATAGAATTTATATGATTACTAGAATAGTAAAATTGAAATTTAAACCTGGAAAAGGAACATTTTTTTTTGAAGCATTTAATGATGTAAAAGAAAAGATAAGAGGTTTTGAAGGTAATTTATATTTAGAGGCTATGTCTACCTCCGATGATCCTGATTTGGTATTTACTTATTCAAAATGGCAATCTGAAGAACATCTTAATATCTACAGGAAATCAGAAGTTTTTGGAGCGGTTTGGCCCAAGTTGAAAGCAGAATTCGCAGGCAAACCAGAGGCTTGGACAGTAGAATCTAAATTCATCTTAGACTAATGCGAATTTGGCTTTATTATATATTATTTCTGATTAGTTTTGACTCGGTAGCTCAAGAATTGTTCGTTTTTGAACCCATCAATAATAATTTTTCGGTGGCTCATGGAGCTAATGTAGGTAGTTATACAAGAGTTGGTCAGCAAATGTTATTTGAAGACAAAAACAATAATACTTTTGAATGTGTAAGGCTGGGTAAGGTTATTAATTTTAAATCTTACAATGAAATTGGAACCTACAAAGCAGTAGGTTTACATTCTATTATATTTGAGAGTAATCATCAAATAATTTATTTTAACAAAGAAGGTGATCACTATATAGTAACGGAAGGAAAATTTTCCGCGGTTGTATCCCGAATGGGAAATTCATTTTTAGTCGAAGCCAATCAAAATATAGATCAAGAGGTGATATACAAATTTGGAATTATTCTTGTGTATCACCTCTTAGATGGTGTCTAATACTCAAAAATTCTATCGGTTCCATTAAATTCTGGAGATTGAACAGACAATACTTTAAGTGCTTTTTGAGAGTTTACTGAAAGTACTGAGTGAAAAGTGTTCTTTGGAACAAATAATAAATCTCCTTTTTTGATAATTAGGGTATCTTTACCAAGTGTCATTTTTGCTTCCCCTTCCAAAACATAAATATTTTCAGTGTGTTGAAGATGTTTATGTGAGGCAACAGAATCTTTAACCCAGATCACAAAAGATGTGGCTAAAGAATCAGAATATAATTTTTCAATGTGTATATTTTCAAATTCGCCAGGAGCTTCTAATGCATTTAAACCATTTTTATCTTCTCCTTGATGTAATGCACATGTATGATCGTGGCCGTGATGGTGCGCATG
>Ga0181568_10003916_pt1 | contig 13353 bp, 7 predicted proteins | sample 101ome_20_FD_133758 | JGI IMG/M metagenome (GOLD analysis project Ga0181568, IMG submission 133758) | Coastal salt marsh microbial communities from the Groves Creek Marsh, Skidaway Island, Georgia - 101404AT metaG (megahit assembly) | ecosystem: Environmental > Aquatic > Marine > Intertidal zone... | reverse complement strand
GATTACTATTAATTATAAAAATATTTAATAATTTTTTAATATAAATATGAATAAAATGTAAATAAAATAAATAATCATCTAATACATTACATTTTTCACAATAAAAATGAGTTATATTAAGATTTAATATTTTACGATTACATAAAATTAAACGAATAGGTGTAATAAATTTATTATTTTTATCAAATGGATTAATATTAATACTATTTTTATTAAATATCCATTTATTATCAGGGTATTCATCTTGTTTTATTAAATAAAAACAATTATTTAAATATATATCGGTAGAATTAGTTGAATCATTATACCAAGATAAAATATCATTTCCTTGTAAAACTAAAATATCAGGATTTTTTGATTGAAGTATTTTTGATAATTGATAAAATGCATAAGGATATAAAAAATCATCACCATCAATTGGAATTAAATAATCGTATTGTTTTTTTTTTCTAAATATTTCAAATAAACTATTATGTCCTTTACCTGGTTTTCCATTTGATTCTGTTTCAATAATTTCTACATTAATATTTTTAAATTCATTATAAACTTCTTGATAATAATTTTTATCAAGACTATTAACAACTAAAATAATAGTATAATTAAAATTATGGTTAATTTGTTTTATTATAGTATTATAAGACAATTTTAATAATTTTGAATTAGATGAAGTTAATAAAGTAACTAAAAAAGTAGAATTATTCATTACATAATAATAGGTAAAAAATAAAAAAAATAAACTTAAAATTGATAATAATATAATAATTTATTATCTAGTAATGAATTCCGAAATATTGAAAGAAATAGATGAAATTTTCAGAGCATTGGTAAAAATAAAAGAATTTAAATATACATATAATAAATTATATATATTTTTAAATAAAAGTAATTTTCAAGAAAAAATAGAAGAAATGGAAAATAAAAAAAATAGAACTCCATATACAATATTTATTAACGAACAATTAGATAATGGTATACCTTTAAAAAATGTATTAGAATTATGGGATAAAACAAAAAAAAATAAAAATGATTTAGGAGTATATATTAAAAAATGTAAGTTAAAAGATAATTAAAATATTGGTGGTGGATAATTATGATAATAATTATAATAATAATGATATGGAAATAGTTTTTTATAAGAAATTTTATGAGGTTTATAAGAAATATGAATAGACATATATTAGTGTATTACTAATTTATTTTTAATTGATTTATATATAATTAAATATTTTTTTAAAAAGATATGAAAATATCTAAATTGATTTATTTTATTATTTTATTTATTTTATAAATGACTGACCTTACATATCCTATTCGGACACGTTATTTTACTCTACAAGGTTTATCAAAAACAGAAATGATAAATATATGTAAAGAACGTAATTATATATATAATCCGACATATGGTAAGGTTCAATTGAATCATCTTATTTTAAAAAGAGAATATCCAAATGAATTTGATGAATTTATAAATTTTTGTGATGTAAATAAAGAAGAATTAAAAGAACGTCATGAAGAATTAATTAAAATGAATAATAAAGATTTAAAAATAATATTAAAAATGTATAGATTGACACAAAATGGGTTTAAAATACATTTAATAGAACGAATTATAAAATATGAATTTTATAATAAAATTATAACAAATGAAGAACAGAAAAATTTATTATTATATAAAATGGATAAAAATTTAATGTATATTCCTGAAATAAACTATATGAATAATAATTATGAAAATAATTATGATATAAATTTATTGTATAGACCTGTTGAATTTTATAATGTAGATGAATATGTAAAACATATGGAAAATATACGTATGATAAATAATACTGAATTAATATTAGAACATTTACAAGCAATTCCTCCAAATTATATAAATTATATTTGTCATCATTTGAATGAAGCAGGTTGGTTATTTGAAGATTATGATACTACAATTATGAATACTGTAAATGAAAAATATAGTGAAAAAGAAGAAAATAATGAGATTATTAATAATATTCCTTCATTTTCATTTAAAAAATTTAATTTAAATAATAAAAATCAAAATGAAAATAATAATTGTATAGTATGTATGTGTGAAATAGAAGAAAATGAAGAATGTAAGAGATTAAAATGTGGACATATATTTCATAGTAATTGTATTGATAATTGGTTAAAAAGAACATTAGAATGTCCTATGTGTAGAAATATAATTACTTAAAAATAATTACTTAAAAATAATTAAATAATTACATATATTAATGAATCAGGAAAATTTAATGAATCATTTTTTTGAAAATATACAAAAAAATATAGTAAAAATACCTGAAAATTTAAAACAAAATTATATAAATAGTGAAGTAAATAAATTATTAAATAAAATAGAAACAAATGAAATTCATACACTTCTAAATTATTTTTTTGAAATAAAAAAAGTTGCAGGTGAATATAGTTTAAATAAAAAAGAAAAAATAAAATATTGTAAAAATGATTGTGATATAATATTAATAGCTCAATATTATGAAACAGATGATACACAAAGACAAAAAGAAAATGATATAAGTTTATTAAATAATATATTAAATGATTCTATAACTAAAATTCATTTATTAAATGAAAAAGAATATAATTTAGATCATATATTATTAAAAATTCAACCAAATTATAGAAATAAAGTAAAACAACATGTAATTGAAAAAAGAATGACATTTAATGATGGAATGGGATTTGCAAATACATTTTGTAAAAATAAAATAATAATAATAGCAAATTTAGATATATTTTTTACTCCTGAATTAAACATATGTAAAACATATGATTTTACAAATTTATTTTGTTCGTTATCACGATATGAATTATTACATGATTACAATTTTGATGGTAATAATAAAATTGCAAAATTTATTCATAACGGTCAATTAGGTAATCCTTGTATTGATAGTCATGATGCTTGGATGTTTAAATCACCAATTAAAATGACACCAAAATCAAAAATAATGTTAGGTTCTGAGGGTTGTGATACAATTATAAATTATATATATGGAGAAATAATGAAATATAATGTAGTAAATCCTATTGATAGTATAGTTACTATTCATTATCATAGAGAACGTGAACGTGATTATCGTACACAAAATCGTATACGTTCACATTCAGGATTAGAATATAATAAGGATAATAATTTTAAACCAGATGATTATCAACATAAATATATTTTACAAAAAGAAATAATAGTATGTAATGAAATAAAATCATTTTGTACTTTTGCAACTAAGGGTGCATATAAAGATTTACGATTATTATTACATTCATTAGAATTATATCATCAAGATGTCCCAATATTTATATTATGTGATAAATGGGTAAATGATAAAATAGATGAAGATGAATATAATTTAAAAATAAATAAACGAATAGATTTGGAGAAATATACTGATATGAATAGAAAAAAAATGGAAGAATTAGATATTTTTGTAGAATTTTTATTATTTAAAGCAGTTGTAATGGAATATGCCTTAGAACATTTTGAAACAACATTATATATTGACAGTGATATAATATTATTAAATAAATTAGATTTATTAATAGATAAAAAATATGATGTAGGATTAAGTCGTCATCATATATTAGAAGAATCTGAAAAACGTTTTGGAAAATATAATGCTGGTTTTATGTATATAGCAAACAAAAATGTATTAAATTATTGGAGAGAAATAATAAATAAAAGAAATACATTTGATGACCAACAAGCATTAGATTATTTTGAAGAAGATTTTAAAGTATTTAAATTTGATGATAGTTATAATTATGGTTGGTGGCGATTATTTCAATGTGAAAATCCTCAAGATCGTTTAAATTTATTTACTATAGACGATACTATATATTATGAATTTAATACATTAAAATGTATTCATACACATTTATATGAAAAAAATGACCAACAAACAGTACAATTTAATAAATTAATATTACAAATGTTAGAAAAAATAAATCATCCTATGTTAAAATATATAAATGAATCTAAAAAAAAAAATATAAAATCTAAAATAATTATACCTAAAATACCACGTAATGATTTATGGAATCATTCAGGAGATACATTTCGTGAATTAGTTTCATTATGGAAAGAAAAAGGTTATTGTGAAGTAATAGAAACTGATACAAAACATGTATGGTTGAATAATATAGGAGATATATTATTATATGATAGACCAACATTGGATTGGTTAGCAAAAGATAGTAATATAAAATGTAATAAAATATTGTTTGGAAATCCGGTTGTTCCAGATAATTTACAAAATAATGCTAATAATTGGATATTTTGGGGACGTAGTCCTAGAAAATTAGAAGAATTCCATACTATGTCATATAAAAATTTTAATGAACGAAGATTAGAAAGTATATTTATAGGGAAAATAGAAAATCAGATTCAATTAAATTATAGAAATATAGATTTTAGTAAGTATATACAATTATATGTAATGCATAAATCTGATGAAAAATATAGATATACACAAGATGAATATTTAGATTTATTAAGAAATTCAAAATTTGGTTTATGTTTAAGAGGATTTGGACCTAAGTGTAATCGTGAAATTGAATTAATGGCATTAGGAACTGTACCAATAGTAGAAACAAATGTAGATATGGATAATTATTATGATCCACCACAAGAAAATATACATTATTTACGTTTTTCTTCCCCTGAAGATATAGAATTATTAATAAATAATTGTAGTGAAGAACGATGGTCTAAGATGTCTATAGCGTGTCGTGAATGGTATAAGAAAAATGCTTCAACGGAAGGTTCATTTAAGACTACAATGGATATAGTTAAAAAAATGCAAAAAGGTGAATTAGAAAAAAAAATTAAAAAAAAAGAAGAGAGTTTATTAGAATCTAAAAAAAAAATGGAAATTGTGAATAATACATTAGAAACTTTTAATATGATTGATAATTTAGAAGAAGTAAATGATATAGAAGATAAAATAATATTTGATTTTGGCATGGAAGAAAAATTTGATAGACCTAATTTAGAATCTTTTTATAATATAAAAGAAATATATGATAAACATAAAAAAAATCATGGTGATTGTGAATGGAATAATGTGAATACGTTTGAGAGAATACAGAAAAAATATATAGCAAAATTTGATTCAGTAAAAATAAATACAGATGGAGTAATGTATGATAATGAAAATGTATATACATTGAATAATAGTTATTATAAAAAGTCAATGATAGAAAAGAAAACCGAATATGAAGAATTTGGGGAAGATGTAGTAGTATTTAATTGCGTTCAGAAATGGGCATATGGTTATTATCATTGGATATGTGAAATATTTCCAAGATTATTTTATATAAAATTGTATATAGAAAATAATAAGGAAATATTTAAGAATAAGAAAATAGTATTATTATTATATTATAATAATGAATTTATAAGACAATATTTAGAAATATTAAATTTGAAAAATATAGCAATTTGTCCTTATAATTATAACGTAGAATATAAATGTAAATGGGTATTTATGATGACACCTTCATATTGTGGTAATCCTTCACGTGATGCAATAATGTTAATAAGAAAATCAATATTTATGAATAATATATTAGTACCAAGGGTAAATGTGGTATTAAAAAGAACAAATAATAGAATAATATGTAATTTTGAGGAAATGATGACATTTTTAAGAAATAAATATAATAATTATGAATGGATAGTATTTGATGACAGTGATCCTAAATGGAAAAGTATGACAAATACAATTCAATTATTTAGTTCCGCAAAATTAATTATTGGTGCTCATGGTGCCGGTTTATCAAATATGATGTTTTCTTCTGACAAAGTTAAGGTAATAGAATTACATCCGACAAGTTGTGGAAATGTATGTTATTGGCATTTATCACATATATTAGGTAATACACATAATATATTACCAGTAAAATATAAAAATGATAAAGAATTTGATGTAGAATTAGATAAATTAGATTATACAGTAGATAAATTATTAAATGATGTATTTTGTTCTGAAAATATACTTTTTTAGAACAAAAATAAAATTAAAAAGTGGTAAAAATATATTTTTTTAGAAAAAGTATTTACAAAAATTAGCAAAAAATAGATATATTTTTTATATTTAAACTACTTAAAAATAAGACAATAATATAATAAGAGAAGAGGGGGAGTGTATATAAATTTTTAGTAAAAACAAAATGTGAATATTTAAATATATATATTTAAACTACTTAAAAATAAGACTATAATATAATATGAAGATAGACAATATAACATTTATGTTATTATTCTTCATACAGCAACTAATAAAAAATAATTAAATGGTGGTTTAAGAGGAGGTTATTATGAAGCTTGAATAGCTTCATACAGCAAATAAAAAATAGAATCCGAGAATAATGATAATTATTCAAAATATCATAAAATGTGTGAAACTTTTATGATATTAATTTTGTATTACACTGTGTGTGTGTATGCTTTTTGTTTTGTTCTGCTCCTATAGCTCAGTTGGTAGTAGCGAACGGCTGTTAACCGTTAGGTCGCAGGTTCGAGTCCTGCTGGGAGCGTTTTTTTTTCATTTTTTTATAAAAAAAATTGTTTTTTAAATAAATCTATCTATATTTTTCATCTGCATCAGCAAGAGTTTTTCCTGCTTTTTTTAATTTAGAAATTTTTGTTAATTTATTAAGATGTTCTTCCATTTCTTCAATCTTATATATATGTCCGTACATTTTTTCCATTTCTCTACATATTTCTACAGTAAGAATATCGGTTCTTTTACCTAATGACAGAAGAACCGTTTTTAATTGTTTAAAACCTTCTTCAGAAGGTAGCCTATTAGTTTTGATAGAGTTTGACATTATAATATGTAATCTTAATAAAAATCAATTTTAATTAAATCTTTTTTTTCTATTTAAAATGAATATGAATTAAATTATATATGATATATAATAAAAATGAGAGAGAATTTATAAATACAATAAATAATAGTTATTATTTAAAAGATATAGTAAAAAAAATGGGTTGTAGTTTAAATAATAAAACTATAAAAAAAATAAAAATGAAAATGGATGAATTAAATATTAATATAAATGATTTTAGTTCAAGCAAAGATATACCCCTTGAAACAAATAATATAAAAAAAAATAATAAGGAAATGAAAAGACAATTATTAGAAAAAAACTTAATAGAAAATAAATGTCAATCATGTAAAATAGGAGATATGTGGAATGGACGTTTATTATCATTAAAATTAGATTATAATAATGGCAATTCAAATGATAAAAATTTAGATAATATGCGATTATTATGCCCCAATTGTTTTACTCAAATATCTATTTAAATATATAAACTATTTAAAAATAAAATATTATATATATATGTAAGTAGAAGAAGTGAGTGTTCTACTTATATTGCCTGTCTAGCTCAGTTGGTAGAGCGTACGGCTTTTAACCGTATGGTCCTGGGTTCGAGCCCCAGGGTGGGCAATTTTTTTTTTTGTATTTTTTATTTTACTTTTTCTTAAACAGTTTTTTTTTGATCTAAACTTTTTCTTAAAAAGTTTGTTTAAACTCTTCAAATGAATTTGCTGTTTTTAATTTATCTATGATTGATTTTAATTCGGTATTTTCTGTTTTTAATGTATTTATTTTTGTTTGTTGTTGTTGATTTTCTGTTTTTAATGTATTTATTTCTGTTTGTTGTTCTTGAAATCCTCTGATTAAGTATGGTATTAGTCCTGTATAATTTACTGCTGATATTTGATTTGACCAATTACTATAATCTGGATCATTTTTAATATCACTAAAATTTCTTGGTGTTTCATCAATTTCAGATTCTTTCACTGTATGAAGTAATAAAAATCTTAATTCCGGTACTTCATAAAATATTTCTTGAGCTATAAGTCCACTTTCTATAATATATGAATATTTTTTTAATTCCGAAGTGTTGTCTTCAGAATTCTGTGATGTAATAAAGCGATAATTTTTTATAGCTTCTTCCACTTCTTTTATAGTTTTACCTCCAAATTTTTTATATTTTTGGGGTCTTAATTTTAATAATGTATTTGTTGCATCTAATATTAATTCTTCATCTATTTTAATTCTATCATCACTTGAACCAGAAATAGCACACGAAGAAGCTAAATTTTGACTCGTATCCGAGGTTGCATGACGAATATATGGTGTTCCTCCAGCACTACCATTTTTACAAAAATAACAACCAAAAAATACAGATGCATAAGTACTCCATTGATCTGTTAAAATTTTAAGATGAGCATTATTTGATTGACCAATTTGCATATTAGCTGCCGCCGCTACCTGTAGTGATGTACTTAAATTATCGCATTTTATGTTACCAATAACATCTAATTTATAATTAGAATTGGGAATTGATGTGCCAACACCAACAATACCTGAATGTATACTAGTAAATGTACCTACACCACAATTGATTGAATCAAATGAACCTTGACCAGTTGTTGTTATTGAACCGGTACATTTAATATCACCATCAACATCTAACGGACAACTAGGACTAGTGTTGTTAATACCGACACGGCCCTCGAGAGGCGACTGTGATTTTTTAACTGTAACTACATATGTGTTACTCGGTCTAAGATATATTGTACCATTATTGCCTGCTTCTATTTCCATATTACCATATCCGTACAGGTTCAAAGGATTCAGACGATTTTTTATCAATCCAGTATCATATATATTTGTAAATGTACCTACACCACAATGGATTGAACCAAATGAACCTTGACCTGTTGTTTTAATTAATCCATTATTAGCATCTAAACTAGTAAATGTACCCACACCACAATTGATTGAACCAAATGAACCATTTCCTGTTGTTTTAATTAATCCATTACTAGCATCTAAACTAGTAAATGTACCTACACCACAATTAATTGAACCAAATGAACCAATACCTGTTGTTTTTATCATTTCACCATTAGTTAAATTTATATTTCCAATTACATTTAAATTTTTATGAATTACAGCATCTTTTGTCTTACTAAATCCACCTAATGGTTGCCAACCTTGACCTTCATTATCACCAACATAACCTTCATACATATTTTCAGTTGTATTAAAATAAATTGAACCCTTTACGTTAGATAATAAATTACTATTATTATGTGTAGGAATTATTAAATTGTGTTGAACTAAATTAATATTAGATGTAATTGTATCAATACAATTAATATTTTGTAATACATTTAAATTTTTATTAATATTAGTATTACTATTTATGGTTAATATACCATTTTCGCCTGATTTTGCTTCTAATGTTTTAACAGATATAGTACTACTACTTACATCACCATTAAAATGTTCGCTACCAGCTTGGACTGTTAAAATTGCTTGACCGCTTGAATTATAAAGTCTTGTATTATATAAATGCGAAACAGCAGAACCAGTATCAACTTTTAAAACATAATCTGTACCATTTGATTTATATACACTACCATTTAATTGTCCTGTTACATCTCCAGATACATCACCATTAAAATGTTCGCTACCAGCTTGGACTGTTAAAATTGCTTGACCGCTTGAATTATAAAGTCTTGTATTATATAAGCGCGAAACAGGGTCAACACTATCACCTGCTTGAAAAATATAACCACTACCATCTTTTAGATATATATCACCATATAAACGACCACTTATATTACCATTTATATTATTACTTACATTCAAATTTCCACTAACATTTAAATTTGTTTTTATTCTACAATCACCGTGATTATTATTTATTGTGATTACAGGATTTATTGTAGTTCCATTTAAACTTGATAAATTTAAATCCATATTTGGTGTTTTATTAATTATATTTTTGATTGATAATGTATCTACATTATCATCTCCCCCATCAGAAGAATGTAATGAAATATTATTATTAGAAGAATCCATTACAATTAATGTATCATTTGAACTACGAATTCCTACATTTTCAAATTTCTTATAATTATTAAAATTACTCATTATATTATATATTATTTATTTTTTAATTTATTATTACACTAAAAAAAAAATTATTTTATTTTTCATTTTTTTGATCTAAACTTTTTCCTAAAAAGTTTTTATAAACTATTTTTAAAATCTTCAAATGAATTTGCTGTTTTTAATTTATCTATGATTGATTTTAATTCGGCATTTTCTGTTTCTAATATATTTATTTTTGTTTGTTGTTGTTGATTTGCTATTTCTAATGTATTAACTTTTGTTTCTAAATTAGTTATACGTTCTTTATCTGCTATTTGTTGTCTATCTAATTCTTGGATTGCTGAGTGATATAAAGTGAATATTTTATCCTTATCTAATGAATGGAAATCATCTATCTCTTTACCATAACAAAATACATACTTATATTTTTTATCAAATTTAAATGTATTATCACTATTTCCTACCACTTCTATTTCTTCGTTATCACTATAATTCTCTAAATTAGCTACATAAAATCTATATGTAATTCCAAATATTTCAGTTAAATCAGTAGTAGACATTTTGTATTTAGTTTCATTATTTTCTGTAAAACTTTGCCATGAAACATTAATTTGTTTTAGTATATTTGGAATAAATCTACTAACAAATTTTACTGCTGTAGGGTAATGTTCAGCAACATTTTGTGCTATAAAACCTACTACTAATTTTGTACCACGAGAAAAATAATCTATATAATTATATGTTTTAGTTTCTATTTTTCTTATAATTTCTAATGCTAATTTATCATCTAAATTTTTAATGTTACATTTAATTCTTTCATCACTACTAAACAAAACGCCACCATCACTAACATAAACACTATGTTGACTATGTATTGATACTGGTATTGTTTGAATTCCTACATTTTCATCCGTGGTGTTTTTAAGGTCACCCTCATATAAGTAACCCTGATTACTGTTCCATGTTCCCAACCAACCATTAAGATATGACATTCCTACCCACGCACCATCATCCTGACCTGCAGCATGAGGAGAGGTGGTGCCAAGGTTGGCGTTGTCCTGCGCCGTCCAAATTGCTCCTATATCTGCTCCTTTAGTGCTTCCGCGTACATCAAGGGGGGTTTTAGGGGCTGTAGTACTAATACCAACATTACCTTTATGATTAATTCTCATTCTTTCAGTTGGCAGGGCATTACCATTGTTGTTACCATAAGTAGTGCAAAAAATCAATGCATTTGAATTCTCACCTGATACTGTATTATGGCCACTCCCTCCCTCAGGACACATCACCGCACCTATTCTTGCTATGTTTGTATAATGACCACCCTGATTAGACATTCTAAAATCAATTAATATAGGATTATAATCATTATCATCACAATCTGATGCCGGATTAGCTTCTAATCTTATATAAGGTTGACATGAATCAGAGCCGGTGCCACTAAATGCTGTTGTATTTACCGTAGTACCATATATGTGTAAGGGAGCGTCTGGTGATGTTGTATTAATACCAACAGATCCTCCAGTAGTTATAGTCATTTTGCTTTCCGAGCTTTTTGTAAACGTCACATCACTACTAAGACAAAATTGTAAATCATTACTGTCTTCAACACCTATAAACCAATATTTAGGACTAGAATATTTTTTTATAATATATCCAATTTCCGTAGTATCGGATAGATGACTACTTGAAACTTGTATAAAACTGTCACCAGATCCTTGAAAATTTGCAATAATTTCCGCAGAATCACGTACATCTAATTTATAATCTGCAACTGATTGACCTATACCAACGTTACCTGAAGAACGATATATATCACTACCACTACTTGTAGTCCAAGGTGAACCACCATTTGCTTCTGATAATTTAGTTCCAGACCAATTAGAATTATCTATATTATTTAGTGTTGCTAATGAACCTAAAGCAGTACCATTCCATGTTGAGTTGGCAATATTTACATTATCAATAGTACCATCATTAATATCAATTGTAGTAAATGTTCCCACACCACAATTGATTGAACCAAATGAACCAATACCTGTTGTTTTAATTAATCCATCATTAGCATCTAAACTAGTAAATGTACCAATACCACAATGAATTAAACCAAATGAACCAATACCAGTTGTTTTAATTAATCCACTACCAGTATCTATACTACTAAATGTTCCAACACCACAATGGATTGAACCAAATGAACCAATACCAGTTGTTTTAATTAATCCATCATTAGCATCTAAACTAGTAAATGTACCCACACCACAATTAATTGAACCAAATGAACCAATACCTGTTGTTCTTATCATTCCTTCATTAGTTAAATTTATATTTCCACTAACATCAATATTATTTTTAATTACTAATTTATCCATTGTTGTATCATTTTCATCCCAATCACCCTCAATACCTGATTTGAAAATATCTTCTATTTTAATATTTGCTTGTTTAGACTGTGCGTATGCGTGCCATTCTTCCAATTTTATAGCAGATATGGCTGGTAATGATCCATGTTCAAATTCGTTTTTAACCCATGTTTGTATAGCAACATCATCATCACCACCTTTAATAGCATCAATTGAAGTAGGAATTGTTGTAGTTTTTCTTTTTCTAAATTTAATTGTACCATCAGACACATCTATTTTATGTTTATCACCAATCCATAACGAATTATCCGATAAGAATAAATGACGTATCTTATATTCCGCATTACCTAAATCAAATTGGGAGTTTTGACTTGGTAATATATGTCCGCGAATTGTTGTTTGGCCGTTTATATCTAATATTGAATTAGTATGAACGTTTGAACTTGTAAAACCATTATTTAATGAAGTTGTACCAATGCCTAAACTTGTATTTATTATTCCATTTCCTATTATATTTATATTTCCTAATACATTTAAATTTTTATGAATTGTAGCATTTTTTGTCTTACTAAATCCACCTAATGGTTGCCAACCTTGACCTTCATTATCACCAACATAACCTTCATACATATTTTCAGTTGTATTAAAATAAATGGAACCTTGTACGTTAGATAATAAATTACTATTATTATGTGTAGGAATAATTAAATTATTATTAATATTTATATTGCCATTCACATTTAAATTTGTCATTATTCTACAATCACTATGATTATTATTTATTATTATTACTGGATTAAAACTTGAACCATCATAGGCACATAAATTCAAATCTTCACCAGTTTTTTTATGAACCATATTTTTTGCCGATAATGTATTTATTTTTGTACCTGTTTTACAAAAACTAATTGTATCCGTACTTTCCATTATACTAATTGAATTGTCAGTATTATCTACATATGTTGGTTTATATTCATTTGACATATTATATTATATTATATTATATTTAATATTAAAAAAAAAAACTTTATTAAATAAT
>Ga0181568_10003915_pt1 | contig 13355 bp, 10 predicted proteins | sample 101ome_20_FD_133758 | JGI IMG/M metagenome (GOLD analysis project Ga0181568, IMG submission 133758) | Coastal salt marsh microbial communities from the Groves Creek Marsh, Skidaway Island, Georgia - 101404AT metaG (megahit assembly) | ecosystem: Environmental > Aquatic > Marine > Intertidal... | reverse complement strand
ATTAAAATATAAAATAAAACAAAAAAAAACATTATATTTTTAAAATTAATGAGATATAATATACTATAAAAATTTTTTCTTAAAATTACAAAAATTAGAAAAAAATATAAAAAATAAAACTTTACACCTGATAATAAACAAAATAAAAATAATAACAAAACAATTGAATATTAAAAGATTTTATATTTATGTGTAAAATTATAAAAAAAAAAAAAAAAACAAATTGGAAATAATAATTTAAAAAAAGATTTTAAAAATGAACCAGTTAGTTCAGCTGTAAAATTATTAGATACTCTTAAAGAGTAGAATAAAGGTGAATTTTGTGAAGTTAAATCTTGGAATAAAGAGTTACTCCTAAGATCAATTAGATCAAAACATATACTTCCAATTGATCCTAACAAAGCTAGAAAAATAATTAAACGAATATATTTTGGTTCATTATTTGGAATTATATACTCATCAACGATATGAGATTTTTTAAGTTTAATCTGCCCCACATTGAGACCAATAAAATAAAAAATAATAGATAGGAATATACTTATTATTATTGGATAAATAACAAATAAATTAAAATCAACATATTTAACTCGAAATAAAAAAATTACAAAAAGGTAAATAATCCATGGAAAAATTAAAAAATAATGAGCATTTTTATTCATTTAAATCCCACGAAGGATTTAATTGATTTTCCTATTTCTTTCATATTATTGATATGTACAGGATTTCTTATATCCCAAAACTGAAAAGCAGTATACTCACCTTTGTATAAGTTCTTTGTAACATTTTTCATTATTTTTATTTGTTCATGTTTATGAATTTTGTTGTTTTTAACTTTTTTTATAAACTTTTTTATTTCAGAAATTGAAGTTTTTTCACTGATTAATTTAACTCTCCTTGATTTGCTATAAAACGTTTTAGTAAGGCACAATACTGGTTTACCTCTTATTGAAGCATCCAAACCTATTGTTCCAGACCACAAAAAAATACAATCTGCATAATCAACTAATTGATTAGAATTTGTATAAGTTGGTACGATTTTAACTTTGTTATTTTTTTTTAGATCTATGTAAAAATCTCTTGGTCTAAGTGGATAAACAGAAGGATGCTCCTTTATTATGATTTGGAAATCATTTTGAAATTTTTTAATAAAAATCTTTAAGTACTTGTAATAATTAGTAAATTTAATTTCTTTAACCCAATAATCTATGGGACATTCAGGGTACATTTGTAATGGCATAAATAATATAGGTTTATTGTTTTGAATAGAATTCCTCCAATTTTTATCACCAATTTCTAGTTTAGGAAAAAAACTTAAGTGTTTTTTTGATATTAAATATGATGAAAAATAATGATGATTGTATTTATCATTTTTTACAAATCTCACAATACCAAAGTAAGGAACTCTTAAAATATTTTTAATCCATCTTATAAAAATACCTTTAAGAGGACTCTTAACTGCAAAATTATTAAAAGAGGGCGTATAATTATTTTTAAGGAAATTCTTTAGGATATCTGAATTATTTATTTCTTTAAATTTTAAATTTTTATTTAAGTCTCCTTTAGCTGTAATTCTAAAATAACCATTAATACAAGATGCAATTAATCCTATATATTTAATTTTTTTTTTCTTACAAATTAAAAATAATAAATCTAAAACATAAGAATCAATTGCCATTGATACAATTAACTTTGGTTTAAATTGTATCAAAACTTTTTCAATTGCTAGATACATGGAATTTATTAATTTTATTGATAAACTCTTATTTATATTTCTAAGCATTCTATCTCTTTCAATTATTTCAGTAATTTTTCTATTTGAAATATTTGATTTTAGATTAGTTTTTTTATTTTCTAAATTTTTATAGAAATTATCTACCAACCCAGTTTCATCACAATCTTTGTTATCAGAAATATTTTTAAAATTATTATTTTTAAAAATATATTTTCCTATAGTATTCAATTGGTTAAAATTATAATATCTTGAGTAAAGTAAGTTTTTCAATTTAGATCACCGAGTTTAAATTTAACTACATGATAGAACTTATAAATCAATTTAAAACAAAAAGTTAAAAATAAAGCTTCCAATATGTATAGTTCTTGAGAACTTTTAACTCCATATAAAATAATAAAAATAAATATTAATAACGAAAAAAAATGAGATTTAAAAATTATTTTATCTTGTTTGCAAGAAAAAAGATAATAGTGGGGAACCATACTTAAGATATAAATATTAAAAATCACAACTAAAAAATAAAACATATAAATATTATCTTTATAAATAATTTCAGTTAAAAAACTTACAATAATATTTATTGAAGCTAGCCAGATAAAAGTAAGTAAAAACATTGCAATGATAGTGTTTAAAAACATACTATTAAATTCTCTCTTAAAATTAATAAATCTTTTTTTATTAAAAAAATATATTAGTTTTGGATAAGAAAATTGGAATATAGATGTATCTATAAAAGTAAGCAAAGATGAATTTATTGAAAAAAAAAGCACGTATGCAGCTAGAAAATTTGTGTCAGAATAATGATTGATCAAGTATTTATCTGCAGTAAAAAGGAACTTTATTATCAATGTGGATAAGAAAATTGGAATAACTAATTTAATACCTTTCTTTAACCAAACTAAGTCTATTTTTTTTTTAAGACTTTCGATTTTGAAGAAACTCAATTCGTATTGACCATATATTAAGCTGATCACCAAACATATAAACCAAATCCAAAAAACCACGCCAATAGTTCTTGATTGGTCAATAAAAATAAAATTTATTATTGTAACTATGCACCAAAGACCATTTTTAAAAAACAAAAGAAGGTTGGCTTTTAATTGGTTATTTGAAAAAATTAATATCCTGCTTAACTCTGTTAAATAATGATCAATTAATATTATTAATGTGATTACTAAAAAAAATTTTATAGGAAGAATTTCAAATATAAAAACTAAATATATTATTGGAATTGCCACTATATATAAAAGAAAATACAGTAAAAATGATGTTTTGAGATATTGACCCCAATATTTTTTATTTTTATGAATAAAATTTCTAAGAGAAAAAGTATAAAACTCAAAACCTATAAAATAAATACCAAAACCTACAGTTGCTAAAACTATTCCAAAAATACCAATTTCATATGGCTTTAAGTATTTTGCAAGAATGAAAATTAATATAAATTTGCTTAAAAGTGTTATTGTTTTTAATACCAATGATATGAATTTTTCTTTTTTATTTTTTATTAAAAATAAGTTGGACTTTTGCATTTTATAATCATTATATTTTCAATTAAATCTTTAATTTTTTAAAACCAATCAGTTTTATTTATTTGTTTCCACTTTTTCATTGCACTAACTAGACTAAATTCATAGTTATATTTTTTTTTAATTAAAAAATTTGGCTCAACATTATTAGATCTAAATAGTTTTTTTAATCTTATAAAATTAAGACTACTATCAGATCTTAATTTTTTGGTTATAAATGATGTGAGATTTATAAATTTTAATATTATTTTTTTAGGTATTTCAAAAATTTTATTTTTAAGATTAAGTGTTTCTTGTATTGCTAAAACATAATCATCAAGTTTTGGACAGGGATTAAAACTACCATTAAATAAAACAAAATTATCAAATGCCTTATCTTTTTGTTTTGAATTTACCCATATTAATGCATTAATTAGTTCATCTATATAAATTCCACTTTTGTATAAATCTCTATTTCCCATAAAAAAAAATAATTTTTTTTTAACAATTTTTACCAATCTTGTAACATTTCCATTTTCACCAGAGCCAAATACCACACCTGGCCTACAAATAGTTAAAATTCTATTTTCTTTATCTTTTTGAAACCATTGAATGTAATTATTTTCACTTTGAAGTTTTGATTTTCCATACGGTGTATCGGGTAGAGGTTTTGTATCTTCATTTTTTTTGTGATCCCCAGATCCATATACAGATATACTACTAGTAAAAATTATATTGCTACAATTTCCATTTTCTGCAAATTTGCATATATTATTAGAGCCAACAACATTTGTATTAAAATATTCATCTTCTTTATGTCCTGGTTCTTTATGTACAGCTGCAAAATCGGCTATTAAGCTAATATTCTCAATATCTAAATTAATTAAATTATTTCTTATATCACTATTAATAAAAAAAACTTTTTGAGACTCAATCAATTTTTTAAATTTTTCAATAAGAAATAAATTTTTAGGTTTATTTAAATCAATTAAAAAAATTTTATCAAAGTTATATAAATTTTTAATTGCATAATGAATTCCAATAAAACCACAACCACCAAATATTACTAAATTTTTCATTATTATTTTAAATTATCTTGAAAAATTTTTTTAAATTTAAGTGCAATATCATTAATATTAAAATTTTTTTCTGCATAATTTCTTGCATTTTTAGACATTTCTAGCTTTTTTTTTTCGTTTAAATAAACTTCATTTAAAAATTTATTTAAACCATCAAAATCACTTGGATCAAAAGATTTACCTGCATTGTTTTGATCTATAATTTTAGATGCAAGATTGTTTTTGGGAGCAGATATTAAAATTGGCCTTCCCGCACATAAATAATTCAAAACTTTTGATGGAACAGAAAATTCACCTGCGTCCTCATTAATCATAGCAAGAAAAGCGTCAGCCGTATTTAAAATACTACTCAATTTTTCAAATGGTTGTAAAGGATAAATCTTTATATTATTTGGTAAATCAATTTTTTTTAATACATCTATTCCACTTCCTACTCCAAATACTAGTATTTCAATCTTTGGATTGTGAATAGCTAATTTAGTAATTAAATCTGGATTATGCTTTAGCGCTAAGGTTCCTGTATAAACTAAATGAAATTTTTTTGTATCATGTTTATGATTATTTAAAAATTCTAGATTTTTTTGTTCAAAATTAATTTTTTCAAGATTTCCCCAATTTTTTATTACAGAAATTTTATCTAATTTTATTTTCCAGTTTTTAATTTGGTTAATAAAGTGATCTGAGATAACAATAATATGATTAGATAATTTAAACTGTTTTTTTTCGAAATAATTAAATATAAAAGATATTGGTTTATAAATAAAAAATAATTTTTTTTTTAATATTTTTTCAACCGCAATTGAATAAAAGTCTTGAACCCACAGAATAAAAATAGATTTATTTTTTTTTGACTTTCTAAAAATTATTTCTTGAGCAAAAGTCGGACAATTACCAGAAATTACTATATCTGGTTTTATCTCATCAATTTTTTTTCCTAATTGATAACCATATTGAAGATCTTTAAAAAATCTAAAAAAAAAATTGTTTTTGTTATATAAAATATTTTCTCCAACACCTTTACAAACCAAATTTTGGTGTAAGTTGTTAAAATCTCCTTTGGGACCATAATCATTAGCATAATACAAATGATAGATTTTGAATTCCTTAGCTAATGTTTTTGATAATTCAAATTGAAAAGGATGACCCGCATAATCGTGAATTATAATTTTTAACATTAAATTAAAAATATAATATATTAAATATGAAAGTAACACATATTAGCATGCAAATTTCTGCTATATGCATTTGGTTTTCTAAAATACTTAATATGTGAACCTATTTCCGCATTATTCCAATGAGCATATTTTGGACCGTTTAGTAACCATTTTAATAATCTAGCGTCTAATTCAAAAATGATGTATTTTGATTTTTCATCTATTTTGTCACTTTTTATTAAATCAATATAATTTTTGTTATTAATTTCAACCGAATGGGAATTAAATTTAATATAAATGTCTTCGTCATATTTTATTTTATTTAAAATTTTTTTTTCTAAGAAATTTTTATGTGCTTTTTTTGCTAGCTCAAAAATTTCTTCTGGTTGGGGTGTTTCCTCATTTTCATAATCTAAAAGTTTTTTTGAGAGAACCTCGGAAATATAATTTTTGTATTCATCAATATTGGTTTTTAAATATTTTTGATCACTTTCTTTTGATTTTAGATCGAAAGACGATCCAGGATTTAATTTAATTGTTTTTGTTGCAATTTTGTTCAACTCAATAAAATTTTTATCAAAAAAAATGTATGCATCATTTATATCAGGAACGCCTCTTAAGCTCTGCAGTTTTGAGAGTTTTCCAGTTAGAGTATATGTTCCTGCAAATGGTAAAAAAAATCTAGGTTTTAAATCTTTAACAAATTTTAATGCATAATTTAAAAATTGTTTTTCTTTGTTTTTAGCATGAATAACTTTTTCATTTACATCTAGATTTTCAAAACATTGTGGGTATGGTCCGGCACCTCCATATCCTGTCATTAATATATCAATTTTGTCATAATTTTTATTAATTTCTTTAAATGTAGAAGTTACCAATTCGTAAGGACAGTCGTTTAGATTGACAAGTGTGTTTTTACCATCATCAAATATTGCAATTGTATCTATTTGTTGAGATTGATTTTTAGCTCTCATATCCGCACATCCAAGAAATTTATAACATAATTCAGGATTGCAATTATCAGCAGCATAAATATTTAAATTTACATTTTTTAATATTTCAGTTTTTTTTCCATTCATTAGCTCTATTACTTTAAATCCCATTTTTTCTATTTTAAATTTTAAAAATTTTGAATGATAATTATGAATATAAACTGGAATGTTTTTATTAATTCTTTTCATCGTTTTTTCTGAGCAATGATCTGGGTGAATATGACTTATGTAAATAGCATCGTAAGAGTTAATTTCATCTAAATTTGCATTAAGATCGTAAAATGGATAATGAGACCATGAACCTAAATATTCTCCATCAACTAACCACGGATCACATAGAATGTTTTTACCGCTTATATTAACCCCAACTGTTGCTGATCTATATAGTTTTATTTTCATATTAGTTTTTATTTTTTAATATACTTATTATTTTCAAAGTATAATATTTGAGTATGGATGGTAATAAAAAAGTTTTAATTGTTGGTGCTGGTGGTTTTATAGGTGGTCATCTTGTTAAAAAAATACTAGAGAACGGAAATTCAATTGTAGCGACAGATATAAAACCCAAAGAATATTGGTTTCAGGACTTTGATACTGTTGAAAATCATTACTCAACAGATATGAAAGATATTTCAAATTGTAGAAAAGTGACTCAAGGTGTTGATTATGTATTCAATATGGCATGCAATATGGGTGGCATGGGATTTATTGAAAATAATAAAGCTGAATGTATGCAATCAGTTTTAATAAATACCAACTTACTAATTGCGTGCAATGAAAATAAAGTTCAGAGATATTTTTTTTCCTCTAGCGCATGTGCTTATAATAAAACTAAACAGCAAGATGTTTTTATTGAAGGCCTAAAAGAGGAAGATGCTTATCCAGCAGACCCAGAAGACGGATATGGTTGGGAAAAATTATTTAGCGAGAGAATGTGCAGACATTTTATGGAAGATTATGGCTTAGAAGTTAGAGTTGCAAGATATCATAATATATATGGACCATATGGAACATATGATGGTGGAAGAGAAAAAGCTCCAGCTGCTTTATGCAGAAAAGTAATTCAGGCTAGAACAGATAAGAATGATACAATTGATGTTTGGGGAGATGGTGAACAGACAAGAACGTTTTTATATGTAGACGAATGTGTTGAGGGAACCTTAAGATTATTCGAGTCTGATTACTCAGAGCCAGTAAATATTGGAAGTGATGAACAAGTTTCAATTAATCAAATGATTGGAATTATAGAAGGAATATCTGGAGGAGGAGAACTTAAAAAAAATTATCAATTGGATAAACCAAAAGGGGTTAGGGGGAGATCTAGCAACAATGATCTTGTAAAAAAAGTTTTAAATTGGAGCTATAAAATGAGTTTGAAAGAAGGATTAACCAAAACTTATCAATGGATAGAAAGTGAAATGAGTCAAAAAGGCGCAAATTTGAGTCGTTTTACAAAATCATAAAGACTCAAAATTAACACCCGTAGTATTGACAAAAATTTGATTAAACCTTAGGTTGAATCAAATGACTAGTGCTGATTTGCAAAATAAAATTCTTAATTTTAAGAACAACTTTTCAAATAAAGAAGATCTTTGGGTTTATCAGCAAAATAATTTTGATTTATTTTTAGACAAGGTTGTCATAGAAATTATAAAAATTACTAAGTTTATTTTAAATAGTAAAACAACAATGGTTATAAAAAAGAAAATTTTAAAAACTATAAATAGCTTAATTGATAAAATTTCGTCTAATAAAAATTTTACAGTAAATAAATTAAACTTTGATAATACAAAAATTGAGAAATTAGATCAGAAAATTGATTTACAATATCAAACTATTCAAAATACATTTTTAGAAAGCAATAAAAGACTAAAAAAAGAAATATCAGATTTAAATTTAAAAATTGACGAACATTTAAAAAATAATAATTTTAGACCAGCTGAAAACTTAGGACACAACTCAAGTTCTAGAGTTGATTTTTATCAAGAAGAAAATGTAAGACTTGGGAGTGAATTAATGGAAACCAAGAAAAAATTTGAAATATTAAAAAGTGAAATTGAAAAATACGAACAACAAAGAAGTAATTTAATTTCTAAAATAAATTCAGTTAATGATGCGTTAAATGATACCAATGTTTTAACCGATGTCTTTAGCAATGATGTTAAGCCAAAAGTTGATGTTATTGATCACAAAAAAATACAAACTAAAAGTAATATTGATCTTAATGAACAAGTTAAAAATATATTCTCGAATAAAAATTAATTTTTTTTAGTTAATTTCTATTCCTATTTAATTACTCTTAAGATTATTAATCTATTTTTAGTTTTGACTAAATTTTCAACAATATGCCTTATAATATATTCAGCTCCATCAGTAACTAAAATATAATTTTTCAATTTATTTTAAAATAGTTTTTATACCACTTCACAAAATTCTTTATTCCTTCAATATATGTTACTCTAGGTTTGAATTTTGTTAAACTTTTTAAAAGATTTGTATTTGAGATTGTTTCTTTAACATCACCTTTTTGCATAGGCATCATATGATATTTAGCTTTCTTATTTAAATTTTTTTCTATTTCATTAATAAAACTTTTAAGGAAAATTTTTTTTTCATTTCCAATATTTACTACTCTATAAGGCGCAACATTAGATATACTGTCAAACTTGAACTTCTTTTTAGAATTTAATTTTGGAATTTTATTTATTAATAGTTCAATTGATCTAACTACATCGTCAATATAAGTGAAATCTCTATACATCTCACCTCTGTTGAAAACATCAATTTTTTTATTTTTAATTATATTTTTTGTAAATTTGAAAAGCGCCATGTCAGGCCGTCCCCATGGACCGTAAACAGTAAAAAATCTTAACATGGTGATTGGTATTTTCCATAAACTTGAATATGAATGAGCAAGACTTTCTGTTGACTTTTTTGTTGCAGCATAAATGCTCAATTGAGTATCAGTTTTATCTGTTTCTTTAAATGGCATAGATGTATTTGCCCCATAAACAGATGAAGTAGAGGCAATAAGCAAATGTTTAATTTTAATTTTATGCGCAGCTTCAATAATGTTAAAAGTTCCATCTATATTAGATGATAAATAGTTTCTTGGTTTTAATAGACTATATCTAACACCAGCCTGGGCCGCTAGGTGAATTATTACTTCAGGTTTAAATTTTTCTAAAATTTTGTTTAATTTATGATTATTTTCAAGTTTTGCAGATACAAATGTAAAATTTTTATATTTACGTAAAATTTTTAACCTTGCATATTTTATTTTTACATCATAATAGTTATTAATAGAGTCATATCCGCAAATTTTGTAACCTTTTTTAAGCAAACTCAAAGACAGAGAAAAACCAATAAAACCTGCGCTACCTGTTACAAATATTTTTTTCATTTTATACAATATATGTATTAATCTATTAATATGTCTAAATCAATTCACTCATCAGCTAAAGTTGTTGTAATTGGTGGAGGAGTTGCAGGAGCTTCTTGCGCTTATCATTTAGCAAAATTTGGATGGAAAGAAGTTATTTTACTAGAAAGAGATCAATTAACATCAGGTACAACTTGGCATGCCGCAGGCTTGGTTGGCCAATTAGGAGCAACTTCTACTATTACTAAACTTAGAAAATATTCCCTAGATCTTTATAAAGAATTAGAAAAAACAACAGGACTTTCAACAGGATTAAAACAAAATGGTGCAATTACTGTTGCTTCTTCAAAAGATAGAATGCATGAATTATTGAGACAAGCAACAACAGCGCAATTATCAGATGTTGAAGTAAACGTACTGAGTACTGATGATATCAAAGATTTATATCCTGTAATTAATAATAAAGATTTAGTTGGTGGTGTTCATATGCCACTAGATGGTCAAGCAGATCCAGTTGGAGTTACAAATGTTTTATCAAAAGCTGCTAAAATAGAGGGAGCTAAGATACTTGAAAAAACCCCTGTTAAAAAAATATTAGTTAAAAATAAAAGAATACATGGCGTTGAAACAACCGAAGGAATTATTGAATGTGAATATGTTGTTCTTGCAACAGGAATGTGGTCAAGACAAATTGGTGAAGATATAAGTGTTAGTATTCCGTTATATCCAAATGAACATTTTTATATAATTACTGAACCCATGAAAGATCTACCAAAAGATCTTCCGGTTCTTCGTGATTATAATGATTGCTTGTATTTGAAAGAAGATGCTGGAAAAATGTTGGTTGGAATATTTGAACCAAATGCAAAACCAGCATTTAAAGAACAAGGAAGGGTGCCAGATGATTTTTCTTTTGGAGAGTTTCCCGATGATTTTGATCACTTTGAACCGTATTTGGAAAAATCTTTTAAGAGATTGCCAATTTTAGAAACAGTTGGTGTTAGAAAGTTTTTTTCAGGACCAGAGTCTTTTACTCCAGATACACAGTATTTATTAGGAGAAACACCAGAGGTTAAAAATCTTTTTACATGCTGTGGATTTAATAGCATAGGAATTGCAAGTTCTGGAGGAGCAGGAAGGGTGACAGCAGAATGGATGATGAGTGGTCATATAAATGAAGATTTATTTTCTCTAGATATTAAAAGATTTCAAAAATTCCACTCAAATAAGAAATTTATAATGGAAAGAGTTACAGAAACCCTAGGTGACTTATATGCAATGCATTGGCCTTATAAACAACATCAAACTTCAAGAAATCAAAAACTATTTCCCTATCATGATGAACTAAAAAAGGCTGGAGCTTGCTTTGGAGCAGAGGGAGGTTTTGAAAGACCAATGTGGTATTCACTAAATGGAGAAGAAGCTAAATACAAATACAGTTTTGAAAGTCAAAATTGGTATAAATCAGTTGAATTTGAAACTAAAAATTCAAGAGAGAACGTTGGTTTATTTGATTTTTCTTCCTTTTCAAAATTTGATCTTAAAGGACAAAATGTTCATCAAGAACTTCAAAGAATATGTACTGCTAATATCAAAAATGAATTAGGCAAAACTACTTATACTCACATGCTAAATGAAGATGGAGGTATCGAAACAGATTTAACTGTTGTCTGCATGGGTAAAGATTATTTTAGAATTGTAGGAGCTGCAGGAACAAGAGAACATGATAAATATCATATATTAAAATATTTATCAGATGATATTGAATTAATAGATGTTACAGAAGAAATCTGTTGCCTAGGATTATTTGGACCAAAAAGTAGAGATATAATTTCTAAAATGAGTGAGGATGATTTTTCTTCGAATAAGTTTCCTTTTGGATTTGGAAAACAAATAAAAGTAGGTGGAATTGATGTATGGGCACAAAGATTATCTTACGTTGGGGAACTTGGGTATGAATTATATGTTTCAAGTATTAAGGCAAAAGAGCTTTATTTAAAAATTATTGAAGAGGGAAAAAACTTTAAACTTTCTCATTGTGGTATGCATGCAATGGATACAATGAGAATGGAAAGTGGATTTGTTCATTGGGGGCATGACATTTCGCCTGAAGAAAACCTATACCAAGCAGGATTAAGTTTTGCAATAAGTTATAAAAAAAATATTAATTTTATTGGAAAAGATGCTTTGCTAAAAATTAAAGACAAAAAACCATCAAAACAAATGATGATGTTTACCTTAAAAGAAAGCAAACCTGGTTTTCCATTGTTGCTTCATGAGGAACCAATTTATTTAGAAGATAAAATTGTTGGTAGAACCACATCAGGCAATTATTCATTTTGCTTTAATAAAAACTTATCTTTCGGATATGTAAATTCAGGAAATACAAAAGAGGATCTTAAAGGGAAAAATATTTATATTGAGGTTGAAAAGAAAAAGTATCCAGTTGATATATTAGACAAACCTTTAAACCAGAAAAATTTCAGAGATTAATTATTTAACAAACGTATCGTTAAATTGCTTAGTGACTCTTACAAATGTAGTGCATTTACTAAGTTGTTTTAATGAAGGCGCACCTACATAAGTACAGCTACTTCTAACTCCACCTAATATATCTTTAATGGTGTCATTAATTTTTCCTCTGTATTTTACTCTTACAGTTCTTCCTTCACTACTTCTGTAATCAGATAATCCACCATAATGCTTTTTATTTGCAGTTTCAGAACTTGATCCATAAAATTCTATATATTTTGATCCATTAGATTTAACTAGTTTACCTTTTCCTTCATCGTGACCTGCAAGCATACCACCTAGCATTACAAAATCAGCACCACCACCAAATCCTTTTGCAACATCTCCTGGACATGTGCATCCACCATCAGCAATGATATGAGCGCCTAAACCATGAGCAGCATCTGCACATTCAATTACTGCACTTAATTGAGGGTAACCAACTCCTGTTTGAATTCTAGTTGTACAAACAGAACCAGGTCCAATTCCAACTTTAACAATATCTGCACCTGATAATATTAATTCCTGTGTCATATCGGCTGTTACAACATTTCCTGCAATAATAGTTTTTGTTGGATATTTATCTCTTACAGATTTTAAAAAGCTTGAAAAATATTCAGAGTAACCATTTGCAACATCAATGCATATAAACTTAAAGAAACTATATTCCTTTAAAATTTTATCCAAACTTTCAAAATCTTCTTTTTTAATTCCAATCGACAATGCAACATTTGGATAAATAGATTTAATATTTTTAAATGATTTAATTTTTTTAACATCGTGTTGTTTTGTTAGACATGTAATCATGCCAAATTCAGACATTTTTTCTGCAACACCTAATTCACCAACTCCATCCATATTAGCAGCCATTATCGGAATGCCCGACCACTCATTATTTGAATATTTAAATCTATAAGTTCTTTTAAGATTAACGTCCTTACGGCTTTGAAGAGTACTTCTTTTTGGTCTAAATAGTACGTCTGAATAATCTAGTTTT
>Ga0181568_10003914_pt1 | contig 13357 bp, 13 predicted proteins | sample 101ome_20_FD_133758 | JGI IMG/M metagenome (GOLD analysis project Ga0181568, IMG submission 133758) | Coastal salt marsh microbial communities from the Groves Creek Marsh, Skidaway Island, Georgia - 101404AT metaG (megahit assembly) | ecosystem: Environmental > Aquatic > Marine > Intertidal... | reverse complement strand
ATTAGATTTTTTCACCATCTTGTACACTTCATTTACGATAGCACGTCCTCCGCCTTTTTTCTTTGCCCAAACAGTGTATGCCACAGCGATAGAACCTTGCACCCCTGCCCTGTGAATAGATTGCAAAGCGGCATCATGACTCATTATCTCCATTTCTTCCACAGTCTTGGGTACATCATTAGTGAATGCAAAACAGATGACGGCAGATATCTCACCCACGTCGTCCTTAAGACCATATATCTTCCTGCCATATGATTGCCTAAACTGTAGATCCAACTCAGGACGCACAGGGTCTTCATTTACATCAATGTAAGGCAGTTCTACCAGATCGTATTTTGATTCTTTTATCCTTTGCTTGGTGTATGCTTCTAGAGTTTTGTAATTTTTGTTAGTGTATGATTGCAACTGGGAAAATTTTTCCATGAGGCCAGTGATTGACGGATGAGCTTTCCATCTTTCCAGAGCTTCCTTTAATTTTTCTCTGTTGAGTATTTCCATATGCTATTTGTATATGAATGGATCTTTCTTTTTGAGTTCTTTCAATCTCTTCCTGTATTTGATCTCTTGTTTTATCTTATTGATCAAATTTTTAATCCAAGTGAACATCATCAGTCTCCTATTAGTTTGTTATATGTTGGTGTCATTAATTTTACAGCATCTCTATGTGCCTCGTCAAGTGGATGCGTGGTTCCACGTTCATAATCATTTAACAGAGCCCATTGGTTGAATCCCATGCATCTCTCACCAAAGAAAAACCATTTAGTAAGATCTATCTCACTGTGTAGATCCATTAAAAAACTATCCTGTTTGCTGTGTTCCTCCATCTCCCTGTAGAACAACGAATTGTCCGCGAGTGTGAACATGTAAGGTATTTTCTTCTTGTCTAGGATGTTCTGCAACCATATAATGCTCTTCCAACTCAAATAAGTCTCATGGTATTCATTGGCCGCATATTTGTATATCGCCTCCGCAAATGGCTTCACTCCTGTTTCTTGCAGGATGTCTTGCCTCGTCCTCCAATGCTGTGTCTGTGTCTCTGACCCTTGCATTGTCCTAAACGCCTCTTCATTACCCGCGTGTGTGTCCCATGGGGAAATAGATGCCCATCGAGTGTTGTCAAGCACTCTATGTCTTGGCATGGCCCAATCGTATCTCGACAGGAAACTCCACATCACGACCACGCCTTTCACATCTGGATGCTGTTTGATAGCACTGAATACCCGCCTTGCGATCGCTTGGTTGCCTAATCCACCAAATGCAGTGCATATGTAGTCTGCACCTCCGCTTGTATTTTTTATCAACTGGTATGCCCAAGATTTTTTCGATGGTGTCTTGCCGTCCATGTCATCACTCAGTTCATTGCCCAGTGTGAAACTGCAACCGCCTGCTATTATCTTTTTACTCATATATCTGTAGTACCTTATTTAAAAGTGGAAAAACTTCACCGAAATTTTCTTTCCTGTACTTGTCAGTCTGCAATATCCTGGCCTTGCGCCTCTCACGAATCTCTGGTGTGTCCCTGTCCACGGCGTTCATGAACCTTATGCTGGGTTGGTAGTCCGTCAGCATGTGGTACCTGTCCCTCACGATGTCCTTTACCTGGTTGGGCAGTGTCTGTATGTTGAACACATCTGGGTCGAAGCAGGTGTTCACGTAGAAGAACTTGGGTTGGAACTGAGCCACCCACAAGGCCATCTTGGCCCAGTTGAACACGTTGAATATTGAAGTCGTGGAACATATCTGGAAGTCCATGTTTTCTGTTTTCATCTCTTTGAATTTCACAAGGTTTGCACTGACTTCTCTCCAGTTCGCAGGATGACGTTGATACTCGAACGCTTGTCCTATGTCGTCTATGCTGAATGCTATCTCCACGTGCTTGAAATAACTCCACAAATCAAAAATATCCTGTGGTGGTAGTTGTGTGCCATTGGTGTTGTAGTGTATGTCGATATTTCTTGCATAACCCTTCTCCACACAGTGCATCAGGATCTTGAAGTGGTCCTTGATCATGAACGGCTCGCCGCCTGTGAATTCAAAGTACTCCACGTGTTTGAGGTCTTCCTTGAGGTCTTCGAAGAACTGAGGATTATGTTTTGGCCATCCGCCCTCACGTAAATTTTTTAGTGCGACTGGATTCTCGCCGTAGTCAAGTTCTTCCTGCGCCCACTTGCTGGAACTCCAGGAACCGCATATCCTACATTTCAAATTACACACGTTGCCCAACTTAAAGTCTATGAACTTCAGCGTTGGCTCGCTATTAGGTGTCCAATCTGTGAGGCTCTTCTTCATCTTGTATAACGAGTTTTGCCTTTTAGAAGTTTTGCCCGCGTCTTCTTCTTGCCAACAACTCTGACAACCCGTTGGTCTTTCTCCATTCCTGAATTGTTCACGTAATTTGTGCATGTACTCCGTGTCCTGTATTGACTTCAAACTCTGCTCATATACTTTGACCCCAGGCACACTACCCTTATACAGACAGCAGGGTGATGCTCCACCGTTTACATCAACTTCGAGATGGGTCCATGGCAAAGGACAGACGTTCGATTTTATATACTTGTCCACCATTCCAACAACCTTTCATCTCTGCTTAATATTTTTTTAATATCTTGTTTCCTTATGCCGTCAATACGTTCTTGCCTGTTTTTGCCTTTTTTGGTAGCAGTAAAAGTTTCTCTCTGTTTCAAGTTTTTAAGCACATCTATCAATGATTGTTGTTTCCTTGTTGCATGTGGTTCCATGTAGTCTAGTGCTTCGTCTATTATGGTGTGTAGTAGTTGTTTTGGCACAGCAAGTGGACTCAAAATCTCGTCATTACTGAATGTGAACATGACTTTGGTTAATATTTCTGTATCAAGTTCTCTGCTCAAATCAAACATGTTTTTCAGTTCCAACAATCCAGGCATTGTGATTGTATAATCAAGACGCATTTCTCTTGATGTCTTAGCAACCGCAAGTCCTTCTTTGAAGTTGTCAAGCCATTGTTCATAATTCAATCCGTCCCTGATGTATTCTCCAACTTCGCCCGTGCCATCCAATGACGAACATATTTGCCAGTCTTGGAAATGAGGTAAAAGGTCAAACAAGTTTGTACCTTTGAAAGATGTCCTGCTCAAGTTTGTGTTGTATCTCACATAAACTTCCTTGGAGAATCCTAATTCTATTATCCTTTTCATAGCGTTCCAATGCATATCCCACATCAAGGGTTCTCCGCCACACCAATATATTTCTTTAATAGTTTTTATTTCAACGGCTTCAACAAATTCTTTAACTATTTGTGTGTCCTGGAACTTTGTTATCTGTTCTCTTAACGGTGACGCCATCCATGGCTGTGACTCCTTGCTCCAGGTCTTGTGTTTCCTAGATTCTGCTTCCCAACTCGAACTCAACATGTCGCCACACATCCTGCATTTGAAGTTACACAGGTTGTTGAACCTATAATCGAAACTTATGGTGGGCATTGTCGTTGCCCCTGTGTCGTCTGTGCTGTCAAACGCTTCATCTATTTTGTTCCTGAACAATTGATTCCAATATGACCTGTATACATTTGTATTCAATAGTTTGTGATCACACACTGCACATTCGGGCAGTTCTTCGCCTGCCATCATACGTAATCGCACAGATTTCATATGATCTGAATTCCAATGTTCTTTCAAGGTAAGTGGTTTGTATTCTTTTGCATCATTGCCTGTGTCTATGTACTGCTTGAAACTTTGTGCAGGTTCCCTAGATGCACAACACATACGCCTCTCTGTTTGTGGTGACAGGTACGTGTGTGTCCACGGTGCCATACAGAAAGTTTTATTTCCTTCGTAAGGCTTAATTCTCTTCATACAGTGCTTTCAATTCTGGAAATGTTTCGAGCATGTTCTCATCTCTGATTTTGTCTAACTTCTGCATGGTATCCTTAAACTGCTGTAGATCCTTTGAATTGTCTCTTCTCATCATGTAGTCTATGCCTGATTCAAAACCCTTGGTTGCCCGTGTTAGACTGTCCAAAGGACGCAACCATTCAAGATGTTGTTCGTACTTTTCTTTGACCTTCTCTTTGTAGGTGTCGGGTAACAAGTCTATCCTTTGTGCATAGGGAAACTGTAGGAGATTGAAATTGAAATCCTGTGGTTTAAGTAGTCCTTGGTCTACCCAGTTCCTGTGAAAATCTGGAATGTGTAAAGCGTTGATCAATCCAACCGTTGAACTTATATAGAAATCAACTTGTGGACAAACTTCCAGCATCCGTTTCCTGTTGGCAACGACATCCTCCCATACCGTTCCTTTCCGCATCAATTCACCACGTTTTCCTTCAGCATCTAGACTTGCCCCTATTGATACTGAATCAAATTTATTCCATAGTTCAAGCACGTCTATGTCTTTGAACTTTGTTTTTGTGAAGTTTGTGTTGTAGATCAATCTCACGTGGTACATCTTACGTCTGTCTAGTTCTTTCAGGATCCTGTAGTGTTCCTCCATGATGATCGGTTCACCTCCTGCGAAATAGAACTGTTCAACATGGTCAAACTGTTCCAACATCTGTTCCCATATATCATCACTACTCCTACCCACTCTCATTATCTTTGCATGGTTAGGAGGAGCGCCTGTAAGTTTCTTGTGATCCTCGTACCAATTAGAACTGAACCATGTGCCACAACTCCTGCAGGCAAGATTGCACAGATTACTGAAACGTATATCCCAATACTTGATCACAAAATCAGCACTGCCGTCAGGTTGTGTGTTGTCCACCATACCTATGTTGTGTCCAAAGTGTTTGTTTGAACTCAATCTTAGACTGAAAAATCCAGACTTTTCTTGATCATAACATTTACTACAGTGTTTGCTGGCTTTATTTGTCAACATGTTTTTCCTTATGCCTTTCATTTCGTCATTGTTGAACACTTCTGCCATTGAATGTTTATTAAGATCACCCACAGGATATTTGTCTAATGCAAAACAGCAAGGATATGCTCTACCGTCTGGAAATGCGTGTATATGTAACCACGGCATCATACAGAACGTGTCACTGTCTAACAACAACTCCTTCTCCCTAGGAGACATGTCTTTTATTTTAAGTTTCTCGGGCTCTTTCGCCCCGTACTCATATGCCACGGTACCATTCTCCTATTATTGGGAAAGTCTTTTCAAAGTCCTTGCCCGATCGTTTATCGTATTGACTGTAAAATGTTTTGAAATCCTTTTGCAGTTTGCTTTGTTCTGCCGCACCCGCATGCGGTGTCTTAACAACATCCAGGTAATCTATAAGTCTTTGCGTTTGATTTATTTCCATGTGTTCCAGGTGTTTTTCGTTATTACTTAAGAAATTTACCAAGTTCTGTTTGAATTTATTTCTCAAGTCGTCCGGTAGCACAAGTGGTGATTGGAAACTTGGAAATCTCAATATGTTCAAAGTGTAATTAATCGTTGGCCCATACACCTTACCCGCACTTTTAAACCATACCATCTTTTCTAAAAATTCAGGCAATGACTCCAAACATAACGCATTGATTGTTGCCATGTTGTGTATCTCAGATGGTACCTTATCCACCATCATGTGTAAAAGGTTAGAATGCCAAGTGCCAAAATCCATTCCATCCCTGATGTATCCTGCCTGCTCGAACGTGGCCTCACAACTCGTATACAAATGGAAGTTCTTGAATCCTTTTAATTTCTCTTTGAATCTATCGATTATGCTCTGCTTGGCTCCGAGATTTGAATTTATTGCAATACGCATATTAGGATTCATTTTATCACCTTGCGTTTCTATCCAATCAAGCAATCTCCATAAGTTAGGTGACATCATAGGTTCTCCGCCTGTGATCCTTAACTCATCTAGACTTTTGTGTAGGTCACTCTCCCACCATTTATAAAATGCTTCGACATAAGGGTTGGTCTCATCCTTCTTGTATGGTTCCGCTGAATCATGTGCGTGTGTGAAATGGTTCCTACCATCCGAAGTCAGTCCTGTGTATGGACCTTTCTGTTTGATGTCATTTGCCCACGTTGAACTGAATGCTGGATTACAGTAAGTGCATTTGAAATTACAAGTCCTGTCGAATGCTATTTCGAGTGTCTTCAAATTTACATCCTGAGTGTGATCTAACTTGTATGCAGTTTCTAGATCTTCGTTTGTGAATATTTTTGATTTGTACACCCTGTCACTAATGTTATCCCTGTGTATGTCCTCTATCTTCCAACAGTATTCGCAACCAGCAGGACGTTCTCCATTCTGCATCTGCCTACGTTGTTCTTTCTTTTCTGCTGTGTTATGTAACAACTTCGGATTTTGTTGTACTGCTATTGGATCAATCTTGTGTGGTGGCGGATGGTGACAACTTGTGGTCATACCACTGCCCAACCATATAGTGGCGTTGTACCACTTCGCTCCGCAGAAACTTGCTGACTTGGTGTCTAGTATTTGCTTCTTGTATTCTAAATCATCCATGCGTTCTTACACTCCTCCCAAAACTCTTCCATCTCAGGAAATGTGTTCAAAAACCTAGTGAGGCGTCTTCGATCGTGTTCGTTAAAGAAGGCGTAAAAGTTTTTTTTGTTTTGCGTACTTGCGTCCGCGTTTTCGCGCCAGTAGGCGAGATTGCGTTGCATCTTCTGGATCTCGAAGTCCTTAAAAATGTGTAATCCGTTGTCCTCTCCGGAGTTTGCCTGCATGTACTTTATGTTGTCTTCGTGTATCGCTTGATAACTCTCTGGCAACAACGTGATCTGTTGCCATGCGGGTTGCCTCAGCAGAGGCACGTCGAACCACACACGCTGGTATGTCTTGCTGTAACGCTTACGCAGGTCCAGTATCTTCTCCAACAGTCTGTCCATGCTGGTCACACTGAGGTTGTTGTACGTGCATATGAACGTGATCGAATTGCGTACTTTTATCCTGTCCAGGAACTCCTCCACGTTATCCATCATGTAGTTGAAGTCCAACCCGTTCCTGATGTACTCCGCACGTTCACCGTATGCGTCTACTGACACGAACTGCATCATGTGTTCCACCTTCTGTTCCGTGCATATGTTCTGTGCCATGTTGAAGTACTTCTCCTTAAGTTTCTTGTCGGGCGGACACATGTTGCTGGTGACGTTGAGGTGTAGGTCGTCCTTTGGATTGTCGATTATGTACTGAAAAACCCGATACGTGTTGGGATCCATCATTGGTTCTCCCCCCGTCATCCTGAAATGCTTGAGGTTCTTGTACAGCGTTGGCCACCACTTCCAGAAAGCCGTCACGTATGCGTTGTCCTCCCTGTTCGGTATGGGACGCCTGTGTCCTTGGAAGTGCTCGGGTGCGTTATGGGGAGGCGTAGTGGGGTACTCGCCATAGCGTTCCGTCTCCTGTCCCCAGGTCGTGGAGAACTGTGGCGAACAGTAACTACACTTGAAGTTACAAGCGTGGTTGAAGTTTACCTCCACGTACCTGGGCGTCCAACTTGTGGTCATTGGATTCTTCCTAATATCATCGAAGTCCTGCATGGCCCAGGGTTCACCGCTCCTGTAGTGCCTGTCTGACATCTCGCCCGTGTCCTCCATCTTCCAGCAGTAACTACAGCCCTCGGGACGTTCACCGTTGAGCATCTGCTGTCTCTGTCGCAGTTTCTCAGCGGTATTGTGCAGTGCGGCTGGGTTGCTCTTGACCTGCTCCGCGTCTATCTTGTGCAGTGGCGGGTGGTAGCACGAGTTCGTCAGTCCTGTTGGCAGATGCAACGACACCTGATTCCACTTGGCCAGGCACATCGTGGGACTTACCTGTTGCAGTCTGTCCTTGGCCAACAACGCATCTGTCTTGTAATCACTAGTACTCACGATCTTGCACTCCCTTGTTCTTGTGTGACGGCATGACGAACTTGTGGAACCTGCTCTGATCACCGGTAAGATCCGCCACCGGTATGTCAAGTCGCTGTCTGAGGCTGTTGCCCCAAAGTTGTATCTCCACGTCCACTTCGCCATCCAGGCTTTGAAAGTAGTGCTCCATCTCTCCTAGGTCACGTATCTTGGAGAACTCATACTTGGTATCAAGCACAGTGTGGTAACAACCCATCCTGGCACCAAGCATGGCCCATTCCCCGTGCTCGACATCCGCACCCACGCTCATCCATGTGCTCAATATCTTTAAGTTGTCGGGCCAGATCGTCTTGAAGTCTGATGCTGGTATGGGTTTTCCTTTTTCGGTGCTCATCTTGACACCCTCCCTGTAGCCTGCCACGAATGCCTGTTGGGGTGACCCGTTTATGACCGTGGTTGAATAACAGTTGTGGAGATTCTCGTGTGGCACTCCCCAACAGAAATCAATTTGGTTTTCATCACTTTCGGCGTTCTCGTGTGTCCGCATGTTCAAGCATGTGTCTTTAGACCAACCCACCAGTCCACCGTTTCCATACACCAGACCATTTATGTTGTTCCTGGCACGCCACCTGTGCACCGCTTTCTTATCTGTTTTTGTCCAGTCTAATGTCTCCAACAGGAAACGCTCATCAATTATATTATCTCCATCGACACTGATGAAGAAATCCGTTTCAGCCGCCTCGGCCGCCGCCTTGTGTGCGTTATCAAACCCAACCACACCATCCACACGTTTGGCCCAGGGCACCTTGTTCTTGAGATCTGCCCAGTTCTTTTCCTTGTTTGGCTCCTTGAAACTTATGTAGACGAAATCTAGATCACTTATTCTCGTTCTATCAGCCATGCCTCTCCTCCTTCCGCAACTGCATTGGGCCAATGTATGTCTCCGTCATGGAAAAAATAGCCTTTGGTTGCTGTCTTCAACACTGGGTACTGGGTCTTTGGTCTCGTCTGCGGCTTCAGTATTATCTCTGGTCCAAATTTTGCTGGCTTGATCATGTAGTTTTCCTCGCCATTGCGCATGACCTCTAGTTTCTTTTGTAGTCCCACTTGGTATTGTTTGCCCTGTATAGTGACGTAGTGTTTTTTGACCTTCTGTGGTGGCAGATTCTGTAGTGCTTTAAGAAGTTCTGACATCTAACTCCTTATCAAAATAGTGCCACACCCTCGAGACCCTCTTGTCTCCTAGGAATACGGAGTTGCCAACAGAGTTTGGATACAGGTAGTTGTTCTGATCCTTGACACGTGTGAGATTATTAATCGCTGGTTTGTGATGTAGGAACTTGAACCATTCGTAGTCTATCAACAGCCTGTTCGTAGGATCCATTATCCGATATGCTAACGCATACACCACGTCTGTGCTGGGATATTCATCATGGCAGTTTATCAGCAGTTTGTCTTTCACATCTTGCCAGTTTAGTGTTATTGCTTTGGCTAATTGGAAAAATTTCTGTGACCACATGCTTTTCCTGAAGTACATAAGACCGTTGTATATGTTTGGCAGGATGTTCCTGTTGAAGAGACTCCTATATGGTGTGTTTTTCACAATTTCATCCTTGTAGTTTCTGCAGTCAACACTGAAAACAAGATCATGTTGCCATAAATGATACCACCACCAGTCAGTGTTAATGGTCCACAGCATGTCACTTTCAAGTTTTATTGTGTGCGTGAACGGAGTTACAGCGAGCGCCTTGTACTCGTTGGCCCATTTCACATCGTGAGTGGCACTGTCATCGTTATTAAGCACCTTCACCACGTCCACATACTTGCTGTCGAACTTGCTTTTTTCATCCGTTACGACACAGATGGTGTTGTGCCTGTTCCATTTCTTTATGCTCCTTGCAAGTTTGATGCTTAACCGAACGTAATCTGTCTTGCTGTTGTTCTGTGCGAACCATAGGAAACCCCTAGACATTGGCCACCTCCTTGTTGAGCACATGAACATCCTGTTCACGGGTGTAATTTACTTGATCGTTGTACTGCCATGCTAAACCTTGTTCGTCCATCTGCAACACCCTGCAGTCTGGTGGCAGTGTAGGCAATTTCATAGGCATTGTGTCATATGTTATCATTCCGTTGGCCTGTTCCAGGGCTATAGCGAACGCATAGTCATTACGGAATCTCCTGTCCCGTATCCTGTATAGGTCCAAGAAGTAGGCGTAGTAGTCTTTGACGTACTTGACCATGTTGAATATCCTCTTGGCCTTCTTACCTTTCTTGAACACGAACACCGTTGCCCACACCATGTCAATCATGCTGGAACGCTTGGTGTCAAAACTGTTCCGATTCGTGAGATCGTGAGCATCCTTAGATATGAGGAAATCATACCCTGTGTCTAAGAATTGACTTAGATTGTCTGTGAATGGGAAATAGTCTATGTCCATCACCAATGTGGTATCATATGGAGAAAGTTCATAGGCCATGTGCCTGTCCACGTTGCGCCACTCCAGTCCGTGTTTCTTGTTGCCCAACTCAGGCTCAATGAACTTGTAGTGTACGAAACCCAAAGGTTTGATATTTTTGAAAGTTTCAAAATCGGTAACAACTGTGATTTGTAATCGGAGATTCTTCTTTATGAGTGCAACACACTTCTCCAGTATCTTGTGATACTGGAAGTCTGGAGTGTCAAAACAGAACAGTAATACACCTTTTGTCATTAGTCACCTCGTTTTTCAAATGTTTTGCTCATTTGATGATACGAACTAATGGCTTCTTGGTTTCTTTCTATTAATTTTTTCAAAAATTCTTTTGGTTCAGATATCTCAACAGGGTTGTTGTTTGTGTCTAACACATATAAAGGTGAAGTGAGTGCTTCACTCAGTGTTTTAACTAGGTTGATCGTCTCTACGTCAGCACGGAATATGTGCTCATTGTACACCACCACAAGTCGTGCGTGAGTCTTCTCCAATGCGTTGCGTTTCGCAACAGCAATATCGTATGAAATGTCTGATTGTTTTTTTAGTTCGCCAATGTCCATACCACAATTATACAATAATTATGGTGTATGATCAACCTGGTAAAATTATTATGATGCTGAGTTAGTTACTTCGTCGTTCGAGTTCACCCTGATAGCCGCCGCTAAACCCTGTCCATCTGTTGGAAATAATTCTAACAGAGCAAGTGTCATCCTCGGAGCCTCGTTCGGGTTGGCCGGAACACCTTCAGTGTTACCTGCGGTGAATGTGCCGTCATCCGCGGCATCAGTTGACACCATCTTGACGTTCAGCGTCACCGCTGTTCCAACTGCGGCATTAAGGCTGGCGAAAATCTCCACCGTGTTTGATGTGTAACCCGCGTCGTCTGAAGTGACCTTGTAGAGTGAAGTATCGCTGGTGCCCAAGTCATGGAAACCGTTTGAGAGACCGCTTGTGGTCTGGTTTCCTGATCCAGACACAGTCGAAGAATGTGCACCTATGTCCAGGTTACCGATGTTGGTAACGGTCAATTCGTTGAACACATTATCTTTGTCACCATCGATACCTGTGATGCAACTAGGATCAACCCTGATCTTGCCACCTGCATTGAAGTAGTGTCTCATGGTGTCAGCATCTGCGAATGTCACAGATCTTGTGATGGTCGATGTGCTGTTCCATGTGCCTGAATTTGTGCTTGATCCTGCCGCTGTTCCTGAGTCTATCGCAGTGGCCGATGTGCAACCCCCCGCGACCGATGCCGCCAGTGTGGCCAGGTCCGCCTCAACCGCTGATTTGATAGCGATCGTGTCTCCCGCAGAAACCTGAGTCCTGGCAGTCAATGTGTCATTGGTGTGATTGGCAATTGTGTCCATACCTGTAAGTAGCGTGTTCCATTGTGATGCTGTGATTGTTGTGGCACTTGCGTTACCGCCTTGCACTGTGGCTATATGCGTCTGTCCTAGACCGTATTCTCCAGATCCTGTGCCCGCGAAATGGTTGTATCCATATGGACTTGAACTGTTGTTTACGAAAATATTGTACTGATCACCTGTTATGCTATCACCTGCTACGTATGCCATTTTATTTAACTCCTATCACACATTCTGTTAATGCTGTTTCAACATTGTATTTATGCTTGATCAACCTACCGAGCGTGTTAAAAGCGGTACATTCATCCATTTCAGCCACCCTGGCCTCACCATTTCCGGCACTGACCACACGATCTCCCGCTCTGCCCGTGCCTTTAAGTTTGACATAAACACGTCCTTTCAACGCCACCATGGGGTGTGTTTCGTTGTTGCCCGCGTTGGCATTCATCAACACCGCTGGTGCTTCCGATATCACGCCAAACACAGCGTCTGAGAGCTCTTCGTTGCACTTCGTGATCTCGGCATTCCCGCCAAGCATGACCACGTCACCCACTTCTGTTGGACAGTCTGCTTCGTATCTCTCGGCCAAGTCAGCGTACTGTGCCGATGTTGATGTTGCGTGTACCACATTTGCACGTATGTCTACCAGGGTGGCCGCTGATAATTCGTCGTCGCCGCCACCGGACTTGAAAGCAGTCCAGGCACCGCCCGCGTTGCCATGTATAGTGGTTCCGTCATCTGCGAATGTTTCGTCCCAGACCCAAAATAGGTCCTGTTCGGTGTCCGCTGACAATTCACCCCTGTTAACTTTCAATCCTGTGAAGTTTGGCATGCCTGCGTTGCTTGATATGTTCCTGTTCAGTTCGATTATGTTGTCTTCCACTGACAACGTGGATGTATTGACTATTGTCTGTGTTCCGTCCACAGTCAGGTCACCAACCCTCAGATGATCTATCCTGCCTTCCGCACCGTTGATACGTAAAGCCTCTTTGGTAGTACCACCATCATTGACTGTGAATATAATGTCTTTGTCCTGAGTGGTTTGGGCGATTGTGAAATTGTCACTGGACATTGTCATTGTTATGTCGTTTCCAGCACCGATACTGATACCGTCGTCTGTTTGCACCGACAACCTTCCTGTTGTAGTGTCCGCGGTGTCTGATCTCAGATAGTTCGCGGCCGCCACACCACCTAATGCATCCGAGTCAGTGGCAGTCCCCCTAAACTTGGCAGATGCCACCGATGACGAAAGTTGTAGACCTTGTGCGATCGAAGAGAATCCTGCTGTAGCCAAAGCGGAACCTAAGGCCTCTGTCGAACTCGGGGTGAAGGCCAGATTTGATACCACACCCACCACTGTGTCGTTCGTCACTAATTTTAGAATAGATCGTTTTACCCCTGTGTTGTCCTCAGGCGATTCTGTGATCACTTGCGTAACACCAGAACCAGCCACAGTGGTTGGACCTATCAATGTCCAGGTCGAACCCGTGTACACATACAGTTGTGTGTTTGTCGTGTCAAACCACATGTCTCCTGTGACTGCATTACTAGGTGCAGAAGCGGAGTTGGTGGTAGATCCAACAGGTTTCCATTTGGAACCTGTATACACGTTGATCTGATTGTTTGTTTTATCATACCACAACTGTCCTTGCTGTTTGTTGCTAGGTGCTGAAGTGTTGTTGAAATTCTCTAGGAGTTTGACAAGGTTCTCATTCAACTTCTCACCGAAACCTGCGT
>Ga0181568_10003911_pt1 | contig 13363 bp, 9 predicted proteins | sample 101ome_20_FD_133758 | JGI IMG/M metagenome (GOLD analysis project Ga0181568, IMG submission 133758) | Coastal salt marsh microbial communities from the Groves Creek Marsh, Skidaway Island, Georgia - 101404AT metaG (megahit assembly) | ecosystem: Environmental > Aquatic > Marine > Intertidal zone... | reverse complement strand
ATTGTTATTCTAGAAGTATAGTAAAATTTATCAACCTCTTTCTTACATGTTTGAAACTCAATTCCGGCAACATATAAAACAGAGTTTTTAACTCTATCGTCTATAGCTAATAAAATATTTGCTATTGAACCACCCCAACTAATTCCATAGTAAGATAGATTGCTCATATCCATATCATCTCTTGATTCAATATAATCTAATGCTCTTTTATAATCTTTTCCCCATCTTATAACAGCATTTTTATATCCATCAGTTTCATCTGGATAGTCACTCCTTATATTATCTCTTCTTTCAAATGTACTTTTATATATTGGGTGAATTATTGCATAACCTTCAGATAATAAATATGAGAATTGCTTCATTCTATTTTCTATTCCGTTCTCAAATGAATTTGTATTTATTGAGCCAGATCCTGGGAAAAAAATAATTGGTTTATATTTTTCCTTGATATTTTTATCATAGAATACATATCCTGGTAATCTTTCATCATTGTATGCAGCATCAATAATAAACTTATCAACTGCAAATGATGAAAAACTATATTCTAGTGTTTTTTCCTCTTTATTTAATTCTGAAAGATTATAATCAAATTGAGATTTAAATATTTCAAAAACATCGTCGGATACATTTTCCTCATTTAAGAAATCTCTAACTTTAACATAATATTGATCATTTGCTGTTTCATTGGTCTTATATTCACTATCTAAATTTTTTACTAGTCTTATTCCATTACCAATACTTCTATCTAGTGAGTTTTGTCCAAAGTAATCATTAAAATAATATGGTTCGTCATTAAAACTTCCGCCTAAAATTCCTTTTATTGAGCTGTCATCACTCAAGGAATTTACTATCCACTCTCTGACATTGCCTGCTATATCAAATAATCCATTATAATTAGAATTTTCATTTGATCCAACATTAATTAATTGGTTTTGACTAAAGTTACTGTTATACATAAACGAACTTGATGAACTTAAAGTAGCAGCAGATGCCCACTGATATACATTAGGAATTGATAATTTTTTATAATTTGCATAGGCCATTGCTTCATACCAAGAAATTCCAGTTACTGGAAAATTTTCTTGACCATCAGGATACATGCCATAAGACCAATTGGAAGGGCCAATTCTTCCAAATTTATCTGTAAAGTTCTTTACTTTACTATCCATAAAGTCTGGATCTTCATCAATTGCAAACTTCCAATATTCAGGGTTTTCATAGCCTTTTTCTAAAATAAAATCTAAATACTCTTTATTTGTTACTTCAAATTTTGAAATTAAATATGGACCAATTTCTATAGAAGAGTAGTGATCTAACCCTGGAAACTGAAGACTCCTTTTTCCTCCTAATATTAGTTTGTATTGATCTTTATCAAATGTATTACTTTCAGGGATTCCGTAGTCTCTTCCATTGTTAAGTACCCAATAATTTGACATTTCGATAAATTCTTCATTTCCTAACTTAAATTTTAAATTGAATCTTACGTTAGGTACTCTAACATTTGTAATTGGAGATTTTCCTAGTGATATCCAGTCATCTGTTGAATCATTTAATAAATCTAAGTATACTTCATAACCTCCTGGTGTTGTATTTATGTCTACTTCAGTTGTTACTTTACCATAGTAATTATCAATTATAGGATTTGAAATGTTATTATTTTTAAGAGTTGTGATTTCACTATAAACTCTTGAGTATTCATTATTTTCAAATGCCTCAATTATTTGGGGTAATTTAACTTCAAATAGTTCATCCTTCGATGTGCTTTTATTATAATAATAAATAAAAAAGGCTCCTATAAGTAATGTAACTGCAATATTTAGATAAGACAGATACCCTTTGACATTTAATTTTTTTGTTGATTTTGTATTTTTTTTACTTTTTATAGATAGGTATAATTGATATAATATCATACCAAAAAAACCAATTACGAGACAGAGTAGAGTATAGTCTAATAATTTTGAGCTTATGCCATAATTTTCTATTAAAAAACTTAGCCCTTCTAGAATTGAAAATGAGAAAGCTACGTACCCAATTACAAACTGTAGATATTTATTAGAGAAATTCATATTTCAAACCTACATATATCTAATTATATTTCAAAAGAGTTAATTATTTTGAATATTATCTAATTTATTTATCTATTTCATTTTAAATATTTTTTAAATATTTTAGGGTCTTAAAAAATTAATTAAAATAATTATGAAAAAGCTATTTACAATCTTTTTACTTTTTATGAGTTTTACTTCATTCTCTCAACTTAAAACACCTCCTGCTAGCCCTGCTGCTGAAATAGAACAGGTAGTTGGACTTACAGAAATAGAAGTAGATTATAACAGACCTTCGATGAAGGGTAGAGAAATATTTGGTAATCTCGTTCCTTATGGTAAATTGTGGAGAACTGGTGCAAATAGCAGTACAAAGATTAGCTTTTCAACAGATGTAGTTATTGACGGTAAAACTATTGAAGAAGGTTCTTATTCAATATTTTCAATTCCTAATGAAGATAATTGGGATGTAATTTTATATTCACAAGCTGAGGTTTGGGGTGTTCCTAGAGACTGGGATGACTCTAAAATAGTTTTCAAATCAAATTTTAAATCTGTAAAATATAAAGATGGATATCAGTTAGAAACCTTTTCGATTTCATTCAAGAACTTATCTAATAACGATGTAGATTTAGTAATATCATGGGGAGATGTTTACGTTACTGTTCCTGTCAGTGTTCCTACTAGAGACTTAGTTAGTACTCAAATTGAGTCATTAATGGATGCTGATCCTAAGGCATCAGATTATTACGCAGCAGCTGTATATTATAAAGAAGAAAATCTTATGCTAGATAAAGCTTTAGAGTGGATGGAAAAAGCTATGGATATGATGGAAAATCCTAGATTTTTTCATTTGAGACAACACTCACTAATTCTTGCTGCTAATGGTAATTATAAACAAGCTGTAAAAGTGGCGAAGAAGTCTTTAGAACTTTCTATAGAAGCCGATAATCAAGATTACGTAAAAATGAATAATGACTCTATAAAAGAGTGGTCAAAAAAATAATTTAAAACCGTAGGGTATACGTTATTTTACTTGCTCCCATCATTGAAGATGTCTTATATTTCCCAAAATCATATAGCCAATTATGATTATATACAAGGTATATGTCTGATCCTGGTGTAATTGTATATTTAAATCTATTATTCATCCCTATTTGTTTACTTATATCGTCATACTGAATATTTGATGAAAACGATATGAAAGGTGATATGTCAAAATCACCTAGAAAACGAACTAAATTGGTTTTAAAACTTCCTTCGCTTAACTTAACGTTTGAGTGGATATAACCAAAACTCAAGTTCATTCCTGAGATAGGTCTTAAGATTAAATTATTCTCGTATTCAGTTCTATTTCCAGACCAGAATCCTTCAGCATTTAATTCAATTTCATAGACTATCTTTCTATGGTTTGCTGTTTCAAATTCAATTTGATGTTTCCAATTTGAGTAATCACCAGTTGGAATTATGACAGAATTATCTCCTAAAATATTGAATTCATATTCAAGGCTTTCAAAATTCTTTATAACTTGATATGATATTTCATCCCCGCTTTCAAATCGTACTGATAACGGAGTTAATCTTATATTTTGAGTTAATCTTTTCCAGTCTAAACTCATTAAGTTTTCAAAGCTTATTTCCCATTGAAGTTCTCTTATAATCTTACTTTTTTCTAGTAGGGGAGAGAATCTAATTCTTGGCTCAACTCTCCTAAATGAGTTTCTTCTAGAAAAACCAACTGCAGGATCGTATAGGTTTCCAAATTCTCTGTAAGATATACTTCCTGACCAAGGTTCGTTTGGAAAATTAATTCGTATACCTCTTGCAGATCTATCCCAGATATTATTATTAATTTCATCTAGAGTGTTTGGATTATGAAAAATAGTAAATGCTTGGAATTGTAGATTTTTATCCTTTAGAAATGATGATGTGTTTAGTGTTAAATCAAGACCAAGTGTATTTCTATCAGGTAAAGGTGATATAATTTCATTTCCCTTATTTGTATGTCTTCTTGTGTATAAAATACCGATACTGCTTTCTTTCCAGAAATTTTGTTTTAATCTTAATACTGAAAAGTCTTCACTATTTAATAATCCAGTCTCTCTAGTCTTAACTTGCTGTGCTGCCACATCAATATTACCAACTTTTCCTATTACTCTTCCTCCAAATAATATTGGAACTGGATTTCCAGATTGAAGACCAATTTTTCTTGAGAAGTATGGGTACACTCCGCTCCTAGGGGCAAACTGAAAAATATTAGCTCCCTCAAGAAAAAAATCTCTTTTTTCAGGGAAACGAATAGGAAATCTAGTGAGATTTATTTGTCTGTCATCTACTTCAGTTTCTGCAAAATCAGTATTTAAAGTAACAGATGCTTTAAGGCCAGGTGTTATGTTGTAATTAATGTCAAAGCCACCATCAATACCTGCGTCTTTATTATATCCATTTCGGACTTCATTCTGAACCTTTGATGCTTCTGTTTTTCCGTATCCAACAATTTCAAGACCTAGACCCTGTGATATTCCATTTAATCCTGTAATAATTCCAGCATTCTGAGGCCTAAATAATCCCTGATTTCTTTTATGTCCCGACCACAATATTTCTTCATTTTTTCTTCTTACTGTCCTCTGAAAATTTATTCCCCATGAACTAATCTTAGGGTCAAAGTTTAAAGTGTGGAAGGGAATACGAATCTCAGTTGACCAACCAAAATCTCCAATATGAGTCCACGGTCTCCATATACCATCCCAATTTTTATTTAAACTTAATCCTTGACCAATAGTAAGAAGTCCATCTCCCATTAAGCCCTTAGGGTTAATTTCAAAAAAATACGCGTTTCTTCCATCAAGGTATGTGTCGAGAATGAACATGAACCTGTCATCTGTATTTAGAGGAGAGTCTTTCCTCATTTTGAATGATTTTATTCCTTTTGGATTAGAGTCGAACAATATTGCTCCTATGTAAAGAAATTTTTCATCGTAAGCCACTTTTATAATAGTCTTTTCCGTTGGTTCACCCCCTTCAATAGGTTCCTGCATTAAAAAGTCCTCTATTCCTTTGATATTATTCCAGAATGATTCATCTAATTTGCCATCTAATACTATTTCATTAGAATTGATTCTATCAGCATCAAATGATTTCTCATTTGTTACTCTTGATTGACTACTAAGACTTATCGAAAGAGATAAAAAAAATATAGACAGAATAGATTTTTTCATAAAATAGATTTTTTTTTATAATAGATGTTTTTTATAATAAAAACTTTTACTCTAAAAAATCATTTTCTTGTTTATAAAATAATTTAAAATACTACTTTTATAAAGTTAATTTGATTTATAATTTTAAAATATATAAAACAAAAAAAATGAGAGTATTGATTATTTTATTTTTATTAGTTACAGATAATTTATTAGCACAAAAAGATTTAAGAGTAGACTTTAAAAAAGATAAAAGTTTTTTTTGGCGTGAAGATGGGTACTTAAAGTATAAAGGAAAGTTATTTTCTGGTCAAATTTTTGAGATATTCCGTAATAATAATACTAAATACATTGAAACTTATTTTAATGGTAAACTAGAGGGCAAACATGAGGGTTTTTATAAAAATGGAACTAAAAAATTCTCTCATTCTCATTCAAATGGGTTAGAGAATGGATATTTTGAGTATTTTCATAAAAATGGAAATCTTAGTCAAAAAGGTACAACTATAAATGGGATAACTAAAGAAATAGAAACTTTTAGGAGAAATGGATTAAAAAAAAATAATCCTTAAATAAAAAACGTTTATAAAATATTTCAAATAGATTATGAGAAAATTTGTATTTACATCTGGTGTATTAGCATTATGCTCTTTTGTTATGAGTGTTATTTTTAAGGTTTTAAGTTTAATGGGTGCTCAAATTTTACTATTAGTGAGTGGTATTTCTACATGTTTATTTATAATATCATTTGCTATCTACAAGTTTAAGCCTAATTCTAAAACGACATAACATTATTCAGATGACAAATTTTTTAAAAAAGTTTCTTTTATTCTATATCATTTCAATGCAGATAATGTTATTTCTAGAAACTTTTTTTTATCAGGGTCCAGTTATGCCAAAGTGGAGATTTTTTCTTGGTATTTTTTCTCCTATAATTACTATAATTTATGTGAGTTACTATTACTCAAACGAAAATAATTTTTAAATTTTTATATAAAATGAAGCTATTTAAAATCATATTGTTTTTTTTTATCTTGGGGTGTTCATCAAGGGCGGATGAGATAAATAATTCTGAAAATTTAGAATATAAAATTACCAATGTATTCGAATATGAGGGAATAATTTGGAGTATTGAATTTATTAATAACTCAGATATAATTTTTTCAGATAAAAAAGGAAAGGTTTTTATATATCAAAACTCTGAATTAATTCAAGTTGATGATGTTCCTGAGGTTTATAATGTGGGTCAAGGTGGATTAATGGATATTGAGCTTCATCCAAACTTTAAATTTAATAAAACAATCTATTTGTCTTACTCTAAGAAAGTTGATGAGGATGGTGGTAACACTGCAATAGCTAAGGCTAGGCTAGATAATAATAAATTATCTAATATAAGTGATATTTTCATTGGTAAAGAAAAATCTGAAAAAGGTTATCATTGGGGCTCAAGAATTCAGTTTGATAATGAAGGTAAGATATTTTTTGCTATTGGAGATAGGGGTGAGAGAGATATTAACCCTCAAGATTTAACTAAGGACGGTGGTAAAGTCTTTAGGATTAATGATGATGGATCAGTTCCCTCTGATAACCCATATGTTAATTCTCAAACTATTAACCCAGCAATATATTCTTATGGGCACAGAAATCCTCAAGGAATTTTTTTACATCCTTTTACTAATGAGATATGGACTAACGAGCACGGACCTAAGGGAGGTGATGAGATAAATATTATAGAAAAAGGAAAAAATTATGGATGGCCAGTAATTTCATACGGGGTTAATTATAACGGAACTTCATTTACTGATAAGACTCATGAGGAAGGCATGGAGCAACCTTATTATTATTGGACTCCTTCTATCGCCCCTAGCTCATTTGAATATTTAAATTCTGATATATACGGAGACTGGAAGGGAAGTCTTCTGGTTGGGTCATTAAAGTTTGGGTATCTTGAAAGAGTTTTATTTGATGAAAATAATAAATTAGTCGAGAAAGAAAAAATAGCTGAAGAGATAGGAAGAGTTAGAGATGTGAAAGTATCTCCTGACGGATATATTTATGTTGCAGTAGAAAATGAGGGTGTTTTTAAGATTGAGCCAAGTGTGAATTAAAACCTTGATTTTTTAACAAGTTTTTTTAACTTTTTGTCATCTGAACTTAAAATAAACTCAAATATGAATTATTTTATCACGAATAAGTCCATACCTCTTATTATTATAATTTTTTCTTTATCATGTGAAAGTCTTGACAATGAGGTTATTGTTGATAATTGTGATAGTGAGTACTCAACAGAAGGTATACTCACGGATATTGATGAGAGTATATTTAATGATGACGAGTCAGTTAACGCTTTTAGTACGTATTCATGGTCTTCGGACGGCTCCAGCAGAATTTTAAATGGTAATGGTATACCAAATCATGAGGTTGGAACTTTCCCAAACTCAGGAAACCCCAATACTATTACTGCTCAGAATGTTAGTGAGCGATTCACAATATGTCCATCAGTACTGTATGAAAGTGGGTTAGAAGTAGTAGGTCAAGCGGTTGCAATTGCGTATGCACTTAATAGCGTAAAATTTGATCCAGCCACAGCTGGGAGATGTAATGATGAGGGTGTATGCAGTTTAGCTCAGGGTCAAGGTAATTGGAATATCGAAGCCCTTGGACACGAAACATTTGATTTTGGAGATGACATGAATCATGCACATGTACAGCCCAATGGTGCTTATCACTATCATGGTATGCCTGAATTACTTATCGATTTTTTAGGATCTAATCAGGGAATGACAATAGTTGGTTGGGCTTCAGATGGTTTTCCTGTATATGCTAGATATGGTTATTCAAATACAAATGATATAAATAGTTCAATTATATCTTTAAAACCTAGTTATAGATTAAAAACGGAACCTGATTCAAATAGGCCAAATACACTTGCCTCATTAATTGGTGGCCCAGGTCAAGGCACAACAAATCCGAATACACCAATTCCAATGGGTGCTTTTACTCAAGATTATGAATATGTGGATGGGTATGGTGACTTAGATCAGTGTAATGGTAGATACGGAGTTACTCCTGAATTTCCTGACGGTATTTATTATTATGTTGTGACTGATGATTTTCCTTTCTTTACAAGATGCCTAAAAGGAGATATTAATTAGATTATTCTAATTTTATTGTTGTATTCTTTCCAGCTGCTTCTGCAACTCTTCCCATTCTGAAATTGTTGATGCAAGCTTACTTTTTTTTAATTGATATTCTTGGAAAAAACTTTCGTCGTATTTTATTGGGTTTTGTTCGAGTTCTAAATCATTTTTCTTGATTTTTTCCTCTAAATCTATAATTTCTTTTTCAACTCTTTTAATCTTGCTTTTTAATGAATTGATTTTTTTCATGTTTTTGTAAGAGTCCTTATCCATCTTCTTTTGAGGAACTACCTTCTTTTTCTTTTCAATTTCTCTGATGTCACCTATATTTCTCTTGTCTAGGTAATAATCAATATCACCAAGGTATTCTTTAATGTTTTTATCTTTGAACTCGTACACAATCTCAGATAGACCTTGAAGGAAATCTCTGTCGTGTGAAATTAATATTAATGTCCCTTCAAAACGTTTTAGAGCTTCCTTTAAAACGTTTTTAGATTTGATGTCAAGGTGGTTTGTGGGCTCATCCATTATCAAGACATTAAATGGGAGAAGCAACAGTTTAGCAAGTGCCAATCTATTCCTCTCACCCCCAGATAAGACTTTAACATATTTATCAACTTCACTTCCTCTAAATAAAAAGGATCCGAGAATGTCTCTTACTTTACTTCTATTTTTTTCTGTTGCAGAATCTTCCATTATTTGAAGTACTGTTTTTTCGTCATCCAAATAATCTGCCTGATTTTGAGCAAAGTATCCTATTTGTACGTTGTGACCTATTTTTAAAGATCCAGTATAATCTATTTCATTATTTATTATTTTGGCAAGAGTCGTTTTTCCTTGACCATTTTGACCTACAAACGCTACTTTCGAGTTTCTTGCAAGAATTAAATTAATAGAATTTAACACCTCTAGCTCACCGTAATTTTTAGAAAGGTCTTTAATCTCAAAAATTACTTTACCTGGATTGACTGAGATTGGGAAGTGAACATTCATAACGCTTGTATCCTCTTTATCCACTTGGATTCTATCCATCCTATCAAGTTTTTTGATAAGAGACTGAGCCATAGAAGCTTTTGAGGCTTTAGCTCTAAACTTATTTATAAGTTTTTCTGTGTTTTGAATTTTTTTTTCCTGATTTTTTTGAGATGCAATCTGCTGCTCTCGCATCTCTTCCCTCAAGGTCAGATACTCTGAGTAAGGTTTTTTATAATCATAAATTCTTCCAAAAGAGATCTCTATGGTTCTATTCGTAATATTATCTAGAAACATTTTATCATGAGAAACTATTAATACTGCACCCGAATAGCTTTTTAAGAATGATTCGAACCAGATGATAGAGTCAATGTCTAGGTGATTTGTAGGCTCATCTAATAGTAAAACGTCATTATCCTGTAATAATAACTTAGCAAGTTCTATACGCATTCTCCAACCACCTGACAGTGAGGTTGTCTGTTTATTGAATTCAGATGATTTAAAGCCTAAACCTGTTAGGATTTTCTCTGTATCTCCTTCGTAGCTGTAGCCTCCAATAATTTCAAATTTATCTTGAAGAGTTTGAAGATTTATCATCAGCTGATTATATTCTTTACTTTCCATGTCTTTTCTGCTAATAAGCTCATTACTGATATCTTCTATTTTTTTCTCTATCGACTTTATTTCTACAAAAGCCTCGTAAGTTTCCTCTAGAACCGTTCTTCCCTCCTCAAAATCAATATCTTGTTTTAGAAACCCAATTTTCAAATCTTTATCAGTAGCGATCTCTCCTGTATCAGGTTCCATCTCCCTTGACAATATCTTTAACATGGTGGACTTACCTGCACCATTTTTACCAATAAGACCAATTCTATCTTTTCTGCCGATCCTATATGTTATATTATTGAATAGGTCATCTCCTTGAAATGAGATAGAGAGGTTATGGACATTTAGCATAAAGAATATTGATTGATTTTATATTTAGGACTACTAAAAGGACGACCTAAATTTTCTTGATTTCCTTTTCTTTGATTTAAATTTTTTATCTGTCTTTTTTATTTTTTTTCTACTTTCTTTTCTGTCCTCTTCTCTAGGTTTAGAAAGTTCAGCACCACAATTGAAATTATTCCATTTGAACTTTCCTAAACTACTTAAAATTTCATTTTCATGCTTTGATGGCACCTCAAAGAATGAGAAACCTTTCATGATGTCAATTTTTCCTATTGAAATATCTTTATTTCTTGTGTAGTCATTAATTATTCCTATGAGGTTTTGCGGTTTTAAATTATGTTTTTTACCTAGATTTATAAAAAATCTAGAGTATCCTTTCTCAGCTCTCTCCTTATTATTTTTATTTCTATTATTTTCAGGGCTAAGATCTTTGGTGTTATTATAAAAAGAAAGAAATCTGCTAAATTCTAGAGAAACAATTTGTTTCAGAAGATCTTCCCTGTTAAGGTGTGAAACTTTTTCCATAATTGATGGGATAAACTTCTCTATGTCAGAATTAACTTCAGAATCAACTATTTTCTCAATTAAACTCATGAGTTGAATCTCACATATGTCTTTCCCTTTCGGGATCTCTTTATTGATAATTTCTCTATTAATTGTTTTTTCTAGAGAGCTTATTTTTCTTTTGTCTCTAGTAGATCCTATAATAATTGAAATTCCTTTTTTTCCTGCTCTTCCAGTTCTACCTGATCTATGGATATATGTTTGATTGTCATCAGGTAGATTGTAATTAATTACATGTGACAAATCATTTACATCAAGACCTCTTGCTGCAACATCTGTTGCTATTAATAACTGAATTTGATTATTTCTAAATCTTCCCATGACATGATCTCTTTGAGACTGTGAAAGGTCACCATTTAATGTATCAGCGTTATAGCCATCTTGTAAGAGTTTGCTAGATATTTCTTTACTTTCTCTTCTTGTCCTACAAAACACTATCCCATAAATATTAGGATTTATATCACAAATTCTTCTTAGAGCTTGGTACTTATCTCTTACATTAGATACTAGATAGTAGTTGTGTTCTATATCTTTAGCTCCTTCATTCTTTGAATCAACCTCAATCTTTTTTGGTTTCTTCATATAGTTTTTAGAAATCTTTAAGACCTCTTTTGGCATTGTAGCTGAAAATAAAAGTATTTGTTTACTCTCACTAGTATCCTCAAGTATTAGATCAATATCTTCCTTAAAACCCATATTTAACATCTCATCAGCCTCATCAAGTACAAGAATTTTTATATCTTTCAACTCTAATTTCTTTTTGTTTAGTAGATCTAGAACTCTTCCTGGTGTACCAACAACTATTTGACTACCCAATTTAAGTTCTCTTATCTGCTTTCTTATATCTGCACCCCCGTAAATAGAGGTAACTTGTAAACCTTTCATATATTTCGAAAAAGATTTAAGATCTTTTGTTATCTGTAGACATAATTCCCTTGTTGGGCATAGTATTAGGGACTGTGTATTTTTATTTTTAATATTTATTTTGTGAATAATTGGTAAACCAAAAGCGGCTGTTTTACCTGTGCCTGTTTGTGCAAGAGATATTAAATCTTCATCTGATATTAAGAGATGGGGTATAGCCTTTAACTGTATTGGTGTAGGCTTTAAAAAGTTTAAGTCAATTAAAGATTTTTGGATTACTTCACTTAGACCAAGTTCTGAAAAGTTCATTTTCTTATTTTCTGCAAACCTAGTCTTTTAATTTACATTAGCGATGAATAATTAGAAAAATACAGAAAAAAAAGCGGGATGACGGGATTCACAAATTAACTCTTATTATTACAAACCCAATGTTCTTTTAAGTTATTATAGTTGTATATTACATGAATCATTTATCTAACTAAACTAGAATAGTATCGAACATCCAAAATTTTCCAAAGCGAAAGGGGATAAGTTTTTAAAATCCCTAAGAAAAAAAGTGAATGCATATTTTAAGACAAATAATATTAGTAAAAACGCTAATAATAGTATGGTTATTAAGACTATTATAATGCTTACAATATTTTTATCTCCATTTGTAATCTTAAACTCAGGAATCATTAATAGTTCCTGGATTCTTTTTTTATTATATATAATAAGTGGTATTGGAATGGCTGGTGTTGGGATGGCTGTTGGACATGATGCAATTCATGGGTCTTACTCAAAGAATAAAAAAACTAATAAGCTTGTTTCTAATTCTTTCAATCTAATTGGGGCTAGTGCTAAAGTTTGGGAAATTCAACATAACGTACTTCATCATACTTACCCTAATATTGATCATGCTGATGATGATATTAATACTCCTTTTTTTCTTCGATTTTCACCTAATGCTAAAAAGTATTGGATACATAAATTTCAACATATTTATATTTGGTTTTTTTACGCAATTTCTACTTTGGCATGGATAACAGGAAAAGATTTTATTAGAATTAATAGATACCATAATATGGGTTTTCTAGTTAAAAAAAATCAATTTAGAAATGCGGTTTTTAACATTATAGTATGGAAAATTTTATACTATTCTTTCGCTCTTATTTTGCCTTTAATTGTTATAGAATTACCATGGTGGCATATAGTGTTAGCCTTCTTGTCAATGCATTTATTTACAGGACTTTTTATAAGCCTAGTTTTTCAAGTTGCTCATATTACTCCAAGTGCAGATTTTCCATTGCCTGATGAAAATGGTCTGATAGCTAGTGATTGGTCAACTCATCAATTTGCTACCACAGCTAATTTTTCTCCTAAATCTAAATATTTTTCTTGGTTTATAGGTGGTTTAAATTATCAAATAGAACATCATCTATTACCTATGGTCTGCCATGTTCATTATAAAGAATTATCTAAAATTGTTATTGAAACAGCTAAAGAACACGGTATGCCATACAATTCAAATAGAACATTTTTTGAGGCGATAAAAGTTCACGCTCAAATGATATATAAATTGGGTAATATGGAGCAAAAATTAGTGTAAATTAAAGCTCAGTATCTCAAGACATTAAATTTCATACTTGAT
>Ga0181568_10003910_pt1 | contig 13364 bp, 10 predicted proteins | sample 101ome_20_FD_133758 | JGI IMG/M metagenome (GOLD analysis project Ga0181568, IMG submission 133758) | Coastal salt marsh microbial communities from the Groves Creek Marsh, Skidaway Island, Georgia - 101404AT metaG (megahit assembly) | ecosystem: Environmental > Aquatic > Marine > Intertidal... | reverse complement strand
GCCATTGCTGAAGTCTATGCACAAAACGACAACCACGACAAGTTCGTTGGTGACTTCGTTGCTGCATGGAACAAGGTCATGAATGCTGATCGATTCGACGTTTGAAATCAATTTGAGAGGAGAATCCTCACAGGATTGTGAAATCTTGGTTGAATTGTTTCAACAGCAAAAACATGAAGATATGTACTTCAGTGCTGAAAACGATTTGTGATTCAATCATCTCTTATTGCTCTGAAGAAATCCGCTTCAGCATTGTTCTTGATTGGAGGATTCGCAACTACTGGAGCTGCCGTGTTGATCCTTGGCTTTGGTATGGATACCCCATGGGCACCTTGGGAAAGGCAATCCAATACAATGTTCCCACCTGTATTGTTTACATTAGCAACCTTTGTGGCAACAGTTGCCTTTTGTGCAGGCACGGTCGTGTTCCATACCTTCTTGAAACGGATAACCAGTGAACCTGACAAGTTGTGGAGAGGAAGTGGTTGCGTATTTTTGATCGCTTATGGATTGTATTCCTTCGGCGCAGGAACTTTCGAAGCTGCAATCATGCTCAATCTTCTCCACCTTATTGTTGGGCTTCCGGCCATGATTTTGTTACCACGTGTTTTACGAGGCAATCAACTTACCACGCCTCATGCCTAAGCAAAGGGTACCCTCTCATGTTACACCTATACAGAGGGTTTAGCGAGGGCGTGATCTGACTTTGCCATTACTTAATTTAGTCTAGAATTTATATGATACGATATAATTAACTTAGGGCAACTACACCCAAATACATGGATAGGGAAGATGCAAATCTGCCATCTTTGTTAATTTCTTTAGCCATCGCGTTTATTGTTTTCATCGTTCTGAGTTCGACATACAATTCAGTAATTGTCAAGCCGTTACTGAAAGATGGGAGTTTAATCACTCACGGCAGATTCATGATTACATTTGACGCATTGGAAACAATTCAGGAGGATGAAGTAGTGAGTGTTGTTGCTGTCGGTTCTTCCATTACTCGCGCATCAATTGATGGAAATTGCATAGAAAATTTGAGCCAAATCGATGATTTGGAAGTTTACAATTTGGGTTTATCCGGGGCAATTCCTTATACTGAATTAATGCAATTGACCGCTTTAATCAATTCAAAACCTGATATTGTATTGCTTGAAGCAGGCGTTAACAGTTTCTGGGATTTAGACGTACAGGAAAAGGAATTTCGTTCCGATACTCCTGCTTACATTGAATTTCGCATGAAATTAAATTCAATTCAAATGAGTGATCGTGATTTTGGGGATTGGACTGATATAATTCGAAATGAGCATAGGGGCTTCTTACTTGATGATCTATTTTCAAGAAACAATGAATATAGTATGTATTCCAGTGAGGCAATCGAAGAGTTATTTGGCCGTAGTTTGTTAAACGAATCCGCAGCCGAAGAGCCAACAAGTTGGCTGCATGCCCCCCAAACCTCTGATGAATCATGGAATGATTATCTCAGTACTCCAAATTACAGAACGGGTTCGTGGGAAAATAATTCTGCTCTTAGAAATCCAGAAAAATGGTTCCAAGAAAATATGGAAGTGTATTCAAAATTTGGCGAATATAATCCTCAACACAATGGAACGTTATTTCATTTAGTTTTGAATCACATAGTTGAACAACTTGTTCAAAATGATGTTAAAGTGGTTTTAGTTTCAGCCCCAAGAAATCCAATGGTCTTTGATTACCTTGAGCCTGGCCAAACAGATGGTCTTAATTCCTCTTTACTGGATTTGAAAATTACAGATGATGTTTTCATCAAAAATATGTTGTGGGAAAAATGGGATGCACACGAGTTCTTGGACAGGAATCATCTCAATAGTGACGGAAGGCAAAAAATGTGCGGAATATTGGCTCCAGCAATCGATTCAATATTGATAGGTTGATACAGACAACCGACATACCATTTCCATGAAGTCCTAAGGGTTCTGTCAAAACCCTCAAGAGAGTATGGATGAGTACAATTGGTCTCCCAGCTCGCTACCCTTTCAACCGATCAATACAAGGGAGCAGTTGGTGTTTACAATTTCATTCCTCTTGATCACGGTATTCCTGAAACAAATTGAACAGGAATTCAACTCTTGACGATTCATTTGGGAATACTTGCGGTCTGTAACACAAATCTACAGATCTATCCAACTTTCTGTGCGCCTTGACTAATTCGGGAGGCATTGAGAGATTATCATATAAATCCGCTAAAGTGTTGGTCGATAATTCTGTACTGCCACATTTACTGCAGGAATCAACCTTTGAAGCGTGAACTCCTCCACATTCATTGCCATTCTTATCTTTTTGAACACAGGTGTGTCTTGTCGTATATTGTTCCCTGATATCCAATACTTTCTGAGCATATTCTTCAACAGCAGCCCTCTTCTTGGCTGCAATTTCTTTTGGCCAAGGGAAATTGTTGTAAACGAGTTTTGCTGAGTATCTATAATCACTTTTTATTCGACCAGCAACACATCGTAACCATGAGTTATGCATTGTCGAGCTTAAGATTCCGAAATGGAAAAGCGAAACATCATTCACTACCAAACATGCATCACCAACTAGCACATCATCACCAAAAAATCCCATTGGCACAAAATCTCGATTTTGTGATGAATGCCTCGGGATTACGAGTACTTCCGATTTGGGGAAATTTTCAACATGGAATCTTCTAGGCGTATCGGCGATTTTCTGAGTCGGTTTACTTTTACTGTTCTCGCGATACTCTTTGACGGCACGCACCCTCTTCATCGCTTCCGGCATCTTCCTCAACTGACTTGGTGAACAATCACCGAGCCAAAGGCACCAACGCTCTTGACCTTGAAGATATTCTTTCGCACCAATCCAACGGCGGAAATAGGGCTCTGCCTGGGGTTCAATGAGTAAAAATTCGTCGCGCTTTTCTGTTGGGAAGAGGTAATTTCCGCCATCGATTGGCTTGTTACCTACACCGATCTTAGGTGCCTCTGATATCGGACTACTGCGATTGGACAAGGCTACATTTGGCCCATCAATCAGATAGGGGTTGATGTTGTGAGCACGTCTAATTACCGGTTCTGCTTTGATATTGTCATAGAAATAAATCTGTTTTGGACTGATCTTCTGGTACGAGAAACCGATAATCACACAATGTACTGCGGCCTTTCCACGGGCATCATTGGTCCAGTTGAAGGTTTGATGAGCGAAGAAAATCTCCATTTCCATCTCCATCATATAGTTCCACAACACTCCCACTTGCTCACCTTGGCATATCGAATTCGTCGAAACGAAAGCACAACGAATTTCTGTTTCATACATCAGTCTGGCTGCAATTACATACCATGCTGCTACGAAATCTAACAAGCCAGAATTTTTGATGTTGTCAAACACATGAGTGACATCATCTCTCTGTTCTGGACTGAGAAACTTCGCTCCTGAAAAAGGCGGATTTCCTATAATATAATCCAGTTGATTTTTTGGCACAATATCTTCCCAATCAAGCCGCAGAGCGTTACCATGAGTGATGTGTGCTGGACCGGTTAATGGTAAACGGCAAAAGTATAATCCAAATTCTAAACTCGCTTGCAGGTTCATCTGGTGATCCATGATCCACAACGCTACCTCGGCGATTTTCGCAGGAAACTCTTCAATTTCAATTCCGTAGAATTGGCTCACTTGGACTTTCAATATCGATTCAATGTTCAGCACATGTTGATTGGGGTGAAGACATTTTAGAACTTCAATCTCGAGTAGTCGTAATTCTCTGTATGTAATGACAAGGAAATTGCCACAACCGCAAGCAGGATCGAGGAATGTAAGTTGGCTAATTTTGTCATGAAACTGCCGAAGTTTATTCTTATTTTTCTTTATTTTTTCGAATTCATTTTTGAGTTCTCCAAGGAAAAGTGATTCTATTAGTTTTAAGATGTTTTTTTCCGAGGTGTAGTGAGCCCCGAGGTTTCGTCTCTGTTCACTATTCATGACACTCTGAAACATACTTCCGAATATAGCCGGAGAGATTTGTCCCCAGTCTAGACGCCCGCACTTGAGTAATGATTTCCTCATCTTTGAATCAAATGAGGCTATCGAAATGTTCTCCGAGAATATATCTCCATTTACATACGGAAAAGCATCGAGATGCTCATCTAAATTTTTCTGACGGAGTTCCTCTGGGGTGTTTAACACCTGAAATAATTGTGCAAGCATTGCACCAAGATTGCTACCATCTTTACTGGTTTTCAATTCAATAAATTCAGAAAATGTACCTTTTTCAAATATGCTCGTATCTTCCGCAAACAAACAAAACATCAATCTAACCAGAAGTTGTTCTACATCACCGTCTCCGAATCCATATTGTTTCAATTGATCATACAAATTGCCCATCATTTCAGCCGCTTTAATGTTCACAGGGTCCTGTTCCTTGAACTCCCTCTTTTCGTATCCCGCAAGAAACCCAAAGAGTTGTACATTATTGACAAATTCACTGATTTCAAACTCTGCATACGTTTCCCAATCTTCTAAGTCATACAACCTAAATCGCTGGAAATCTGATACTATGATGTATTTTGGCAGCTCGTCTTCTTCAATACCAGGGAAGTAGTCCAATGCTTGACCAAACGCAGAGTCAAGGTTTTTACCTCGAGATTTATGTTCAACAAGTAGTTTTCCTGGCCAGAATAAATCAACAAACCCTTGTTTGTCATTTAACTTCTTGACACTATGCTCGAATCTAGCATATCTTCTTCTCGAAATGCCAAACACATTCATGAATTGGTTCCAGAATGTATCCTTCTCCGCTCGTTCCTGAGTCTCGTCTTTCCATTCCTTTGAGAATTGAACTGCTCGTGATTTTATCTCGTTCCAACTCAGTACCATATTGTACTCTAATGAATTCAATTATTTACTTGTAATGTAAGAGGGGGCTTTGCTTACCCGTCCAAGCAGTGGGTAGCGAATCAGATGGGTCTCGCTGACCGATCTCGAAGAGGCCATTCCTAGACAGAGGGAAGCTGACTCATGGATCTGAGTGTCACGCATCATCACCCTTCGCCGCTTTGCCAAAGGCAGCCAAGACAGTCAAGCCTTCAAGAATTCCTAGCGCAATGAGCAGCGTCGGTCCGGCAGCAGCGTGGGCTTCCACATCAAGGTCAAACACCGTCACGAGGGGGCCGCCATCGCCATCACCGATAACTCCGTCCAGAACGCCTCCTGAATCATCGTCAACCAGACTCACCTCTCCGGTGATGGCATACCGGTCGTCTTCGTGCAACGTCCACGTAAATCCAGTTTGGGACTGGGCATCCGGTCCTCCAGCGAGGAACGTTATGGTTTCGGGGTCGCAGTCAACCACCACATCGGAGTCAAGAGTTGAGGCAGCGATCAAGCGGTCCCGCTCTTGGCCCGAGATGATACCAACCCAGACGCTTGAAACGTTCCAATCTGCATCGACCTCAACGGGAAGCAAATCTCCGTACGGTGGCTTGGGAAGCACCTGCTCGGCAATGGCGCAGCCGGTTCCGTCTGCAGGGACAGGGATATCCTCAATGGTGTCGGAGTAGCGCACACCGAAAACTGCACCAGCCAGCAAGCCTCCGAAAATCAGAGCGAGGACCACCAACCACCAACGCATGTTTTAGCCAAGAAAGTTTGGTTTTTCAGTTCTTGTGTAAACGTTCCTGAACAATCATGCCGATTCCAGTCAAGAGGAGGAGCGGCAACAACCATCCTACGATTGTACTTGTTTTGAGGAACCATGGATTGTGTTGAGCAACTCCCCTCCACCATGGGTTATCATCCATGGGCTCTCCAAGAACAAACGACTCTCCAATCATTGGTGTAGAGACATGTTGACCTATTCGCTTTCCTTCCTGATGGACACGTTCGAGAGGGTCGTCCCATTCGTGGAGGGCAAGAATGTATTTTGTATTGTGAATTGGAATCATTGTCGTTGCATTAAGATCGATTGCAGCTTGGACTGCTTGTTCTGGATACATATGGATTTCATCCCATGCCTCATTGTACTGCCCGGCTTCACAAATTGCAATATCAAACGGGCCGTATCGGTCGTTGATTTCTAGGAACTCTTTGCTGTAACCACTATCGCCACTGAAGTAAATCGAATGTTCTTCAATTTCAACAACCCATGAACCCCACAAAGCTGCATCTCTGTTGAGACCGCGTCCAGAGAAATGTTGAGAAGGCGTCAGTGCGATTTTGAATTCTTCAGTGATGTTGGCTTCATCGTACCAATCAAAGGACATGATTTGATTGGTTGGTATGTCCCATACTTTCAGATGTTCATCGACACCGAGGGGAACGAAGAACGTTGATTCTGAAAGCGACTGAACCGTGGACATATCGAGATGATCGTAGTGGTCATGAGAAATAAAAACGTAATCGATCTCTGGTAATTGATCAACCTGATAGGTGTGCTCATAGTCAAACGGTGCAGGACCGAACACCAATGGATTGAGGTTATCCGAACCAAAGACGGGATCGAAGAGCATCGTCGTATCATGCGTTTCAATCAGGATTGTTGAATGTCCGAACCATGTCAAACGGACGTCTTCTTCCTCAACTTCTGCTTGTTGATAAGGCAGCGTTGGGACGGTTTCACCAGGTGAACGATCTGAATTCCCAACCATATAATCGAGAAGTGTTCCGAAGAAAGACCCGGTTGAAACAGAAGATTCCTCAAGATTATTGAATTTCCCATCGTAATAATGCGGTGAATCGTACTCGCCAATGTCTCCACCGACTTGGTCGGACATAGTCAGGAAAGCAGTAGCTGACAGAATGATGACGGCCATGAAGAGAGATACGAGGAACGAGAAAATCTTCGCCTTTCGTTTGAATGAAACGACGTTTAGATCTTTTTCTTTCTTTGTAAAGAGGGATGTTTTTGCGACCAAGTTGATAACAAATTTCAAGATGAAATTGAGGGCGATGATGAAATTCAATGACATCAGATCTTGTCGGTAGAACCAGATCATGATGGCTGAAAGAACAAGAAGGCGACCAATGAATCGAACGCGTTTCGCATCATAGGTAACCATCGATCAACACCAATGATTGAGACTTCAACCAACACGTTCGATGACACGCACGTGGTCGCCACGCATGTTAAGCGTCATTGGAATAGGTTGTTCGTACAACTCCATACTGACCTCTTCCTTTGTTTCAGAAACGCTGGTCACACGAGCCTTCTCGCCCTTGAACGCACCAGATACAATCTCGACGATGCATCCAACTTCGATACCAGAGGTAACGGCCTTTGGCTCAAGGTATGGAAGAATATCCATCAATGGTGCTTCACCGGGAAGAACTTGCTTCGCGTTCTTGAGAGGTGTTTGAGAAATTCCACGGCGAGCGGTTGGGTCTCGGCCACCGGAACGACCGATCAACTTCTCAACATGATGAAGAGCACTGGACTCAACAAAGACGTAGCCTCGCATGTTGTTAGGGTGAAGTACAGAGAAAATTTCACCTTGAAGTGAAGTCAGTGAACCACTGCCATGAAGACGAGCATACATCTCATCAGCAACTCGCAACTCAGAGCCAATTGCAGTCTTTACGATGTACAGGAAGGAACCAACGGAACCGTACATCTCACGGAACAACTTGTCTGCACCATCCATATCCATGTTGGAGAAAAGACAGTTCTTGTCTTGGAGCGTCCCTGGGTCGACCCATTCATAACCGACGTATCGTCCAGTTGGTGTGACTTCTTCGGAGCTGGTTGCTACGAGAATAGGCATGACATCAACCAAGTTTCGGCCCATATCGATACCACGCTCAGGGCCGGTACCGATGTATTCGAGTGTGTCGAGAGGAAGACCTGTTGCTTCGGAAACACGGGCGAGGACCTCCTCAGGGTTGTCTCCAACGCCCCATACACCATCCCAGAGACCTGGGAAATCGTTGTCATCTTTACCTCTGCTCAAAAGCAAGAGTTTCTCTTCAAATCGTACAAACGCGATAAATGCTTCAGTCATGATCCCACCACCATATCCTCAGATTCCGAATACATCGTGAATCAACCAAGGAATGAAATTGTCCATGACGACAAGAAGGATAAATCCAATCGCACCAAGAACGAAGAGGCCAATGCCACAAACGATGCTCGTTTGCTTGAACTCTTGAGGAGTTGGCTTTCTAGCCATTCGAATGATTCGGGCCCAAGACCCGCGAGAAATCTTGCGGAATTGGGCTTCAATCCAATCTTGGCGGTCCTGAACAACATCCTCAAATGAGCGGGATTCGCTTTTCTCATCAGACATGGTACAACCTCGTGCTTTCCTACCGACCTAACCTTCCATTATAACCGCTTCCATCAAAGTTGGACTCGAAATTTGTTCAAAAACTCGGCAAGAGTTGATGAGGGGTGAATGCATCCAATGTGTGTATGGCTTCACCAGACCCGTATGCGACATTGGGTGTTTCACGCGATGCATCGGATGCGGAAATTAAGCGTGCCTTTCGTAAATTAGCCCGCAAATACCATCCTGACCGAAACCCGGATGACAGTGCTGCTGAAGCCAAATTCAAGGAAGTCCAAGCAGCCTACGAAACCATTGGGGATGCCTCAAAACGACAAGAATACGATCAAAAAAGGCGTATGGAAAACATGTTCGGAGGAGGTGGGCATTCTCCTTTTGGCGGTGGAATGGGGGGTGGATTCGAAGATTTGATCGGGCAAATGTTCGGAGGTCAACAACAGAATCCATTCCAACAACGCCGTCGTCCACAGCAACAACAACCCAAGGGAAGCGATGTTCACGTATCTGTTGATATCGATTTGGAAACTGCAGAAAAAGGTGGAGAGATTCAATTTCAAGCACAACGGCTCAAGGTTGGGGCAAACAATGTGGCATCAAAGGTTCAGCAAAACTTCAGAATCAAACTCAAGCCCAATGTCCAACATGGAACTGTTAAGCGTCTCAAACAGCAAGGCAATGAACATCCACAAGGTCTTCCAGGAGACCTTCACGTGACGATTCGAATCGATGCGGGCGAAGGGCGAAGATGGGAAAACGGTCTTCTCATCCAAGAAATTGCCATTCCATATTCCACGCTGCTGCTAGGTGGAAAAGTCAAGATTGAATTACTGAATGGAAAGTCTGGTTTGCTCAAGGTTGCTGAAAACAGCCAGCCCGGTGACCGTCGACGCATGTCCGGAGCAGGGTACAACGGTGGAGACCTCGATCTTGAATTTGTTCTTCCTGAACTTGATGAGCTCACTCCAAATCAAAAATCTGCAATTGAAGCATTGCGAGACCACGGGCTGTGAGCGCATGGGTCGACCGAACCGAGGCTCATCAAAACAGGGTCCTGATTCAGAACGTATGTGGCGGCGCTTCACATCCCTGTTCCAATCTGAAGAGTTGTGGAAGAAATCTTGGACCGCTGATGAACTTGTAGATTTCCTTCTTGAACATGAAGCACGACCTCCGAGCCGAGAAGATCCCAAGGCATACAGGAAGCGAATTTTTGGTGATTTCCAAGAGTTGATTCGCTCATCTCGCAAACGTGGCCAACACTTCAAGTGGGAAGGAAACAACACCGTTTCAGTACGAACGCAGGAATCCATTATTGGTATCGAACAATCGGTAGCAGATTGGTCTGCTCGACTGTCCCGTCTCGAAAAAGAACCGCTTTCAAATCTTGACCTATGGGGGGACATCCTCGATGCATGGGAATGTTTAATTCTCAATTTACCGCTACAAGGCCGTGTTCAGCTTCATCCTGAAATTGGACTTACTTGGAAGAAGTTTGATCTTCAACTTGAACTTAAACGGCTTGCTGCACGCAAGTCAGGATTACGATTTCCGGAATTTGAACCCGCTCTCGCCATGATGCTTGTCAAAGCAGGCCGTTGGTCTATTCTCGAAGTGTTGAACCATCGTTTGGAATGGAGAAGACAGAACAACGACAATCCATTTCCATCAACCTACGAATCGAGTCTTGAACAATGGGCTGAACAATTACCCGATGTTGATGCAAACAGCGCATTGAAAGATGGGCGATCCGATCTACAGCATTTGCACTTTGTAACGATTGACCCGCCTGATGCAAAGGATTTCGATGATGCAGTATGTCTCGAAGAACATGAACATGGGCGTACATTGTGGGTCGCTATTGCTGATGTAGCGCATTATGTAATCAAAGATTCATCGCTCGATGCTACGGCTCAAGCTAGAGCGACGTCCGTTTACCTCCCTCATGCTGTTCTTCCGATGCTTCCTTTCCGACTTGCTGACGATCTCTGTTCCTTGAGAGCAAATGTACCACGACTTGCCATGGTGATTGAAATGGTGCTGGATGAGGACAACAATGTTGTTTCCTCAAACGCACACGAAGCAGTCGTCCTTGTCAAGGAGAATCTTGCTTACGAAGACACATTGGACGATGCACGTTGGAATGGATTGTTCTCGTTGGCAGAATCATGGCAAGAAGATGAACTACGTTTGAACATCCAACAAGGCGAACAACGACCACGTATTCACGGTGAAAACGATGTGTCCATCGAAGTCAAATGGCCGAACAAGGCGACCAAGATGATTGAAACCTTCATGGTCAAAACCAACAACATCGTTGGTGAAATCCTCGGAAAAGCAGGTGCAGAAGTGCCTTGGAGATGCCACCCTATGCCCAATTCCATTGACGTCCGGGATTTGAACAAGCAACTTGAAGCCCTCAATATTCGAATCCAACTCCCTGAACCCCGTTCAAAGTCAAAAGGTCAGGACGATACGGATGAATTGGCAGGATTGCTTGGTGCATGGGCTGGTCAAAACATCGATTTGAGTGGCCTTTCATCCAGCGATGAAAAGGTCGAGGTTGCGGATTATCTCGCTCACGTTTCTGCGCAGGATGCGCGGGACGAGATGTTGGATGGATTGCGACAAGCTCAGGAGCAAGCCAGTGCACTTCGCTCATCGTTACGACGAGTTGTTGACCAGGGCTTGTTCCAACTGATGAATCGTGCACGATACGATGCTATCAACGTTGGACATTTTGGCCTCAACCTCGATGCATACGCCCACTTTACAAGCCCAATTCGACGGTATCCCGATCTCGTCGTCCATCGACAGTTGAAGGCCATGTTGCACAACAAGGAATGGGTCTACGATCAAGAAGAAATGACGTTGCTCAGTGAGCATTGCTCTCAACAAGGACGTATGGCTCAATTGTTGGAATGGGAACTGGTTGCAATGACCTTGAATTATCACCTCATGTCTTCTGAATCTCAAAATTGGAAGGCTCGAGTTGTCGGTCTTAGAACGCCGTGGATTTTCCTTGACCTCAATGATGATGGCTCTATGCATGGACGAATGCATCTTAAGCAACTCTCAAGCAAAAAAAATCTCTACATTGATGATTTTGGTTTGTCCCTCATGGAAGAGTTACGAGACGGAAAGGGGGAATCTGTCCTCCTCGAGCTTGGTCAACTCTTCCCTTGCAGAATCCGAGGATTGGACCTCTGGTCAGGTCGATTGGACCTTGCTCCTGTTTAACATCAACCTTTTTAGAAACAGCATCGAGCCAAGAACGAGTCTAATGACGACCGAGTCGACCTACCGTATTGAGGGCATGTCCTGTGCCGCTTGCGTTGCGTCAGTTGATTCAATCATCAGTAAAGTCAGCGATGTCGATCACGTCCGTGTGAATCTTGCATTGGAAAAAGCCGTTGTTCGGTGGAGAGAGGGTTCAAGCCTGAACCACACGGCGATCGAAGAAGCAGTGAATCGTGGAGGTTTCATGGCAAGTTCTATGCCATCACCTCAACAAATTCGACAAGAACGAATTGATGCAGTTCGTCAACAAGGCTGGAAAGCAGGGGTTGCGCTTCTATTGGCAATTCCTACATTGATTGTCTCCATGTTCGTTTCTGATTTGGGAAGCAGCAACGGAATGTACTCAAATTGGCTGATTGCCTTCCTGCTCACATTGCCTGTTTATCTTTACATGGGTCAACAATTCCATATTGGTGCATGGAAAGCAATCCGAAATGGACGGGCAAACATGGACGTTCTCGTACACTTAGGAACAACAACAGCGTTTCTTTGGTCAACATTGGTGATGTTTGAGCCCATGCTTTCATTCCTTCCAGATATTTTTGCCAAAACAGAACACGTCTATTTTGACGGTGCTGCATTGATCATTGCCTTCGTTCTCCTCGGCAATTATCTCGAAGGGCGAGCAAAATTGCAAGCAGCCGATGCCATCTTTTCATTGATGGATCTTCAACCAAAAACTGCCAACGTTCTCAACGATGATGAGAGTACGACAAAAACTCCTGTTGAAGACATCGAACCTGGTACGAAAATTCTGGTGAAAACCGGTCAAACAATTCCTCTCGATGGACAGGTTTTGGATGGCTCAGCGCTTATCGATATGTCCATGATGACTGGAGAAACATATCCGGTTCGAGCACGCATCGGAGATGAGGTCATCGGAGGCACCATTCTCATCGATGCCCCATTAACACTTGCAACAACACAACCTCACCACCAAACGGTTCTCTCAAATGTGATTCAGTTGGTTGATGAGGCACAAATGGGCAAAGCCCCTATACAGCGCTATGTGGATCGAATTGCCGCTATCTTTGTTCCCATTGTCATCGTTTGTGCACTTCTTGCCGTTGGATACTGGAGCCTTTTATCCGATGGATTCGGTTCACGCTCGGGTGGAGAAATAGCCATCCTTGCTTTGGTCTCAACACTTGTTATTGCCTGCCCATGTGCCTTGGGATTGGCAACACCTACGGCACTCATGGTCGGAACTGGAACTGGGGCTCGTTACGGATTGCTGGTCAAAGGAATCGAAGCTCTGGAACGTTCGCATGCAACAACAACGTTGGTCTTGGATAAGACAGGAACACTCACAACCGGTAAACCGAAAGTTTCGCACATTGAATTCATTGAAGGAGAAGTTCGAGAGATTCTCAGTATCGCTGCATCTCTGGAACACGGAAGCACACACCCTCTCGCAGATGCCATCACCACAGCTTGGTCAAATGTCACAAGCCAGCGCCCAGAATTAACCAACGTTCAAAACGTTGGAGGCATGGGTATTGTCGGTGAATTGGACGACAATGTTGTTGCTATAGGGAATGAACCTTTGATGGAGAAATACGATGTTGATTTATCAGCGCATATTGAGGCTATTCAGCGATCAGCAGCGAAAGGTGTCACCATTTCTTTCGTTGCCAAAGGTCAACAATTACTCGGATGGATCGAAGTTTCCGATGCCCTTCGGCCTACCACGAAGAGTGCGCTTAAGCATGCAAAGCGAAACAATCTGGAAGTCATCATGCTTACAGGCGATCGTATCGAGGCTGCTGAACAGATTGCAAAGGAATGCGGTAT
>Ga0181568_10003895_pt1 | contig 13385 bp, 16 predicted proteins | sample 101ome_20_FD_133758 | JGI IMG/M metagenome (GOLD analysis project Ga0181568, IMG submission 133758) | Coastal salt marsh microbial communities from the Groves Creek Marsh, Skidaway Island, Georgia - 101404AT metaG (megahit assembly) | ecosystem: Environmental > Aquatic > Marine > Intertidal... | reverse complement strand
TTTATTCTTTACAAAAAAACATAAATTTGTATTTGAAGAAGTACTAAAAACTTATTATGATAACAAAGAAAAGTTTGATAACTGGAATGTGCCGAATACTGGAAGAGATCAAACAGTTTTAAACTTGATTTTAAAAAAGTTAAATGTTCCTAGAAAGTACTTTGATGTTAGATTTAATACAATGAGACTTGCTCAAAACGATTGGTTACATCATAATTGGCAATTAGATGAAGATAACATACCGTTCTTCATTAAATACTCTTATATATGGCATTTTACGGGTTGTTCAATAGCAGAAAGATCTGGTTTAATTAATAACATTTGGAAAGGTACTGAAAAACACTATGGATAATATAGTTTACATTATTAATATTGCTACGGATAAAAAGCCTGGTAGAACAGTTCCATATAAATTTGGAATTGAATCTTGGAATAGATATTGTGAAAAAAACAATGCTAAACTTGTAGTTCTAGATCAACCCATTCTTCCATATGAACAATTAAGACCAAATTGGCACAAAGTTTTTATATTTGATTTATTGGAACAGTCAAACTTTGATGTCAATAAATTAATGATTGTTGATGCTGACACAATTGTACATCCAGATTCTCCCAACTTTTTTGAAATAGATGAAGATAAATTTTGCGTAGTTAATAACATTGGTTCATATGACTGGATGTTTAGAAGTATAGAAAATTATAAAAAACATATATTCAATGATTTTAATTTTGATGTATCAAAATATTTTAACTCTGGTGTTCTTATCTTAAATAAATCACATAAAAACTTTCTGGATAAAGTAAAAAAATATTATTTTGAAAACAGAGATAGACTAGTTCAAATGCAAGAAACATTTTTTACCGGAACAGATCAACCAGTATTAAACTTTATGTGTCAAACAGAAGGAATTGATATGAAATTTCTTCCTTACGAATATAATATGCAAGATCTTCACAGACGTGAAGCTCTGACTGAATCAATGCCTTATTTAGATTGGGGACACATTTTTCATTTTAATGCTATCCCAAATAATGGCGATAATTCTAAAACTATGTATTGGATGGAAAAAACTTTTAAAAAATTATACAACTAAATTAAAAAAATATTACTATTTTTAAAAATTCTATATATCAATAATATGAATAAGTACGACTTAAAAAATAAATTGTTTTTAGTGACAGGCGGAAGTGGTTTTCTTGGAAAGCCTTTAATTAAAAGACTTTTAGAAGATGGAGCTAGAGTAAGAACTCTTGCTAGAGATGAAGGTAAATTAATAGAACTAAAACAAGCATTTCCAGAAATAGAAATTTTAACAGGCGATGTATCAGACGTTATCGATGTCAAACAGGCTATGAAAGGTGTGAACGGCGTATTTCATTTAGCAGCAGCTAAACACATTGGATTAGCAGAAAAACAAGTTCGTGAATGTACTAGGTCAAATACAATTGGATCATTATATATTTTGGAAGAATCATTAAATAATGATTTAGAATTTGTAATTGGTATTAGCACGGATAAAGCTGCTCAAGTCTCAGGTGTATATGGAGCATCTAAATTATTAATGGAACGTTTATTTAAACAATTTGAACAACTCAATGAAGATGTTGATTATAGAATTGTTAGATATGGAAATGTTTTATACAGTACTGGATCAGTTTTATGTAAGTGGAAAGAACTTATTGAACAAGGCAAAGATTTAATTGTTACTGCTCCAGAAGCAACAAGATTCTTTTGGACTGTAGATCAAGCAATTGATTTAATTTATAACTGTTTGGAGAACTGTGATGATTCCACCCCATATGTTCCAGAAATGAAAGGTATGAGCATTGGCAATTTATTAGAAGCTATGATTCAAAAGTACTCACCGAAAGGTACTCGTCCTAATGTAAATGTTATAGGATTACAACCAGGTGAGAACCTACATGAAAAAATTCTAGAAGACGGTAAGTTTTCAAATGAAGTTGATCAATATACTATTGAAGAAATTAAAGAATTAATATAATGAATGTATTAATTATAGGAGGCAATCGTTTTGTTGGCAAAAAATTAGCATCTAAGTTATGTAAAAAACACAATGTTAGTGTGTTAAATAGAAACGGCACTGGTCCAGATGGTTGTAATAAAATTAAATTTGATAGAAACAACTCATTAACTATAGAAAATAATTTTGATTTAGTTATAGACTTTTGTTTATTTAAACCACATCAAGCAAAATTGTTAAAAGACTTTATACTACCAAATCAAAAATATATCTTTATTAGTAGTGGAACCGCATATAAAGATAATAACAACTTTCATTATTCGGAAGACATGGATGTAGGAGGTCTATCTTTTTTTGGAGAATATGGTGTTGAAAAAGCAGAGTGTGAAAATATTGTATCTTCATTTAATAAATATATAATTGTAAGACCTCCTTATATTGATGGGCCAGAGTCGCATAGACCTAGAATAAAATATTATATGAATAATATATTGAACGGTCTAGAAGTGCATGTACATGAAAATGGAGACAAGTTAATGAGTTTTATCATGGTAGACGACATGGTAGATGAACTATCCAATATGATTGAGAACTTTAATCAATACGAAACAAATACATCATATAATTTGTCTAATGATGAAGTTTATACTGAAGTCTCATTAATAAATGAGATATCATCTTTTTTAAATAAAAAAGCTATTATTAAAACATATGGTTCTGATTCGCCTTTGCCTAATGTAAACCATTATATTTTATCTCCTTTTAAATTAGGAAAGAAATTTTCATCTATCAAAAAAAATCTTGAAAAATTTTTAAATGCAATATAAAGTTATATTATGAAATCATTAGCTAGAACCAAACCGCATATTCCAAAAGAAGATCACAAAGAGATATTGGATCGGATATCTAATATTCTGGATACAGAAATGTTAGTTCAGTCAAAATATGTTTCCGAATTTGAAAATATGTTTGCCGAATACTGTGGTACAAAGTATGCAGTTACTACAAACTCTGGAGGAACATGTCTGGAAGTTGCTATGCGTGCGTCTGGATTAGAAAATAAAAAGATAATTGTTCCTACACAAACATATATTGCAAGTGTAAGTTCTATTATCAGATCTGGCAATATCCCATTAATAGTTGATATAGATGAAAATACACATTGTTTAAATGCCGATATAATTGAGAAGAATATAACAGACGATGTTGGGGGTGTTATGTTAGTTCATATGGCTGGATATGTTACACCCGACTATTACAATATTAAAAAGTTATGTGATAAACATAATATACTTTTATTTGAAGATGCATCTCATGCAGTTGGTTCTAAAATTGATGATATTCATTCTGGCAACTTAGGATATGCGGGTTGTTTTTCATTGTTTGCTACAAAGATCATTACAACTGGCGAAGGTGGAATAATCACAACAAACAATAAAGATTTTGCGGATAGATGTAAGATCCTCAGAGACCATGGAGCAATTAGAAATCCAGCACCAATTAGTGGCGTAGATTTTGGAGTAAGTTGTAAGTATGTATCATCAAATTATAAAATGACTGAAATGACTGCTGCTTTGGGAATTAGTCAGCTAAAAAGAGCAAATGAATTTGTTGAAAAAAGAAACGTTATTAATAAACGATATAGAGAAAAAATTAAAAATCCCAAAATCAAATTCTTAGATATTCCAGATAATATTGTAAATACTTGGTGGCATTACATAATTGAATTACCTAAAGGAACTACTTTAGAACAAAGAACGGAAATATGTAAAGTTTTATTTGCTGACCACAAAATTCCTACAGCAAATGCTTACTGGCCACCATGTCATCAGCAAGAAGCATTTAAAGATTATACAGTTGGTCAAAGTTATAAAAATGCAGAGGGACTACTATCCAGACATTTATCAATTCCAATGTATGTAGAAATGACAATGGAACAAGTAGATTATATTTCAGATGTAATTAATAAAATCATATGATTGTAAGTATTCATCAACCAAACTATATGCCATGGTTAGGATATTTTGATAAAATTGCAAAAAGTGATATTTTTGTTGTATTTGATAATGTACAATTTCCCAGAAGCAAACAACACTTTGGACATAGAAATTTAATTAAAACTGATAAAGATCCAAAATGGTTGACTGTTCCGCTTATTGGTAAAAGTGAATTTAAAAATTTTAATGAAATTGAAATAAATCATAATGGATGGAATGAAAATCATTTAAACCTAATAAAAAATTTTTATAGAAAAGCTAAATACTTTTATCAATATTATTCAGATATAGAAAATTTATTAAATTTAAATTATGAAACTTTATCAGATTTAAATTGTTCATTGATAGATTACTTTTTAGAAAAACTAAATATAGATACAGAAATCATTTATTGTTCTGATTTGTGTCCTACTGAAATTACTGGCGGTGATAGAATCATGTATTTACTTAAAAAATTAAATGCTACCAAATATATTTCTGGAAGTGGACCTGGCTCTATGAGATACATAAAAGAAGAAGAGTTTAAAGATAACAATATCGAATTAGTTTGGCAAAATTACGATCATCCTACCTACACACAACTATATGGTGAATTCAAGCCATATATGGGAATAATCGATTTGTTGTTTAATGAAGGAAAGAATAGTAAAAATATAATATGAAACGTATATTAGCAATAGGAGCACATCCAGACGACATCGAATTCGGATGTGGTGGTAGTATAGTAAAACATAAAAAGAACGGAGACTTTGTTGTATATCTTTGTATGACAAATACTGAATCTATAGATGGTACTACAGGTCAAGTTATTAGAAGTTTAGAACAAAATAAACAAGAAGTTTTGGATGCTGCAAATACTTTAGGATGTGATAAAGTTGAGTTTTTACCTTTCAAAGATTTACATGTACCTTTTTCATTTGATTCAATCAGTGGCATGGAATCTGTTATTAAAAAACATAATATTGATACCATTTATACACATTGGGTTGGAGATGCAAATCAAGATCATATTTCTACTTTTCATACAACAATGGCAGCAGCTAGATATGTCCCAAATGTATATTCATATGAACAAATTCCAATTGCCAGAATGACAGAGAATCAGATGGACATAAATTACTATGTAGATATTACTGACACATTTGATGCTAAAATAGAAGCGTCTATGTGTCATAAAAGTCAAATTGTAAAATATCAAAAAGTTAATTTTGATGTAAAAGATAATCTAGAAACTTTAGCGAAGTTCAGAGGTATTCAAGCCCGCTGTAAGTATGCAGAAGCCTTTAAAATAATTAAAATGGTAAATTAAGATGATTTTAGATGTATATCCAGAATTCGGAGTAGAATTAGCTCTTGCTGTTCCATATGCTTATTGGTTACACAAAAACAATAAATTAGATGGTGTTATAACATCTAAAGGCATGACACCGTTTTATTATTTCTGCAATAATGTTACAGAAAAATATTCTAATAGATCATTGGATAATAGAGATGCCTTAAAAGGCGTTCCCAATAATTGGACACATCATAATGCTCTTGCAATCACCGGTAAAGATTACAGTGAACTATCTTCGACGGAACAAGAAGAGGTTAACGGTGTACTGGATTACAGAGAGTGGATTTGTCCTCCGTATAAACAATACTATAACAATAAAGAACTAAACTTTGGTGATAAAGTAGTTTTTATTACAAACAAATATAACGTAGAACATGGTAAGAAACCCAGAGGTTATTTTAATATAGAGTGTTTATACAAGATGTTTGATTTTTTCAGAGATAAAAACTACAAAGTTATTTATAAACGAGCAACAAACCGTGAAAAAGAATTTACCATTGATGCCAACGAACAACAATCTTTAAATGAAGGTTATCATGATATTAAAGCAGATGTGGAAGGAGTTGGCATAATTACAGACTTTCAATTAACAAAATATTTTGAAAATGTTATACTCATGGATGATATTGTTAAAAATTCATCTAGAGGATACAACGAAACACAATTAAGAACTATGGCTAATTGTGATAAGTTTATATCTGTATGTGGGGGTAATTCTATATTATCATCAATGTTTGGAGGAACATTAATATCATATGTACATGCTGGTAAAGAATTAAGACCTAATTATTTTGGTCCAAACTCATATTTCAGAAAATTGACAGGCACGGATGTTATACCAGTGTACGATAGAAGTGTTATGAAAACAGAAATACATGATTATTCAGAATTATTCAATAGTTTAGAAAAGTGCTTTTAAAAAAAGATAGTTATTAATAAAGTTATGAGTTTTAAAATCAGTTTTATTCAACCTAGTAGAAACAATTTAAAGTATCTTAAATGGAGTTACGAATCAATTCGGAAAAATTTAAGTCATAAAGAACACGAAATATGTGTAGCTGATGATTTCAGTGATGATGGAACAACCGAGTGGTGTAAAGAAACAGCAACAAAAGATCCTCATTTTAAATGGATTCGAAACGATGGACCTACTAGATTAGGGCACACCATTTTATATGATAGATTGATTAATGAAGTTGCTACTAACGATGTCGTGATGATTTATCATGCTGACATGTATGCTTGTCCAAATTTTGATAAGTACGTAGAAAAGCATATCAAGCCAGGTACCGTAGTTAGTCTGACAAGAATTGAGCCACCTCTTCATCCGCCTGGACCAGAGAAGATTACTGAAGATTTTAAAACTGAGCCTGAAGACTTTGATGAAGACAAATTCTTGAAATGGTTTAATGACAGTAAATTAAATAGAAGAGATAAAACTACAGAAGGTATATTTGCTCCATGGGCACTCTACAAATCAGATTTTCAATCAATTGGTGGACATGACATACTATATGCTCCACAAAGTAAAGAAGACAGTGATATATTTAATAGATTCCAATTAAATGGATATAAGTTTGTACAAACTTGGGAAGGTTGTGTTTATCATATGACGTGTAGGGGAAGTAGATATAATCCTACACTAACAGAAGTTGGTACTGAAAGTAAAGAATGGTTAGCTCAAAATGAAAAAAGTTCTAGAAACTTTATTCGTAAATGGGGACATTTTGTGAAACATAATGATACAATGAAACCAATTGTGCCTCCTAGATATGATGTGGGATTTAGTGTATTAAACTGTGATGAATATAAAGTTGCATTGTTAGAACCATGGTGTGATACATTGTATACAGAAGTAAACTATAGTAGATACATAAATGTAGAACAAAAAAATACAAAGTTTGATCTTAAAAATAAACTTAAGAATTATAATACCGTTCAACAAACAAACGATATTATCATTGAATTTGATGGAGATAGATTAACAAATCAATCATTTGAATTTTTTAATATGTTGCAACTAATGTTAGAAGATAGTGGAGCGGTTGGAGTAATGGAATACGATATGTACAAAATCAAAATAAATAAATTACAAGATTACAGTAAAGAACTAATTAATATTGATGGTCAATGGTATCAAAATAAACTATTAAAGTAATATGGAACTAATTTCGATTAATTTTTATATAGTATTTTTATTAATAATTTGGTTTGATGGTGATATAACTAACATACTTAGTAGTTCATCTATATTAAGAAAATTTTTTAAAAGATCTGACTATGAGAGGTTTGTTCAAGAACAAGATATGTCAGCAACATATCCATGTTTTTTGTATGAAACTTATCCTATGTTTATAACAAAATTACTATCATGTTCCATTTGTTTAACATTTTGGTTAACATTAATAGTAAATTTACTATATTTTTGTTTAAATTATGAGTTTAATAAATTAATCGAGTTTATTCTATGGTTTCCGATTTGCTATTTTGTTAATTTATTTCTCCATTTAAGTATTAAAAAATTATTATGATAATTTCACATAAACATAAATTTATATTTTTAAAAACTAGAAAAACTGCTGGGTCCAGTATTCAAGTAGCATTAGCAAATAATTGTGGAGAGAATGATGTTATTACGGGTCAATACAGATTGGGTGTAGATGATGATTTACATACAACAGGCTTAAATTATGATAAGTACAATTTTGTATCTCCATATGATCCACACACAACATTAAAAGAAGTTAAATATTTGGTTGGTGAAGAAATATGGAATTCTTATTTTAAATTTGCATTTGTAAGAAATCCATATGAAATTGCTGTTTCAAGATACTATTGGAACAAAAAAGGAAAATCAGATGTTCCACAAGATGCTTCAATTGATGGATTTAGAGAATGGGTTAAAAGTGGAGGTCTACCAAATTTTGATAAATTTGAAAAATATATAAGTGATAATAATATTATTGATCTTGATTTTGTAGGCATGTATGAAAATTTAGATGAAGATATGGCGTATATTTGTGATCAAATTGGTATTCCACATTTAAATTTACCTAAATTAAAGTCTGGTTATAGGGACAATACAGATTTCAAAGATCATTATGATGAAGAAACTAAAAATATAGTAAATCATTATTTTAAAGAAGACATAAAGTTATTCGGATATACATTTGACAATAAAAATATTATATCTAAAAGAAAACCAATTATATTCTCAAGCCTTTTTGAAAAAGAAAATGATAATATTAACAATCCTTCAGTGATTGAGGTACCCGATTGGGTTAAAAATTCAAAAGGTAAATACTATTGTTACTTCAGTAATCACAGCGGCAAATCTATAAAACTTGCTTATACAGATGATTTAAATAAAAAATGGACTGTAATTGATGATATATTCAACATTAAAGACAGCCCGTGTGAAGGACACATTGCTAGTCCAGAAGTGTTAATAGATAATAAAAGCAATAAAATATTGATGTATTACCATGGGGGTACTGATAACGGTCAGAAGACATTTCTTGCTACATCAGAAGATGGTATTAATTTTACAAACGATAGTGGTCCTTTGTGTAATTTTTATTTAAGAGTATTTGAATATAAAAATAAAAAATATGGAATAGCAAAAAAGGGAAATGAATGTTCTGTAGTTTACGATATAGACAATGATTTTAAACCAATATTTGAATTCCTTCCTTCTTCTAGACACTGTGCTGTATATGTCGATGGCGATTATTTGTATATAGCCTATTCCAATATCGGAGACTCACCTGAACATATTAGGATGTGTAAAATAAAATTGAACGACGATTTTGCTAATTGGGAAGTAATTAGTGATAAAGTTTTAATTGAACCAACATTTAAATTTGAAGGTGCAGACTTAACAACTGTAAAATCTATGGCTGGTTCTGCTACTCTTAAATTCGGAAACAAGAATATTAAAGAATTGAGAGATCCATATTTGTTTAAATTCAATGATAAACTATATTTATATTATGTTACTTTAGGAGAAAAAGAGATTACATGGTGTAGAATAATCAATTTAAATTAAAAATAAAAAAAACAATATATTATGATAGTAAATAATGTCAATGATTTCATCAAATTTTTATCAGGCGATGAAATATCAATCAAAGGACAATTAGAAAGTTGTGTAAAAACAGCATCTAAAATATGTGGATGTCAAAAATCTAGAAAAATGGCTAAAGTAAATGAATGTAATAGGCTTTACGTTGAATTTGTAAAAAATAACGCCGATAATTTAGTAGATTTTTTCAAAAATTTAACAGCTGATAATGATATTAGATTTTATCACAACACACATGAACTAATCAAAGTTGTTAAATTACGTTAATATTTTTTAAAGCTTTTCTAACGTGATCTATAATATAAGTCGAATTAATTAATTCGTCTTGTGTAGTGTGTACTTTTGACATATCTTCCCACTCAAATGAATAATTTGATTTCTTTTTGACCTTTGGATCATTTAATCGTTCGTGATCATTGGGAGCAGAATCATATATTTTAACTGGTGTAGATGTAGTAACACGTCTTTTTGAAGGAGCAGGACCCATTTGATATCTAGTTATATGAATTAGTTTTCCGAATGGTTTGTTTTGTATCCACCAACATTCATCATTTGGATAAAAATCGTATCTAATATCTGTAACAAAAAACACATCTGCGGATGATTCATTTATTTTATTATTCATTTTATCAGTCCAGTATTTTCCACTACTCACTTTACGCATTAAATCTCCATAAGCAACTAGTAATGGTCGAATAATGTTTTTATTTTCTGTATCATCTGTGAAAACATCGATTCCAGTTTTAAGTGAAATTAAATCATCTAAATCACTTTTTAATTCAAATGCTAACGCGTGTCTATCGGTAGATAGATTATATTCATTTTCTAAAATGTTTTGTGCTACAGTTGTAAACAAATCTTTTCCACTACGTGCTAATCCAGATACTCCTATAATTTTCATATTATTCAAAAATCTTTTCTAATTCTTTTTCTGTATATCCATAAGATGATACTAATTCAACTAATTCTGACAATGTTTTTTCAGATTCAATCATTAAATTATAGTAATCATTTGCGTCTTTACTGCCTATTTCATATTTTTTAGATATACAATTAATTATTGTTTCATTTGCATCTTTTGATGACTTTTTAATATATTTGTGAAATCCATAATCTTGAGGCAAAGCTTTTATAAGAAGTTCATATAACTTATTCTCAGGTATTATTTCCATATACTTGGAAATATACGATATTTCTTCAACAATATTTGGATCCATACTTAACACTCTTAGGATCATATATTTATTGAATGTTTTCTGTTCTGACTCGTTTAAAGTGTAGTAATAATCTTCTGTTTGATTTTGTCGTATGTGTCTAATATGATCAAACAATCCTCTTGTTTTGGGTGGGAGCTTTTTTAATTTTTTGCCTTTTACTTTCATTTGAGTACATTCTAACACGTCTTTTAAGTTCGTCAATCTCTTTGAGTATATTATTTCTATCAGAAGCAATAAATTCAAATGTCTCAACTATATTTTTAAACATTTCTTGTTGAACATCTTTAATTTCATCTATTTCAGACATCAACTTCTTAACCCGAGTATGTTTAAAATAAAAATAAAAAAGTGTGGACACTACATAGAGTATCCACACCCCAACAATTATTTGCCAAATGGCATTATTAATAATTGTTGTTTGTTCTGTCATAAGTTATCACTAACTCTCTTACTTCTTTGCACTGGTACGACGAGTAGCCTTAGTAGCCTTAGTAGCCTTAGTAGCCTTAGTAGCCTTAGTAGCCTTAGTAGCCTTAGTAGCAACAGTCTTGCGTGTCGTAACTTGACTATAACCAGTTTCCAAAACTTGACGTAGAGCACGAATTTGACGACCATTCAAGTCGATCCTACTCTCACCATCACGGACCGTCAACTTAGAAGCACCATGTGATCCTCCCATTGGAGTTGAAAGGTAAAGTTCAACACCAGCAGTATTGTGTCCAACGAAGTTAGTCTTATTCTTAGCATTCTTACGAGTATACATATCTATTTATCTTTCTTTTATATTTTTACTTTTTATTTATGTTTCGTTAGTTTCCTAACTTGAAAATATCTTACATCAGCATCTTTCAAATGTCAAGCATTCTGACTAATTATATTTCCCAAACTTTTTCAAACTTTTCTATGGCAAAATCTTTGCCCTTGAATTCAAAGTCTAAATCAACATCTAGATCATGATATTCTTGTGGAAATTCTCGTACATAATCAGCATGTGCTCTTGGGTTTTTATTTGAAAGATCATTATCACTGAAATGAAACAAAGGTCTATACTTGTCCCATGTACTTATTGCCAATTTGACAGCCTCTTTAGCAGATAACCCTCTAGGGTTACATCTATGATGTAGGTTATCAAAAGTAATAGGTATACCAGTTTTACAATAAATTAAATCATATAATTCTCGTACACTCCAACTATTTGGTTTGTCTTCATTTTCTAATACAAATCTAGACTTAACATTTGTAGGTAGTTCATTATAAACATCAATAAACCGTTTGGCAATTTCATTAATATCACCTTTGTAACAGTTCATATGAATATTGATAGGTGCCTGATATGATTGAGGCAATCCTAGTTTATCCATAATTTCAGCATGATGTTTTAATTCAACAATTGATTTTTTAGAAACAATTGGATTAGCAGATGCTGGAACAACAAATTGATCTGGATGAGTACTACACCTAATCTTACTTTTTTTGATAATATTACTACATTCACTAAATAAATTATCAATAATAGTGTTATCTGGTAAGCAATCATATGACAAGTTTGCTTCTGGTAGTGTTTTTAATGGAAATAAATCACTACTTACACGATAATTCCAACCTTTTGATATACAAAATTTTAGTGTTTCTTTTACAACAGATATATTGTTAGCAACACGTTTACTAAGAATTGAAATTGATTCTTTTCTTTCTAACAAAAAGAATCGTTTTTTTGTCATGGTATTAGCTTTAATACCTTTTTGTTGAAGATGTAGTGAAATACAACATAAACTTTTTCTCATAAATGTATGATACCACACTTATGATAATTGTCAATCTATGAATTTTTATAAACTATTACGTACACTGTGTAACAGCTTGACCAGTAGCCAAACCACCCAGACCAATTTGTATAATATATGGATCTCCACTAGTGCCGGTTCCACTTATATATTTAGCATTGTTATTAGTATTATTACCAAACAACCCATCAGCTATTTCTGCGTAGGTTACAAGTGCAGTATGTACGGTAGGCTGTTGATAACAACAACAATTAGTTCCATTTGAAATACCAGGTACAGCATTCCATGTTAATATTAATGCAATATTTGTAGATGTTTCATTATCAATAAAATCGTCACTGACTCTACCTTTTGCTATTTTGATAACAGAATTTACATTATCTACATATCCTTCAGTTGGAAAATCGCCGGGGTTATATCGAATCATACTAGAACCATTATTAAAATCAATTCCAGATACACTCAAATCACAAAGTCCGGCGGTTCCATTTTTTCCTGGACAATTAGTGCTTCCAGGCCCATCGTCAGGAAAACATGGATCACATCCTGTGGCACAATCTGGAATTGTGGCAGATGATGGTGCTGGTGTTTGTATTTCAAAATAATGTATTGTTTGACCACTTGGAAACTGACTTGGTGACGGTACAGGAGTCACATTGGGTGTTATACTAACACTTGGTGTTACACTAACACTTGGTGTTACACTACGACTTGGTGTTACACTCCTACTTGGTGTTACACTCCTACTTGGTGTTACACTTTCAGATGGTGTTACACTAACACTCGGTGTATTAGATCCAGTAGGTGTTCCACTAGCACTCGGTGTTACACTAGCACTCGGTGTAGCACTTTCACTCGGTGTTACACTAGGACTCGGTGTTACACTCCTACTCGGTGTTACACTCCTACTTGGTGTTACACTCCTACTTGGTGTTACACTCCTACTTGGTGTTACACTCCTACTTGGTGTTACACTCCTACTTGG
>Ga0181568_10003891_pt1 | contig 13392 bp, 14 predicted proteins | sample 101ome_20_FD_133758 | JGI IMG/M metagenome (GOLD analysis project Ga0181568, IMG submission 133758) | Coastal salt marsh microbial communities from the Groves Creek Marsh, Skidaway Island, Georgia - 101404AT metaG (megahit assembly) | ecosystem: Environmental > Aquatic > Marine > Intertidal... | reverse complement strand
TTTACCTGTATTAATCATAGGCTCAATTGTAAAAGTCATTCCAGGTCTTAAATCCATTCCAGAGTTTTTACTTCCATAATGAAGAATATTAGGAGGCTCATGAAATGTTGTGCTAATACCATGACCACAAAAATCTCTTACAACAGAAAAACCTTTATCTTCAACGAATGATTGAATTTCATATCCTATATCACCTAATCTAATTCCAGGTTTTAAAATCTTTATTGCTCTCATCATAGATTCGTAAGTAGTATCAATTAGATTATTTAGTTTGACCGATGTATTTCCTATTGAAAACATTCGACTTGTATCTCCATAATGCTCATCAACTATAGCAGTAACATCAACATTGATTGCATCACCATCTCTTAAAATTCTATCAGATGGAATGCCGTGGCATACAACATGATTTAAAGATGTGCATAAAGATTTTGTAAAACCTCTATAGTAAAGTGGGGCAGAGTATCCACCATTATCTCTAATAAACTCATAACCTAGTTTATCAATATAATCTGTTGATACACCTTCTTTAATATTATCAGTTAACATATCCAAAGTTCTTGCTGCTAATTTTCCAGCAATTCTCATTTTTTCAAACTTTTCGAAATAATCACTCATCTAGATAGTTTAAATAATTTTTTATCATATTTTGTTTATTTTATTGAATTTATGATAATGTGAAAGTAACAGTAAAACATTTTAATAAAATGACAACATCAATAATCATCCCAGCAAGATTTGGATCAAGCAGATATAGGGGAAAACCTTTAGTAAAAATTTTAGGTAAAGAAATGGTCATACGTGTGGCTGATATTTGTAAAAAAATTAAAGACGTGAAAGTATTTGTAGCAACAGACAGTAAAAAAATTGCAAATGTAGTAAAAAAGTATGGTTATGACTATATATTCACCTCCTCAAATTGTTTAACTGGTACTGATAGAGTTGCTGAGGCATCAAAAAAGATAAGATCAAAAATTTATATTAATGTGCAGGGAGATGAACCAACAATCAATCCAGATGATATAAAAAAAGTAATTAAAGAAAAAAAAAAATTTCCAAATCACGTAATCTGTGGTTATGACAAAGTTCATGATTTTGAAAATCCAAAAAGTATTAATCTTCCAAAGGTTGTAGTAAATTCTAAAGGAGAATTAATTTATATTTCTAGAGCGTTAGTTCCAGGTGCAAAAAAAAAAAATCAAAATATTCAGTATCATAAACAAGTATGCATTTATGCATTTAACAAACAACAGCTTAAAAAATTTTATTCTACAAAAAAGAAGAGCGAAACAGAAAGTATTGAAGATATAGAAATTTTAAGATTTTTTGACTTAAATGAAAAAATTAAGATGGTTAAATTAAATTCTAATTCTGTGGCAGTAGATGAAATACGTGATGTTAAAAAGGCAGAAAAAATATTAAAAAAAAAATTTTTTTTAAGTGTTAAAAAAAGATAAATATATTTTAGTTCTTGGTTCAAAGCCTAACTCAATTATTCCAAAAGAAGATATTTCCCACATATATGCAGCTAATGGTGCCTCAGAGCTAGCGTCACAAATAATTAAAAATGATCCAAGTGTAAAACTTACTTCTGTAGTTACCGGCTTAGAGTTTATGAAAAACCTTGAAGTTCAAAAAAGGGTTATTTCTGCAAATCCTGATCGCATAATCTCAAGAATAACTAGTATTGATATCCAAAATTATAATTTTAGTAAAAAAGTTGAATATTTATTTCTAAAAAATATTGAACAATTAATATTACAATCTAATTTTTTTAAATTTGGGATGCTTAATATTTTTTTAAAAGAAATGAATTATGAGCAAAAAATTATCAAAAAATTTATACATTTATTTAAAGCAATTAAAAATAAAAGCTTTATTGGAATTTCTACAGGTTTTTTTTCTATATTATGTGCCCTTAAAGAGCACCCTGATACTGAAATTATAATATCAGGAATAGGCATGTCTGGTGGAGGACATTATTATAATGTAAATTCTGACAGGTATAGTAAGAGATCATTAGTTGACAGACAATTAATTTTAAATTTGAAAAAAAAATATAAAAAAAAACTTTATACAACGGATCAAAATTTAGAGATAAATAGTGGTATTAAGGGTTGGTAAAAAATCAATGATTAAAAAAAAATTTTTAGATCCAAATTTAAAAAATAAATCAAAAACTGTTGAGGATAAAATTCAACTTTATAAATATAACGGCGTTATGCTACCTCTTCCTACAGAGATAGAAATAAGTGAATCGGGAACATGTAATAGATCGTGTTCATTTTGCCCAAGAAGCGCTCCAGATTTTGAAGATAAAAAAGAATTTATTAGTAATAGTTTACATGAAAAATTATGCAGTCAATTAAAAGATTTAAACTATGAAGGGACAATTCGATACAGTGGTTTTGTTGAGCCTTTGATTGATAAAAATATATTTAATTTAATTAGTATGGTTAGAGAATATTTGCCTAATTCAAATATAGAAATGGTTACAAATGGTGATCCTTTGAACTTAAAAAGATTAAATAGATTATTTGAATGTGGATTAAATAAAATTCTTATAAGCGCATATGATGGTAAAGACGAGGCGCAAAAATTAGCAGATTTGTGTGTGAGTGCAAATCTTAGTAATGACCAATACATTGTAAGACATAGATATTATTCTGAAGAACAAGATTTTGGAATTACTCTAAGTAATAGGTCAGGACTAATGGATAGTGCAGAATTTAAAATACCTTCATTGAAAGAACCTCTAAAAAAACCATGCTATATTCCTTCCTATACTTTTTTTCTCGACTATCAAGGAGATGTTCTTATGTGTCCACATGATTGGGGAAAAAAAGTAATTCTTGGAAATTTAAATAAAGAAAATTTTTTAGATGTCTGGTTTAGTAAAAAATCATTAGCATTAAGAAAAATGTTAAATAAGTCAAATAGAAATTTTACACCCTGTAATGTTTGTGATGTTGAAGGAACATTTATGGGTGAAAAAAATTCAAAATATTTTAATTAATAAACAACAAGTATAATACTATTATTGTTTTATTATTTTTATTTTTTCTTTAATTTTAATTTGATTTTTACTAATATCACAATTGTAAGCTAAAAATTTTACACCAGCATTTTTTGCCTCCAAATAGTTTTTATAATATTTTTGATCTATATCATCTGCTATTTTAAAGTATTTAATATTTTGAATTTGAACCAAAAATAACAAATAACTTTTATAACCCTTTTTAATAGCATCAATTAGAGCAAGTAAATGTTTAGAGCCTCGTGTTGTTATAGCGTCTGGAAATTCAGCTGTTTGTTTATTTCTAAAAAGAGTAACATTTTTAACCTCTAAAAAACTCTTTTGTTTATTTTTCTCAATTAAAAAATCAAATCTAGTTTCTTTGTTAAAAAAAACCTCTGGTTTAATTAGATCGTTATTTTTAAGCTCATTGATAAGATTATTTTCCAAGCCATGCTTTACAATTTTATTTGCCATGTGGGTATTTACACCTACCAGGTTTTTTCTTGTTTTTATAATTTCTAAGCCATATTTAAGTTTTTTTTTAGGGTCATTATTTGGAAGCAGATAAACATCATTACCTTCAGCTAATAAACCTTTCATTGAACCTGTATTTGGACAATGCGCAGTAATCACTTTCTTTGCTAACCTCACATCAGCAAAGAATCTTTTATATCGTTTGATTAATTTGCCTTTTACTAAAGACTTGGTAAATTCCATTACTAAATTATACATTTAAAATGACAAAAAACACAAAAGTTAATGCTGCAATATTAATTATAGGTAATGAAATTCTATCAGGGAGAACCCAAGACACGAACACATCAACTTTAGCAACTTGGCTAAACTCTATTGGTGTTAAAGTTGGAGAAGTTAGAGTAATTCCTGATGTTGAAGAAACAATAGTGAATACAATCAAGACTCTTAAGACAAACTATGACTATGTTTTTACAACAGGGGGAATTGGACCAACTCATGACGATATTACAGCCGAGTCTGTTTCTAAAACATTTGGAGTAAATTATGAAATACACAAAGAAGCATATAAAATTTTAGAAGCTTACTATAAACCAGGTGAATTTAACGAAGGTAGACAAAAAATGGTTTGGATGCCAAAAGATGCTAATTTAATTTTAAATCCTACTAGTGGAGCACCAGGATTTTACGTTGAAAATGTTTTTTGTTTGCCAGGCGTTCCATCTATTTTAAAATCTATGTTAGGTGGATTAACCAATAGTATTATTGGTGGAAAACCAATTTTAAGTTTAACTATAAATCTTAGAACTGTTGAAAGTGAAATTGCAAACTCTTTAACAAAAGTCCAAAATGATAATCAAGATGTTGAAATTGGAAGTTATCCTTTCTTTCAAGCAGGAAAGTTAGGTGTTTCAATAGTAATTAGATCGGAGGATCAATCTAAAATAGATAATTGTAATACACAAATTTTAAAATTTGTTAATAAAAAAAATATTGAAGTAGTAGATCGTTAAATGCTTTATTTTGCTTATGGAAGTAACCTTCATCATTTTCAAATGAAAAGAAGATGCAAAGATAGTATTTATTTAAAAAAGATAAATCTAAAAGATTTTAAACTAACTTTTAGAAGTAAATATAGGGCTGCAGATATAGAGCCTAAAAAAAATTCAATGGTACCAGGTGGATTATTTGAAATTTCTAAAAGCGATGAAAAAAAATTAGATGTATATGAGGACTATCCTATTTTATATAAAAAGTATTATTTTAGGTATTATGGAAAAAAAGTAATGACTTACATAATGGTAAAAAAAACACCATTCAAATTTCCAACTGAAAGGTATCTTAATATTGTTAAACGTGGTTATAAAGATTGTAATTTAAACTTTAAGTATTTAAAGAAAGCTTTATCTTATTAAATAAAATCATTTATTTAGGAAGATATTTTAAATGTTTTTTTAAAAATAATTATGTTTAATTTTAGAACATATGGAATCAAAAGCATTATTATAAAATAATCTAATAAAATTTTTGTTCCTAAAGTTATTTGGGAAAATAAATCATTATTTATGTCACTAAAAAGTACTTTTGGCCAAAATACTATCATAAAAAAATATTTAAAAAGTATTAAAGAAAGACATAATTTAGAAAATGAACATTTTTCATTACTTACTATTAATAGATAAGGAATAACTCCAATAAAGAAAACTTCTCTGAAATAATTGTTATTAAAAAACAAATATAAAATTATAAGTAGGTTTGTTGAAATTAAAAAAAGTTTTGCTCTGGGGTAGTAAAAATGTCTTTCTTTTTCTAAAGGTGATTTAATTTTTTTGTTAAAAAATATATAGAGAATTGTTGAAAAAATAAATAAGAGCAAAATTAAAAATGGCTTAATAAGGTTTTTATCTAGTAAATTAAAGTGGTCTATTGTTCTTGAAAAAGAATTAATTGAATAAGAATATTTGATATTCCGCCCAACTTTTTCAAAATCAGAAACGACGTATTTTAAATCATCCAAACTAAAAAAAATAAGAGCAAAAGAGATTAACAATAATAAAAATATATAAATAAATTTATTTCTCGCTTTTAAATCATTTTCAGTAAAAAAGTTTATTATAAAAATTAATGGATAATATTTAAAACTAAACAATAAGAATTTAATTAAAAATTTGAAAATATATTTTCCTCTAAGAAAAACAATTAAAACTAAAGAAAGAAATATTAGCAGGTCTAAATTGAGTCTTTCAAACAACAGTAATGTTGTCGGATTAAATATTAAAATTAGGCAAATAAAATTTTCATATATTGATTTTGGTTTAATTAGCTTAAACACAACAAAAATTAGAAAACCAATTAAAGTACAACCATATGTTAGTAAAAAAATTGTTTTAAAATTTTCATCTATTGTAGGTAAGTATAGCAAGGATCTTCCGTAATCATGTCCCGTTCTAATTCCATAATCTGAAATACATTCTCCATAGAAAACGTCGAATCCATATTTGTAACATTCTGCAGCCATTAATAAAGTTTGAGTATCACCAAAGTATTTAAAATTTGAATACGTTTTAAACGGCCAACTTTCAAACGAGTCTTTCCAATAAGGGACATAACTCACATGTATTAAATCAGTATAAAAAAATAAAAAAATTAAGACTAGAGAAAAAAATATAAAAAAATTTTGTTTTTTTTTATTGTTATTCATGTTTTCTTTTTGGAAATTTACTAAAAATTTAAAATTACTATATAAAATTTTTTAAAATAATTGTAGTTAATAAATGAGACCAATTCTGTTGATTTAGATATATTTTTAAAATAAAAAGTTTTAATGACCATAAAAAAAAATAACAAACGAAATTTTTTAAAAATATCATCAGTTTTATTTATTTCTTTATTAACATTAAATTTAAATGGATTTAAAATTTATGAAAACTTTAAGAAAAAAGGTATTAGATTTTTTAAAAAAAATAAGAAAATATGGATTTTAAATCAAAATGATTTTGAATGATTTAAATAATATTAATAATAATTTTTTTTCAGTAATAATTATTGGTAGTGGTCCAGCAGGTATATCGACAGCATTAAAACTAGAGGAACTTAATGTTAGAACTTTATTAATTGAAGCTGGGGGCTTAGAGCTAGATCCTGAGTCAGAAGATTTTTTAAAAGGAAATATTTATGCTGAGGATTATTACGATATATCTGTAAGAAGAGCTAGGATGTTTGGAGGTACTTCAAATTTATGGGGCGGACATTGTAATAAGTTTGAAAAAGAACAGTTCAATAATTGGCCAATTGATTATGATGAATTACATAGTTTTGAAGATGAAGCAAAAAAAGTTTTAGGTTTAAAATTTTATCATACTGATTTTTATATAAAAAAATTTAATGAAGATTTTAATCAATATAATACAAGATTCTCAGATAAATCTAGAAACTTTAAAGATGTTTATTACGATAAAATAAAAAATTCTAATTATATTTATTTATCTTTAAACACATCATTTTTACATTTTGAAGGTGACAAAAATAATATTAACTCAATATATTGTAGAAAAAAATCAAATTTTTATTCTTTAAAAGCTAAATATTTTGTTTTGGCCGCTGGAGGAATTGAAAATTCAAGATTGTTACTCTGGTCAAAAGAAAAAAATAAAAGATTATTCGATGATAATTTACCTATTGGTAAATATTATATGGATCATCCTTATTATGATCCTGCTGAAGGCTTCATAAAATACGATAAAGTTGCAAGTTATCTTAATGAAACCAAGGGTAGATCTAGAGAATTCTATGTTGATTGCTATAATAGAGTAAATTTATCTCCAAATTTAAAATTTAGGAATGAAAGAAATATTGACAGTCTTACTTTTTTTTGGAATTTTAATCATAAATCAGCTTCCAATTCTAGTTATATAAAAAAACTCACCTGTATGTCTCCCAATATTATTAAAAATTTTTTATTAAGAGAAAATATTGAAGATCTTATAAATTTTAAAATTAGCATCAATCAAGAGCAGGAACCTGAAGTTAATAATAGAATTACTTTAAGTAATGATTTAGATCCATATGGTACACCACTAATTAATTTAACATGGAAAATGAGCAATAAGATGAAAAGATGTGCAAAAGAAAATCTTTTAAGATTAGGAAAATTTTTAGTTGATAAAGATATGGGAAGAATTGCAATTAATGAGGACATATTTTCATATGATAACTTTAAAACTAAATTAAATGCCGGGCACCAAATGGGTGGAACATGTGCTGGTAAAAATAAGTTAAGTTCAGTAGTAGATAAGAATTTAAAAGTACACTCTATAAATAATCTTTTTGTTACAGGAAGCTCTGTTTTTACTACAGGTGGACACGGAAATCCAACTTACACTATAGTTTTATTGTCATTAAAGCTCGCTGATCACATTAAAAAAATAATATAAATATTCTGCTCAAGTCTTAATTTGAAAATTTATATTTTTTTTGATTTTATGTTCTTATATATCCGAAATATCCCAATGAAAGATTGATATATTAGTTTTATATTTACTGAACTAGAACCTTTTTCTCTATTTATAAAAGTTGTTTTTGTATCATCAATTTTAAAATTAGCATGATCTAATTCTGCAAGTATTTCTGATAAAACTATAAATCCATCTCCGACTCTTCCACAATTTTTAACGACATGTTTAACTGCTTTTTTTGAATAAATTCTATATCCCATAGTATAGTCACTAACTTTTACCTTTAATAAAAAATAAGCCAATTTATTGGATAAAAATGAAAAAATTTTTCTACGTAATGGCCAGTTAATAATTTTACTACCATCCAAATACCTACTCATTATTAGTAAATCTAATTTTTTTTTATTAAACAATTTTAAATTTCTAATAAGTTCTTTAGGATGGCTAGATAAATCAGTATCCATTTCAACAATATGATCAATTTTTTTTTCTTTTAAAACTTTATTCATTCCAAACAAAACAGCAGATCCTCTGCCAGATTTAGTTTTCCGTTTAAAGTATTTGATATTTTTATATTTTTTAATTTTATATTTAATTTCATCAGTTGATGAGTCGTCTATAACAATTATCAAATGATTTTTAAAAATTTTTTTTATTTGATTTATCAAAATAAATAAATTTTCAAATTCGTTATAACAGGGTAAAATAAATCCTATTTTCATATTTTTTTTTATGCTATTGTTATATTGAATATTAGTTAAAATGTAATATCGAACATCTATAATTTTAAAAATAAAGTATGTTATGGCAAATTTTTGGGAAAATAAAAGAGTCTCAGTAACAGGTGGAGAGGGTTTTTTAGGTGGTCATTTAATTTCACTTCTTAAAAAAAAAAACCCTAAAAATATTTCTGTAGTTCGTCATTCTGAATATGATTTGGTAAATGGCTCTGATGTAAAAAAGATGTATAAGGATCAAAAGCCTGATATAGTTTTTCATTTGGCAGCTACTGTTGGGGGCATAGGGATAAATCAAAGAAACCCAGGTAAATTTTTTTATGAAAATGCTGTAATGAATCTTCAAGTTATACATAATGCTTATTTATCTAATGTGGAAAAAATAATATCAATTGGAACTGTATCTATATACCCAGAAAATTCTCCTATACCATTTGAAGAAAAAAATATTTGGAACGGCTATCCACAAGAAGACAATGCTCCTTATGGTATAGCAAAAAGAATTATGCATACCCATTCTTTAAGTTATAGAAAGCAATACGATTTTAACTCGATTATGGTCATACTTACAAATTTGTATGGTCCAAATGATAATTTTAATCAAGATACCTCTCATGTTATTGCAGCGTTAATTAGAAGGTTTTATGAAGCCAAAAAAAATAATGAAAAAGAAGTAACTGTATGGGGAGATGGTAAATCTACAAGAGACTTTTGTTATATAGAGGATATTGCTAATGGCATAATTTTAGCTGGCGAAAAGTATAACGAAAGTACTCCACTTAATTTAGCTTCAGGTTATGAGATAACGATTAAAGAACTAGTAGAAATTATAAAAAAACAAATAAAATTTGAAGGAAATATTTCTTGGGATAAAAATATGCCTGTAGGGCCAAATAGAAGAAATGTCAGTATAGATTTAGCTCGTAAAAAAATAGATTTTAATCCAAAATTTACTCTAGAAGAAGGTATTAAAAAAACTATTGATCATTATATTAAATTTAAAAAATAATTTAAAATGAACACTAATGCAAAATTTATTTAAGAGTTTAATTAGATTTTTAAGAAATTTGGCTGTTGGAGATTATAGATCAAAAAAATTAAGTAATTTAATTTTTAATATTATTTCAAAATACAATAAAAAAAATACAATAAAAATTTTAGATTATGGCTCAGGTTATCAGCCAAGATTAATTTACTTCTTAAGAAAAAAGCTTATCTCTAAATATAGAAAAAAAATAATAATTGATTGCTATGATTTTTACTCAAAGAAAGAAACTATCTATTTAAATAATTATTATAAAAATGATCTTAAATTTTATTCTATAAAATCCCTAAAAAAAAATAAAAAAAAATATGATTTCGCTTTGGTAAATGATGTTATTCACCATATCGGTATTGAAAAAGAAAAATCAATTATAAAAATTATTAATAAACTTAATAAAAAATCAACTTTTGTATTTATAAAAGATCATTATCAAAATGGGATGGTATCAAATCATATAATTAGATTGATGGATTTTCTAGGTAATTATTTTAACGATGTATCTATTCCCAAAATTTATTATTCTAAGAAAACGTTTAGATCCTTAATAAAAAAAACTAATTCAAAAATAATTTATAGCGTTGATAGTATAAAACTTTATCCAAGCCACTTATTGTTTATGTCAAATCCTGATTTTAATTTTGCAAGCTTGTTAATTAAAAAAAAATAAATTTTTTTTTAATTTATTTCCAATTTATTCATAAAATAAGCTATAAATTAAACTAGATAATGACATTTGATTTTGTAATTATAGGAAGTGGACCTGCTGGATCTGTACTTGCATGGAAACTATCTAAATTAAATTTTAAAATAGCTTTAGTTGATCAAGCTAATACTAAAAAAAAGAAAATTCATGATTATTTCTTACCATATGTAAATAAATCACCAAATAATTACAACCCAGTTTTTAGTAATCGTTTAGGTGGAAACAGCTTATTATGGCATAGTAAAGTTTATTTAATTTCTGAAAAAGAGTTTGCTTTAGGAGAGTGGCCATTTACTTATAATGAATTAATGGATAACTCAAAAGAGTTGTCCAAATTATTAAATATTGAAAAACCTGTTAATTTAGTAAAGACCGAAATGGATGATGAAGAAAATTTTCATTATCATTATTCTGAAAGGTGCAAATTCAGAAATATTTTTAAATATCTTAAAATATCAGAGTTATCAAATATAACCATTTTTCAAGATAGCTCTCCAATAAGGATTAATTATGACGACAAAAATAAAGCTATATCAGTTATTATAAAAAATAAAATCAATTTAGATGAAATTAAATTAGACATAAACAAATCAATAATATTTTGTGCTGGTGGAATAGGTAATCCACATCTTATTTTAAATTTAGTTCCAAATGCAAGCAATAGTACTGGAAAATATTTATCTGATCATCCTCATGTACGTGTTGGAAAAATAAACTCAAAAGAATTTATTAAATATAAAAAAATATTTAGACCAAATATTAAGAATAATATTAAAGAAATTATTGGAGATGAAAAAAAAGAGGAGGTTGCTGCAGTATATAAAGAAAATAAAACTATAGTAGGTGTCCAACTAGACTATAAGCTAGATCCATTAAGAATATTAAGAAACTTTTTTTTGAGAATTCCCTCACCTATAATTAGAAAATTTTTAAATCTATTTGTTTCTTTTGTTACAAAGATTAATGGATTGATTTTTAAATTAGGATTAATTTTTGGGAATTATTATAAGTACTCATTTGAGTTTTTTTTTTCTCAATCACAAGAACAGTCTAATAAAGTCTTTTTAGATGATAAAGTGGTTGATGAATTTGGATTAAAAAAAGTAAATATTAATTGGGATATTTCATTAAAAGATCAAGAGAGCTATAATAATATTTTAAATTCAATGGTTGGAGATGAGGGATTTTTAAAAAAAAGAAATGCAAATAATGAATTTATCTCCAACTTTTACAAATCAGGAGGTTGTGGGTTACACCCAAGTTGCACTACTAAAATGGGATTAAGTGAAGAAAATAGTGTTGTTGATAAAAATTTAAAAATTAATCACACTAAGAATGTATATGTTTGCGGCTCGAGTGTTTTTCCTGTAAACGGTATAACAAATCCTACCTGGACAATAATGACATTATCAAATCGTTTAGCCAAATACCTTTCTTTGCTCTAGTTGTACCATATGCTAAAGTCTTGCTTTAATTTAGCTTTCAATAAAGATTAGAAGATAAGGTTTAATTAATATGTGCAGACTAGTACATTGAGAGATAAAATAAAAAAATTTTACTTATTAGACTTGTTCAATTATAAATATTAGCATAAACACTCATGAAATTCACAAATGCCCTCGTGGTGAAATTGGTAGACACAAAGGACTTAAAAGCCGAGGGATAGAAGTTAAAGTCAGTCCACAGTAGTCCAAGGTAGTCTAAAATATCCTATAAAATCTCATAACTTTAATTTAGCTTTCAATTTAGATCAGAAAATAAGACTCAATTAATGATTGAAAACCAGCACAAAACCAGCACATTATTTTATAGACTTTAATAGTTAATAATGAAACAAACCTTAAATGAACTTAAAAAAAATATTTGTATTTATATTTATACTTCTATCAACACAAGTGAAAGCTTATGCAAATGAAACATATATGTTTGGTGGGGCTAAATTATTTAATTATGGAATTGAAAAAAGTGATTTACAAGCAATTAATACATCTTTAGTAGCATTAGGTTTTAGTTCATCCTCAAGTTCTACCGATAACTCAGGCATAGGATTTGATGTTGGTTTTGGTGTACAAATTAACACTAATTTTTCTATTGAAGGAAGCTATGTAAACTATGGAACTTTAGAGATTAAAACCAATACAACTGGTCCAACAGAAAATATTACTACAGAAATTACAGGTGATGGTGTAGCTGGTGCATTAAAATATGGTCAAGAGGGATATTATGTTAAAGCTGGAATGCATAGTTGGGATTTTTCAGGTAAAGTAACAGCTAGCTTGGGTAGTTCGAGTGATTCTTTGGGTACAGGTACTGACCCATTTTTTGGTATTGGATTTGGATCTGAGCAGATGGAACTTGGTTACGAGTATTACAAGATAGATGATGGTGATATTTCTTCACTTTCTATAAGATTAGCCCATAAATTTTAAGTTATTTATAATTAAAAAACTTTTCCAATAAATATTTGCAGGATGTAATAAAACAACCAGCACAAGACCAGCACATACAGAGATAAATTTATTTTTTTTATAGACTATGTTATGACAAGAATATAAAAAACAATGCAAAATCAAGACTTATTAACGAATGCTCTCGTGGTGAAATTGGTAGACACAAAGGACTTAAAATAGTTTGAGTTGAGTGTTTCTTTTGTCTCTAATAGTACCTAATAGTCTTAATCCCTTATAATCTCATAACTTTAGAAATTGATAGATTATTTTTATTGGAAAATATGAATAATAAATTCTACCAAACTAGAAACTAACTAGAAACTAGAGAGATAAAATAAAAAGATTTACTTTGTAATTATTTTAGTGTGTGTTAACGGTTTTTATGTCTGACAAAAATTTTGGATTTGGTACTCAAATAAGAAAATCTCCTTATTTTGAGTCAACTGTAAAGTGGGGTGCAACTGGATTCTCAGTGTATAATCATATGTACATACCTCGAGACTTTGGTAG
>Ga0181568_10003890_pt1 | contig 13401 bp, 15 predicted proteins | sample 101ome_20_FD_133758 | JGI IMG/M metagenome (GOLD analysis project Ga0181568, IMG submission 133758) | Coastal salt marsh microbial communities from the Groves Creek Marsh, Skidaway Island, Georgia - 101404AT metaG (megahit assembly) | ecosystem: Environmental > Aquatic > Marine > Intertidal... | reverse complement strand
CCTATGCTTTTAGGAATGCCCCAGGAAGTCCAAGACAGTTTAGGGAAACAAGTACCTTTTCCATCAAGACTTGGCAAACCAAAAGAATTTGCTATCTTTGTGAAATCAATTTTCGAAAATATCATGTTAAATGGTGAAACAATAAGACTCGATGGTGCTATAAGAATGGGACCTAAATAAAAAAATCGTGGAGGAAATTAAATCAAATAACGTAGCTTCTTTTCTGCGATATAGTGCTGATTACATAAAATCTTTTAAGGAACAAACTTTTGTTTTATGCGTAAAAAATTCCTTATTAGATAATAATTCGGTTTCAAATGTCGCTTCTGATATTAATTTATTATCTAGTCTAGGGATTTCGATAATAGTAATTATTGATATCAGTGATGAATTCTCTTGTTTGTCATATAAAAAAACTAATATCAGTGATTCTGATCTTGAAAACATTACCAAAGCAAATGCAAAGTATCTACTCGATGCTGTAAAAAAGTTATCTAGTGGATCAATAATAAATTCCGAAAATAAAATTTTTCCACTTGTTACATTTTCGAATTTGATTATCTCAAAACCAAAAGGTATTGAAAATGGAATCTTGCAAGATCATCAAGGTGAAATTAGATCTATTGATACTAAAACAATCTACGATCGCCTTGATAGTGGAGAAATTGTCTTAATTTCACCATTAACATTTTCCTCCACTAATGAAGCTTTGTATCTAAATATTGAATCAATTATCTCAGCAATATCAAAAAAGATTTTTATAGATAAGTTAATTTTTTTAAATAATAATCTGGATAATATTTTCACTAGTGATAACGAATTAACATATAAAGAGTTAAAGTCTTTAAAAAAGAGAACAAAAAATAAAAACTCTCTAAATGAGATAAATAAAATTTTGGAATTTTGTGTTTTAGAAATTCCTAAGATACACATTGTTCCATGTAATACTGATGGTGCAATTTTGATTGAGTTATTCACCAAAAAAGGAATAGGGTGTATTATAACTAATAATCCCCTTAGCAATATTAGAGTTGCCGATTTAAAGGATGTTAATAGTATTATTAAAATTATCGAACCGCATGAAAAAAGTGGTGCTTTGGTAAAAAGATCTCGCGAATTAATTGAAATTGAAATCAATAAATTTTTTGTTTACACATATGACAATTTTGTAATTGGCACAGGATTTTTAAATATTTTTACTGAAAAAAAAGTAATTTATGCTGAGATTGGCTGTATTGCTGTTCACAATGAACATCAAAAAAATAGTATTGGAAAACAACTTATTAGCCATCTTGAAAAAATTGCTTCCAAAAAAAAAGTTAAATCTATTTTCTTATTAACAACAAAAAGTAAATCCTGGTTTTTAAATCTTGGTTATAAAGTTTCCAACATAGCAAATTTGCCTAGCACTAAAAATAAACTTTATAATAAGAAAAGAAATAGCGTTGTTTTACTAAAAAAGTTATAAACATGAAAAATATACTCTGTAAAAAATTAAATCAAGAATTAAAAGCTCTTGAAAGACCTCCATACCCTGGGGAATTGGGTTTAAAAATTCAAAATCAAATTTCAGAACAAGCATGGCGTGAATGGCTTGAATTTCAGAAGAAATTAGTTAATGAAAATGGACTGGATCTATCAGAAAAGAAAACTCGAGATATGTTAAAGGATGAGATGATTAAATATCTCTTTGATTAATTATTTAATCTTGGATTTCCTTTCTTACATCATCGATGGATGTATGCCTTACATCAGTTCCTTTAACTAGGTAAACCACATGTTCTGAAATATTTTTTGAATGATCACCAATTCTCTCAAAAGCTTTTGCAACTGTAAGCAATTCCAAAGCGGCAGAAATAGTTCGAGGGTCTTCTAGAACAAAGGTTATCAATTTTCTGATAATTAATTGAAATTGTTCGTTTACTTCATAATCGCTCTCGAGAACTGAGAATGATGTTTTTACATCTAATCTTGCAAAGGAATCTAATGACTGTCGTAACATATCAGAAGCAAGATTACCAATCGATTTAACAATTGTAACTTTTGGAAACTGTAGGTGTTCCGATTTATAAATAAGCTTTGTCATTCTTGCAATTTTACTAGACTCATCGCCTATTCTTTCAAGGTCGGTAGTTATTTTAGAAATTGCAAGTAAAGTTCTAAGATCAATAGCTATTGGCTGTCTACGAGCAATAATAGATGAAAGGTTCTCATCTATTTCAAGTTCCAAAGAATTAACTGAATTATCTTCCTTGACAACTAAGTCACTAAGTTCAACATCCGCTTTAGTAAGCGCTTGAATCGCTTTACCTAATTGATTTTCAACTTTACCTCCCATTAACAAAACTTTTTCTCTTAAGTCTTCTAATTCCGTATCAAATTGTTTGTGCGTATGTTGACTATTATCAGAAATATCATTCATGACTTTAATTTTAACTTAATTTAATTACTATTTCATTACATAAGTTCGACTTTATCTTTTTTTCCAATTACTACAAGATTAGCTTTATTAATCGAAAAAATACCATTTGATAGTGCACCTGGAATGGAATTAAGAGTCATTTCAAGTGATTCAATATTACTAAAATCCAAATTTAAACAATCTATTATCAAGTTTTCATTATCAGTTTTAAAATTATTTCTAATTTTTGCAATACCACCTATTTTTTTTATATATTCAATTCCATATTTTAAGAAAGGTTCTGATATCTCGATTGGAACAGGGAATTTACCAAAATTTTCAACTTTTTTACTTTCATCGACTATACAGATAAACTTTCTACTAAATTGACTAAGAGTTTTTTCCCGTGTTAATGCTCCCCCTCCCCCTTTAATCATATTTTTATGAAAATCAACTTCATCGGCACCATCAACGTAATATTCAACTTCAATTGGAGAATTAAATGGTAAAACATTTAAGCCTAGTTTAATGGCTAGGTTTTCAGATGAAATTGATGCACAAATAACTGATATTTTCTTTTTTGACTCAGCAAGTATTTTAATAAATTCGTTAACGGTAGATCCTGAGCCAATTGCAATTGTTTCAGCATTAGAAATAATTTCAAGTGCTTTAAGAGAAACCTTTTTTTTTAATGTTAGAATATAGTTTTTATTCATAAAGCTCTTAAGTTGCACTTGGTATTTTCGTTTTTAATATATATCACTTTTTTAATCCCTCAAAATTCTTATTCAGATGATACTTTATTCAAAAAATCATTGAGGAACTTTTCAAAGGGAAATCACTATGAATTCAAAAGAATAAAATCTCAAATTAAGTCGGATTATATATTATATCCCTATCTTGAACTATGGGAATTTAAAGCTACAATACAAAAAGCTAAAGCAAGTGATTTTAAAGTTCTATTTAACAAATATAAAGACACAATTTTCGAGGAACAATTATTAAAGGCATGGGTTCATGAACTATTTAAAAGAAAACAATATAGAGAATTGGTTGAAATATTTCAATCAAATCATCTAGTTGATGATAAATCAATATGTTTTTATGGGTTATCTCAAAAAAAATTAGATTTACCAATTAATAAAAAAAAATTTCTAAATGTTTGGCTGAATCCAAATTCAATTGATAACACTTGCACGCCATTATTTAAATACTTTTTTTCAAAAAAAATATTTGATAAAAATGAAATTGCATCCAGATTGCGGCTTACTTTTAATTCAAGAAATAAAAATAATGCGAAATTTATTTTTGATTACTCACAGAATAGTAAGAAATATAAATCATTGTATTACACAGCAAGAAAAAATAAATATAAGTTTGCAAGAAAATTTAAATTACACAATGACCCAATTGCATTTGAAATATTTCTTTTCGCAATTAAATCAAAAAAATACAAGTTGAGTCATCTTGATATAGAAAGAAATAATTACAGCAAAGAAAACCAAGCTTATATTAACTATCTTTTTTCAATTAAAGATCAGAAAAATATTCTTCTACCGAATGATTTTAAGCACCTGTCCAACAAACAGCTCTCGATTGTTTTTTCCAAAATCATAAATAGTGGTGATAAAGAGGTATTAAAATTTATTAACAATTATGAAGATAAAAAAAATAAGCTAACCTCGAAACTAAGCTTTTGGAAAAAAAGTCTGGCACCAGAATTATCTGATTATATCGACAAAGATTATTTTACAAATTCTTCAAAATATTATTATTACTTTTTGTTGGACCATAATTTAAATTCTAATTTTTTAGAATTTAATAAAAAAAAGATTAGTAAAAAATTCGATGACTCAAACCTCCCGCTTGGAATTGAAAGAGCTCTGCATTTAAAGAAAATTAATTTAAACTATATGGCATCAAGGGAATGGGATTTTGAAATACTAAAACTTTCTGATAGTCAAATTTTTGATGCTGCAAATAAAGCAAATAAAATCAATTGGTTTATTAAAAGTATTGCCGCTGCCCAAAAAATTCACCCCAATAGTAACATTGAAATTTTAAATTTACTTTATCCTTTGCCTTACAAAGAAACAGTTGCTAAGTATTCAAAAAAATACAAAATTCCAGAAAGCCTTATCTATGCAATCATAAGACAAGAAAGTAGATTTAACCAAAAAGCAAGATCACCAGCAAATGCTAAAGGATTAATGCAAATTATTCCAAGCACTGGAAGATGGATACTGAGAAAATTAAATTATAAAAGTAGAACAATTAAGAAAATATATAACCCCAACATTAATATAATGATGGGTACGTTCTATATAAGGCACCTGTCTAACAAATTAGACAATTTAGTTTTTACACTAGCTTCCTATAACGCTGGAATTAAAAATGTATCTAGATGGTCAAAAATATACTCTACCGAAATCCCAGAAAAATTTATAGAACAAATACCCTTTTATGAAACAAGGAATTATGTCAAGAAAGTATTGTCAAATTATATTGTTTATGAATATATAATTAACAGAAAAGTAATTAACTATTCAGAATTATTTAAAAAACTATGAAAAAAATATGTATTTTTGGTGCAAATGGATTTATTGGCTCAAATTTATTACCTAAATTTGAAAAAGATTTTTTTAATACCGCTGTAATTAGGACCAAAAAAAATAATAATATTGATGTTTTACCAAAATTAAATACTATTATTGACAAGAACTTCATCAATAACATTGACAAGATTATAGAAGGTCATAATGTTGTCATTAACCTGATTGGTATCTTAAATCAAACTAAAACTAATACTTTTAAATACGCGCATACCGAAATTCCAAAACTAATTGCTTCTTCCTGTATTAATAATAATATTGAACATTTTATACATGTTTCTGCATTAGGTGCTACTGAAAATTCACAAAGTAACTATCTAATGAGTAAATTCGATGGAGAAACTGAAATAAGTAAATTAATTAATAAAAAATTAACACTAACTATATTAAAACCATCTGTTATTTTTGGAAAGAATGATTTTCTAACTAAAATTTACTCAGCCTTTTCACTTTCTCCAATAGTTCCTGTTTTGCTTCCTGACACTATCATTCAACCTCTTGCAATTGATGATTTAATTTATGCAATTAAACAAACTATTGTTCATCCAGAAAAGTTCAATGGTTCATTTGAACTTGGTGGCAATCAAATTTTAAGGTTAATTGATCTTCTCAAAATAAGTCTTGGCAAGTCAGCTATTTCTATTCCCCACTCTATATCATACGCAATTGCCTATACTCTGGAAAAAATTGGAGTTCCTCTTTTTTCAATAGATAATATAAAAACATCTTCATTTGAAAATACCACCAATCAATCATTCAAAGAGTTATTTGGTAAAAATCCTATATCCGCATTTGATTATTATAAATTTAGTTAAAAGACATGGAATTTTTTCTTGTTGGCGGCGCTGTTAGAGATAAAATTCTCAAGATTAAATCAAAAGATAAAGACTTTGTTGTAGTTAATGGTTCAATAGAGGAAATGGTTAAACTTGGATACAAACAAGTTGGAAAAAGTTTTCCTGTTTTCATCGATCCTAATACTGGCTTTGAATATGCTTTAGCAAGAAAAGAAAAAAAAATTAATAAAGGACATAAAAGTTTTGAATTTATTTTTAGCAAAGATACTACATTAATTGAAGATTTATGCAGAAGGGATCTGACAATTAACGCAATTGCTCAGGATAAAAGTGGTAACTACATTGACCCGTTTAATGGGATTACGGACATTAGGAATAAAGTCCTTAGACATGTTAGCGATGCATTTATAGAGGACCCTCTAAGATTATTCAGAGTAGCCAGGTTTTCTGCAACCCTTAATTTTACAGTTCATCGAGAAACTGAGTCTTTATTAAAAGATATTGTAAACTCAAAGGAATTATCGTTTTTATCAAAATTTCGTATTTCTTCTGAATTCATTAAAGCTGTTAATTCTAAAAATGTCGTTAATTTTTTTGAAATTTTAACTAAGTGTGGTGCTTTGCATCAGCTTATTGGGACCCACCGCAAAATAAATAAAATAATCAATGATAATAAAGTGGGTACAATGAATATAATTACAAATTCAAAGAAATACAGTTTACTTACTACAAATGAAAAAATCATTTGTTTAATGTTATTTTTAAAGCTTAAAACTGATAACAGAAGTTTTTATAATAATGCTCATCAGAAAGTAAGTAAATTTATTGATAAAAAAGACAACGAGGTTTTACTTTTGAATTTAATAGAAAATATTCAAATTTCAACTAACTTTTTAAACGCTCAGCCAGAAGACATCTTTAAATTTTTCAAAAAACTTAATGTAAGTAGAAATTTAACTAAATTAAAAAGTTTTTTGAAAATTATTAATGTAATATTCTTAAAGAATAATTATAGAACAGATAAAATTTATAATTTAGCAGTGAGTGTTAAAAACGTAAAAATTGATAAAATGATTCTTTTGTCTCCTATAGAAATCAAGAAGCGAATTAAAAATGAAATATTTCAACTAATAAATAATTTTTTAAATGAAAATAAATAACATAAAACTTTACACTTGGGGAACTCCAAACGGCAGAAAAGTTTCGATTCTATTAGAAGAATTAAACATGAACTACTCAGTCGTGGAAATCAATATTACTAATAATGAACAAAACCATGATTCGTTTATAGAAATAAATCCGAATAAAAAAATCCCTGTAATAACTTTTGATTATGAAAATAAGAAAAATATAATTTTATGCGAGTCTGGTGCGATTTTACTTTTTTTGTCCACAATAACTAATAAATTTTACTCTGAAAAAATATTTGAGAAAATTTTAATAGATCAATGGCTAATGTTTCAAATGTCATCAATTGGACCTATTTTTGGACAGACCCACCATTTCTATAAATTTAATAATGGAAAAAGTAAGTATGCAACTGAACGTTTTTTAACGGAGGTAAAAAGGTTATATGCTTTGATGGATTCACATTTGTCAAACAACTCTTACTTTGCTAATAATAAATACTCCATCGCAGATATTTCTATTTTCCCATGGGTTGCCAGACATTCTTGGCATGGAATTGAAATTGACAAATTTAAAAATGTAAATCGATGGTTCAGATTAATTTCAGATAGAGACGCTGTTAATAAGGGAATGGAAATCCCTTTTTTAAATTAAACAAGTCTTTTTATAATCTTTCCTAACTCTGATGGGTTTTTTGTGATTTGCATTCCTGCATCCTCCATTGCATTGAGCTTATTTTCAGCAGTACCTTTTCCTCCAGAAATAATAGCCCCAGCATGGCCCATTCTCTTTCCAGGAGGAGCGGTTACTCCTGCAATAAAACCTACAACTGGTTTTTTCATATTTATTTTTGCCCAAGCTGCTGCCTCTTCTTCATCAGTACCTCCTATTTCACCGATCATGATTACAGCATCAGTATCTACATCATCATTAAATAACTTTAAAATATCTAAGTGTTTTAAACCATTTATAGGATCTCCTCCGATACCTACAGCTGAAGATTGACCAAGACCAATATCGGTTAATTGAGCAACAGCTTCATAAGTTAATGTTCCAGATCGTGATACAACACCGATTCTTCCTTTTTTATGAATATGTCCAGGCATAATACCAATTTTTATTTCATCTGGAGTAATTAAACCAGGACAATTTGGTCCTAAAATTAATGATTTTGATTTCTTTTTTAACATGTAATTTTTGACATAAAGCATGTCCTTAACAGGAATACCCTCGGTAATACATATTATTAAATCAATTTCAGCATCAATAGCCTCAATGATTGCTTTTGAAGCAGCAAAAGGTGGGACGTAAATAACACTGACAGACGCTTGCACTTTTTCCTTTGCTTCACTAACTGATGCAAATACTGGAATACCCTCAAATACTTCTCCAGCTTTTTTTGGATTAACACCTGCAAGAAAGCAGTCTTTTCCAAATGCATATTTCAAGCATTGTAATGTATGAAATTGACCTGTTTTTCCAGTAATGCCTTGTGTAATTACTTTTGTATTTTTATTAATTAGAATAGACATTTTATGTTCCTAAATTAGTTGCATTAACAGACATTTTTGCAGCACTTTCCATATCATCAGCAGATTGGATTTTCAAGGCTGATTGATCTAAAATTTCCTTTCCTAAATCTTCATTAGTTCCTTTCATTCTGACTATTAGTGGAATTTCTAGATTTAGTTCCTCAGCAGCCTTCACTATACCTTCGGCAATGACATCACATTTCATAATCCCTCCAAAGATATTTACAAAAATTACACTAACCTTTGGATTCGACACCATAATTTCAAAAGCTTTTTTTACTTTTTCAACACTTGCGCCACCTCCAACATCAAGAAAATTTGCAGGCTCTCCCCCAAATAACTTTATAGTATCCATTGTGGCCATTGCAAGTCCAGCACCATTTACCATACATGCAATATTTCCGTCAAGCGAAATATAGGACAGATCATAATTAGATGCTTCTAATTCATACTTATCTTCTTCATCAAAATCTCTTAGTGCCACAATTTCATTTTGTCTAAACAACGCATTACTATCAAAATTCATTTTTGCATCAAGTGCTATGAGCTTGGAATCATTTGATTTTATTAAAGGGTTAATTTCAACTAGAGATGCATCAGTCTCGATAAATATCTTATATAACTTTTCAACTAAACTTTTAAATTCAGTAGCATTAACTTTAATCAAGGAAGTTATATGATCAAATTGAATATTTTCAACACCATTATTAGGATCAATCATTACCTTGAAAATTTTTTCAGGTGATTTTTCGGCAATCTCTTCAATTGAAGTTCCACCTTCAGTTGAAAAAATCATACAAATTTTTTGTTCAGCCCTGTCAACTAAAAAAGCAATATATAATTCTTTGTCAATTGAAACTCCTTCTTCAATTAAAACACCTTTAACCTTTTGTCCATTGGGGCCATTTTGCGGTGTAATTAATTGCATTCCTAAAATTGAATTAAATGAGGAGTGAAGATCCGAAAAATTATTAGTTACTTTTACGCCACCTCCTTTTCCTCTTCCACCAGCATGTATTTGAGCCTTCACAACCCAAGTATTTCCATTATCAAAAAAATTTTTTTGGGAATTAAATTCGGTTTCAGATTTTAAATAAAATCCTTTGGGTACTGAAACACCATATTTTTTTAGAATTTCTTTAGCTTGATACTCATGAATCTTCATATTATCTCCAACATTAATCAGATTTTAAAATGTTTCTTAAATCAATCTCTGCCCTTTCGTAAAGTTTCTTTAATGATTTTATTTCCTCCTTAGATTTTTCAATATCAGTAATTAATTCTTGTTTTGTATTTTCCAAATTACTTAATTTTTTTTTTATCGAATCAATTCTTAAATCAATTTCTTGTAATTTGTCATTTTTTACATGAATTTTATTTAATTCTTTTTCGTAATTTTTTTTTGCAAAATTATACCTATATTGAGCTTGATCTAAAGATAATTCATTTGTAAATGCATTCGCACAAAAAATGGATAAAATAAAGAATAAATTAATTTTTGTCATTAAAAATGGTGCCGGATATCTGATTCGAACAGATGACCTACCGCTTACAAGGCGGTTGCACTACCACTGTGCTAATCCGGCATAAATAGTGATTAAATTAATTATACATTAAAATTTATTTAATCAGAGTCAAATGAGACTTTGATGTATGTGTTTCTTTTTTAATATTTGTTATTTTATTTTCAGATCGCGTATGATCTAAAAAAACACCATCATTAATTTCTTTAGCAAAAATATATAAAATATTTTTCATGTCAATATTGATTGAACAAGAAATTCCGTTAAACCTAGCATTAAATTGAACAGTGTTGGCACCTATAGTCAAGTCTTTTACAGCTGTATTAGATATATTAAAGATTAATTCTTTTGAATCACTAAAGTTTTTTGGAAGTTGTGAAGTTAATTCATCATTACTTACGACTAATATATATGGAGTAAATTGCGAGTCTAGGCACCACTGATAAATTGCATTGATTAAATAATAATTTTTACTGGTCACTAATTTCTCATCATCTTTTCAGATGGAGTTAATGAATCAATGAAAGAAGTTCTAGAAAAAATTCTTTCAGCATACTTTAAAAGTGGTGCTGCAGACTTTGGTAGTTTTATTCCGTAATGATCTAGTCTCCATAATAATGGAGCTAGGGTTACATCTAAAATAGTGAATTCATCACCGAAAATATATTTTTGCTTGCTAAAAACTGGGGCAATCTGTAGAAGACTATCTCTCACTGATATTTTTGCAATAGAATTTTGTTTATCAGTCCCTTTTTCCAAGAAATCTATATTTGAAAAAATTTCATTTTCAAACCTAAACAGAAAAAGACGAGCCCTACTTTTTGAGATTGGATCAGAAGGCATTAGTTGTGGGTGAGGAAAACGATCATCTATATATTCATTAATTATATTGGACTCATAAAGTATTAAATCTCTCTCAGATAAAACAGGTGTTCTATTATAAGGATTCATAACAGATAACTCATTTTTTTTACCTTGAAGGTCAACATCATTAATCTGAAAGTCCATGCCTTTTTCATATAATACAATTCTGCAACGATGGCTAAATGGACAAGTGGTTCCAGAATATAAAATCATCATAATAAGTACCTATAACTCTAATTAAACTATTTTTTTATGTCTTTCCAAAATTCATACTTTAATAGAGTAAATGGTATGAGTAGAAAAATTAAGAAAAGCACTACATATAAACCAATTATTTTTCTGTCAACTCTATTGGGTTCAGAAGCAAAAGCAAGAAATGTAACCAAATCTTTAATATAGTTATTATACTTAATATTGTTGTTTCCGACAGATACTTTCTTTAGTTCATTTTCAATGTTAGCTAAAACATGTGGCATAGCTAAATTAGGAATTAAAGGATTATTCCAACCGTGACTTGATTTAGAATCTTCATAAAAACTAAGAAAGTACGTATATAACCAATCTTCTCCTCTAGATCTAACAGTAAGACTTAAGTCTGGTGGAACAATTCCAAAACCAGCTTTAGCAGATTGAGGGTCTAAACCTGATTTTAAATATTCTGTCATCTTGGCGTCTTTATTAGAAACAACAAAATCTTTAATTTGACTCTCAGTTAATCCAACTTTTTTTAATGATCCTAAAGTAACTTCTTTCATCGAATGACATGCTATACAGTAATTTATGTAAGTACCTAAACCTCTTTGAATAGACAATATGTCAGTATGGTCAATGTCAACATCAATCAATTTATATTCAGATTTAGCAAAAACCGAAAAAGAAGCCGTTAAAAAAATTATGTAAATATATTTAATTATCATGTTAAATTTTTCGGCAATGGTTTAGTTTTGTCAAATTTGCTAATGAGCGGCATTAATATAAAAAAAGCAAAATAAATAATTGTACAAATTCTTGCAACAACCACTGCGGTTTCTACGTCACCAAAAAATGGACCTAAACTTCCCCAAACATTTGTGGGCTTAACTCCAAGATAACCTAGAATGAAAAAGGATATAACAAATAAAATCAAAGAAGATTTATATAGATTTCCTCGATAACGAACTGATCTAACTTTTGCTCTATCAAGCCAAGGAAGAAAAAGAAGAATCAGTACAGCAGCACCCATAGCTAGAACACCTGGAAATTGGCTACCAAAAAGCGGAGGAATTGCACGTAATATAGAGTAAAAAGGAGTAAAATACCATACTGGAGCTATATGATCAGGAGTTTTAAGAGGGTCAGCAGGTATAAAATTATTGTGTTCAAGAAAATAACCGCCCATTTCAGGTGCAAAAAACACAATCAAAGCAAAAATAACTAAGAATACTCCCAATCCTTGTATATCTTTAACAGTATAATAAGGATGAAATGGGATACCATCAACAGGTTTACCATCCTTGTCCTTGTTTTCCTTTATTTCGATTCCATCAGGATTATTTGAACCTACTTCATGCAAAGCTATTAAATGAACAAAAACCAAACCAAGAAGTAAAATAGGTAATGCAATCACATGGAAAGCAAAAAATCTATTCAAGGTGGCATCAGAAACAACATAATCACCTCGAATCCATATTGCAACACTTTCACCAATAAAGGGGATAGAAGAGAAAAGGTTGACTATAACCTGAGCACCCCAATATGACATTTGGCCCCATGGTAAAAGATAGCCAAAAAATGCTTCAGCCATCAAGCAAAGATAAATTATGACACCGATTATCCATAAGAGCTCTCTAGGTTCCTTGTAAGAACCATATATAATAGCTCGAAACATATGCAAATAAATAATTACAAAAAATAAGGATGCACCCGTTGAATGCATGTATCTGATAATGTATCCGTAAGGAACATCTCTCATAATATACTCAACGGAACTGAACGCCTGGGAGGCATCAGGTTTATAATGCATTGTTAGAAAAATTCCTGTAACAATTTGAAGAATCAAAACAAATAGCGCAAGTGAGCCAAAAAAATACCAAAAGTTAAAATTTTTTGGGACGTAATAATTAGTTAAATGATTTTTGATTGTAGAAGTTAGAGGAAAACGTCTATCTATCCAATTTAATATGTTATTCATTATTTATTCATTTTAAGAAAGTTGATCTATTCCGATAATCAGTTCGTCATCGGAAGCAAAATAGTGAGGTGGAACTTCTAGATTAACCGGAGCAGGGGCTCCTTTGTAAACCCTACCAGCTAAATCAAATTTTGATCCGTGACAGGGACAATAAAAACCGCCATTCCAATTAGAACCCATACCTGACGACTCACCAACTTCAAGTTTTTGAACTGGTGAACATCCAAGATGTGTACATACGCCAACTAGAACTAGAATGTCACCTTTTATTGATCTGTAACTATTTCTTGCATAATCCGGTTGAAGAGGAACATCTGACTGAGGATCAGTTAAAAAATCATTATTTTTTTCAAGGGATGTCAACATAGCTTCTG
>Ga0181568_10003885_pt1 | contig 13411 bp, 18 predicted proteins | sample 101ome_20_FD_133758 | JGI IMG/M metagenome (GOLD analysis project Ga0181568, IMG submission 133758) | Coastal salt marsh microbial communities from the Groves Creek Marsh, Skidaway Island, Georgia - 101404AT metaG (megahit assembly) | ecosystem: Environmental > Aquatic > Marine > Intertidal... | reverse complement strand
GATTTGAATCCACTGTTCTGAATTTGTGAGTAGTGTGCAAAAACTTCTTTGCTACCGTCATCTGGAGTAATGAAACCAAAACCTTTAGTATCATTAAACCATTTTACTTTTCCTGTTATCATATTATTTGTTTTTCCTTGTTATATTATTTTTTGCTGTGTGTGTGATTATTATGCCGCCACGTCTGTTTCACTTGGGGCCAATTCTTTTTGTTTCATCTTATCCGCATCCGGGCGCAGTGGTTCCAGCCAACTATCAGCGATATAGGCTTTAGGAGTATCGCCAAACATATTGCTAAGACCTTCTCCTTTAATCCACCAATAGTGATCTGCAATAGGAACAACACAGGTAATACCACGGAAATCAAATCTGCCGCCTTTTTCAAATTTACCTATGTATTTTTCAACCAAGACAATCTTGCCTATATTACCTGGATTTAGACTAAAGATTATTTTAGCGAGATCGCCTTGTTCACATTTCATATTAATCTAATTGTAGTTTAATACAATTTCCTTTTTCAATAAAGTTTGCACTTGCTAATTGTTTATTGTCATATAAATCAAAAGCAATACTTATTCTCGGTTCATCACTATTTGTTATATCTGTATAGTGTGGAACATATGTAGGAAAAATAACAAGTTGTCCTGGTATGTTTTCCACTGCCCAATTTTGACTGTTACAAATAGTAAGATAGTTTGTGTTAGTATTTTCTGCCTGCACTGTAAAATGTCCGCTGATAAAACTTTTTTCTAATTCATTAATCAATCTATGAGCATGGATATTGATTTCTTCACCTTTACGCAGAACATTATACCAACACACTAACCATAGGTCATCTGTAGGTATATTCTTATTAAATTCGTTAAATGTCGTAATACACTGTTTAATATTATGCTTTATGTGATCTTGTATCTTTTTTGTTAAAGGATGATCTATTTTAAAAAAATTATAGTTTGAATAACGAGAAGTTAAACTGTCAGGTAGGTTTGTTCCGCCATCTGGTCCTGGCGGATAACTTTCAATTATCTCTTTTTCTTTTTGAAGAAGAAAATCTACAGTTGCTTTCTTATCAAAGTCTAATACTTCGCTTTTCCAGAACCAATAGTCAATATCAATACCCATAGTAGATTTGATATCTTTTCCATCAATGTTTACTTTGTTAAGTCCTACAAAACCTGTCATGTTATTTTATCCACGCTATCTTTTCGCCGGCCTTCACCCTACGATTGTATTCTTCAACCGAGCCTGGATATCTCCATGCCCATATTGCTACCAATGCCATGAAGCCGCCGCTCCATAGAATTGCGTTAAGGTTTGCTGTGAAGTAGTATGTGAAGATCAATGTTGATGCCATCACTGCCACCATTAGGTATTTTCCTCTAGTGGGGAATACCCTTTTCTTATTCCAATTGGTTAAGAATTTACCAAACCATGGATGGTTATACAACCACTTTTCCATCTTTGGAGAACTCTTTGCGAACGCCCATGCCGCAATAACCAAAAAGATTGAAAATGGAATACCTGGCGTAATCACACCAATGTATGCCATGCCCACACAGAAAAAACCAATTCCCATGTAGATGTATCTTTTAATTTGGTTCATTGTGAATCCTTTCGTTATTATAGTAGTAGTTATCTATATTACAATTAAGGAGTTACAACAATGACTTCTTTAGTTGTAGGATTATAATACATTGGACTAAATCCTGCAGGCGCTGAACCACCAGTTACTTCACGAATAGGATTAATATACAATTCATTACTACCGCTAGGTGTAATAGAGACATTTGATGTAGTAATAATTATTGTGTCACTTGGTTGATTAGGTGCTGTATTTGTCCCTATACAAATAGCGTTGTCGCCTTGATCTTCATATCCTGCTTGATATCCTATTGCAATTGAGTTGTGGCCTTGTCTACCAAAACCTGCTCCTGCACCAATAGCAACAGATTGGTATTGCTGTCGATTATATCCTGCTTGAGCACCTATAGCAACAGAACCATCTGCACTATACAAGTTGCCTGCTCTGTATCCAATAAAAACACTAGAAGAAGTTCTGTCTGTGTTATCTAAACCTGGAGATGTAGTTGAAAAAGAAGAATTATTATTATATAAACCTGCTTGGCTTCCTATGCTGATATTGGCGCCGATCGTTGAGAATATCCCGGCTTGGTTACCAATGTTTATCGTATCTCTCTGGTCTGTGTTGCGCCCTGCTCTAAAACCTATGTTTACACTCCATTTGCCTGCTCCGCTCCTAAATGCTTCATAACCTAACGCAACATAATCTGATGCGTCTTCATCTGCAAATGCTGCTGCTCTTCTTCCTAAAGCAATTTGCAAGGTATCTGATCTTATTACAGGTGAATCTATTCTAGGAGTAGTAATTTGTCCTTCTGCATCGATAATTTCTGTAGAGTCGTCAGCATATACAGTTCCTATAAGGGTGCCTCTAATGTTATCTGATTGAATTGGACCTACTATTTTTCCATCAACAGCATCAACTAGCAATGTGCTGTCATCAGCAAACACACTTCCTTTAATATCACCTCTAATTTCATCTAGTGAGATAGTTTGGAAAGAAAGATTGCCATTGCCGTCTGTTGTTAATACTTGGCTGGCTAATCCATCTGTAGCAGGAAATTGATAACTGCCGTCACCGCCTAGATGCGTAAAGTTGCCATCTAGTTCTTCATAGGTTAATGCTTCACCTTTGTCTGCACGTTTTACTAATGTCATTCGCTTGTAGTTCCATCGTCATCGTAGTGTTTTCCTACGTAACTACTATATTTATTTCCACGTAATCCTGGATTATCTTTTATGTAGTCGAACACTACATATTCAAATCGTGCTGTCTGATCTTTAGTGGGAAGTGATTTAAAACTAAATCCGTCTGCTGTTAATTCTGCTTCTGTATTACTATACTTAGGCATAGCATTATCCGTTTGCTATAACATCACCACTTGCTGTGGCTGCTGCGTTTGGCACCCAACTGCCATGACCTGCTGTCGCATCACCTAGTCTATGAACAGCAATGTTATTTGCATAAACATTTGGTGAAGCACCTACTGCTGGATCTCCACATGCAGTTACATCGCCTATTCTTACTGTAGAACTATTATTAGTGAATACATCAGGCGAGCCAGTTGCATAAGAAGTTTGGTGGAATGGGCTTGGAGTAGGACTAGCATGTCCTATGTGAACGTCTTGACCGACCCTCACTACTCCGGGCATTATGTTACAAGTCCTGTTGTGGATTGAATATATTGTTTAGCCATAGTTTCCATTGTTTTAGAAATTGTAATAATATTCCTATCGCTAAATTTAAGTTGTGCTGTCTCAGGATTTACTGTCATCATATAAGGAGCCAGTCCCATACCTTTTGGTGTATGGGCTAACATTAACGGTTTGGCGATTGTAATTACTTCTGGTCCTTCTTCTACAAGTTTGCCAACTATTTCTTCTCCGCTTGATAGTTTAACAGATACAACATCATTAACTTCGTATGGTTTTTCAATTAACATTATAAAGAGTGTCCTGTTCCGTTGTAACCTGTATCGTCAATATATTTTTCAAACTCATTATATCCGCCTATTGACTTACCGTTAATTTTAATCTGTGGAACTGTTCTTGCACCTGGAAACATTTCAAGAAGTTCTTCTTTCTCGTAGTCAGTGCCTAGTGATTTATATGTGTAATCAAAGTTACGAGTTTCACATAATCTTTTTGCCTTATCGCAATAAGGACACATTGGTTTTCCGTATATTTCTATCATATTACTATCCTGTATAAACTGTTGAACCTTTTTTATCAACGACACGCACCATTAAGTATCCAGAATTTTTTTTGGATATTGCCGCACTTATTGCCTGTGCTTCTGAACTAAATGATCCAAAAACTGTCCAAGCCTCGTAGGGCGAATTTCTCTTAAATTGTGCTTTATACATAACAATATTTACCGTTATAATGTAAAGTCTTTGAACGTGTCTTTTTCGACATCCTGCTTAACACCACCAACAATGTAACTTTCTACTTCTGTTTCTTGTGGTGCAACCTGAAGTCCACTACTACTTAACCAATGCTGTGTCCATGGTAGCGGATTCTGGTTAATTGGTCTATCGTAAATAGTTTTTAGTCCAAGTGCTTTCAGTCGTTTGTTAGCAATAAATTCTACATAGGCGTGTAGTAGATTAGCATTAAGTCCAACAAGTGAACCTTTTGTAAACAAGTAGTCTGCCCAACGTTTTTCTTCTTCAACACATTCACGCCAAAGTTCATATACTTCTTCTTCACACTCTTTTGCAATCTTTACAAAATCTGGATCGTCATCACCCTTTGCCCAATGTTTAAGAATGTGTGTTGATAAGTTTAGGTGTGTTGCTTCGTCACGTGCAATAAGTGAAATAATCTTAGCACTTCCTTCCATTAACTTTAGTTCACCAAATGCAAATGTGCAGGCAAATGAAACATAAAAACGTAAACCTTCAAGTATGTTTACTGTCATCATTGCTTTGTATAGTGCTTTCTTTACATCATACATAGTTCCTTTACCGTGATGAAAATATTCATCAGCAAGTTTATTGAAAGCATCATATTCTTTTGTGACACTTTCCGCTCTAGCAATAATTTCTTTGTCGTCTAGAATAGTATCAAAAACTTCGCTAGGATCTGGATATACATTTTTAACAATATGTGTATATGAACGACTGTGAATAGTTTCTTGGAAGTCCCAACATACAATACAACTTTCTAATTCTGGGTTAGAAACATAAGGCAAAAATGCGAGGCAAGGACCACGTCCTTGCACACTGTCAAGCAGTGTTTGATATTTTAAATTACTTGTAAAGATGTGTTTTTGTTCTTCACGGAAGTCTTGATAATCTGCTCTATCCTTCTGTAGACTAACTTCTTCAGGACGCCAAAAATATCCTAGCATGGTCTGATTAAGTTTATCATACTCAGGATAACGGAACACATCATATCTCTGTGTATTTTGATCTTCACCAAAGAACATAAATTCCTTAGTAAAATCTACTTTATTCTTGTTGAATACTGTTTTTGTCAATGTCTGTCTCTCTCTCTTTTTCGTCATATACCTAATTAAATGTTACAAGCCTCGCATTCACCATCTTCTTCAGATGCAACAGTCTCAACCACAGTGCTGTGACCATTGACGTGACCATTTGTATGTCCATTCATCGTGCCGTTCATTGTAGCACCGTTTACTTTTGTGTCAACGATAGTTTCTTCCAAACCTGCTGGTTGAACATTATCGTCTTCTTCACCTTTAAAATCGTAAGTGTTTTGATAGTAAGAAGTTTTCCAACCCATTTTATAAGTTGTCAACATATCTTTCATCATAACACTCAAAGGCACTTCGTTGTTTTCGAAATGTTTTGGATTGTATGACCAGTTACCAGAAATACTTTGATCAAAGAACTTCTGCATGGCAGCAACAATATTTATGTAGCCTTCATTGCTTGGCATATCCCATAGCAATGTATAAAAATTCTTTAGTTGACCATACTGCGGAACAACTTGTTTAAGAGGCCCTTTCTTCGACTTCTTAATGGACAAGTATGCTCTAGGTGGTTCAATTCCGTTAGTTGCGTTCGACACAACGGAACTGCTCTCCGATGGCATTTGTGCGGACAATGTTGAGTGCCTAAGGCCGTGCTCTTTAATGTCCTTCCTAAGATCATTCCAATCATATTGTAGTTTCGCTTTGATTACATCATCGACATCTTTCTTGTAGGTATCAATAGGAAGAATGCCGTCTGCGTATTTAGTGCGATTGTAATATTCACATGCACCACGTTCTTTTGCGAGTTCATTACTTGCAACTAACAAGTAATATTGAAATGCTTCAGATAATTCATGCACTAACTTCCATGCTTCTTTGTCAGAATACTTAACTTTATTCTTAGCAAGATAATGTGCAAGGCCAATATAACCAATACCAAGTGAACGTCTTGCTTTTGTGCTTAACTCAGCAGCCTTTACAGGATAACCTTGGTAGTCAATGATTTCTTCTAGTGCTCTAACAGCAAGATCACATAAGTTTTCTAATTCTTCAAGATGATTAATTAGTCCCACGTTAATAGCAGAAAGAATACAAAGAGCAATTTCACCTTCTTCATCATCAATATGACTAATAGGTTTTGTTGGTAATGTAATTTCTTGACAAAGGTTGCTCATGAACACAGGATCTTTAAAAGAACTATGACTATTTGTATGGTCAACATTCATAAGATAGATACGTCCTGTTTCAGCACGTTCTTTTAACAAGTCGCCAAACAAATCCATGGCTTTGATTTTCTTTTTACGAATAGAAGTTTTTCTTTCTGCTGTTTCGTAAACTTCTTTAAACTTATCGTTGTCTCCTGAATAGAATGCATCATAAACTTCTGGAACATCATGAGGCGAAAAAAGAGTAATATCTTCGCCAGCCAGTAAACGTTCATAAAATAATTTATTAAGTTGAATTGAATAGTCTAACTTACGCACACGATTGTCTTCTGTGCCTTTGTTATTTTTCAATACAAGAATGTCTTCAATTTCTAAATGCCAAATAGGAAAGTGTGTTGTTGCACTGCCGCCGCGAACACCATTCTGTGTGCAGGATCTTACTGTTGATTCATATACTTTTAGGAATGGGACAACACCTGTATGTGCTACTTCTCCACCTCGGATTTTTGAATTGATTGCTCTGATCCTACCGGAGTTAATACCAATACCAGCTCTTTGAGCGATGTAATAACCAATTGCACTGTTACTACTAAAAATAGAAGGAAGAGTATCGTCCACGTCAACAAGAACACAACTGGCAAACTGACGAATAGGAGTCCTAACTCCAGCCATAACGGGGGTCGGGATGTTGATTTTAAAAAGACTGGTCGCGTCATAATATTTTTTTACGTATGTTAAACGTGTTTCCTTTGGATAGTCAGCAAAAAGTGTTGCTGCAATCATCATATACATAAGTTGTGGTGTTTCAAAAATATCACCATTACTTCTGTCCTGACACAAATATTTATCAACCACTTGCCTTAGTCCAGCATAAGTGAATTCTTCATTACGGTCATGCTTCAGCCATGTGTTTAATTTTTTTAATTCTGTCTGAGTATATTTTTCTTTGATTGCAGGATCGTATACACCACGTTCAATATTTTTGTCGATCATTTGAACCAAAGAGATATGTTCATATTTTCCGTATACTTTTTTATGTAATGTGTATAATAAAAGTCTAGCAGCCGCATATTGATAGTTAGGTGTTTCTAAACTAATCAAGTCGTTGGCTGACTTTACTAAAATGTTTTGAATTTCGTCTGTTGTCATTCCGTCATAAAATTGTAAGTCCGCATTCATTTCGATCTGCGATGCACTTACACCAGAAAGACCTTTACATGCTTCTTCTACAACAAAGTGCATTTTGTCTAAATCTAGTTTCTCTTTAGTGCCGGAACGTTTTGTGATGTATATCTCTTTTGTCATTTTGCCTTCCTATAATTCTTTGTGTAGGGTATTTATCCTAGCATGATTTTACCGCCATGATGTTGGCGAAAAATACAACCTACACAATAGTTCCAACCTTATGCAGGCCGATTGTTAAGTTTTATTATATACAAACATTATCAGAAAAGCAAGTGGAAACTTGTTCAAAGTTGCAATTATTTAGGTTCCGTAGGCAACATCAAAAGATATGTTACCTTCTCTACCGGTTGCTAGGGGATTTTTATAAAAAAGAACAATTGTTTCAATACCGCTGTCTGTATCATTATCTCTAAGTTCTGCTTTGAACTCAAAGTTACTCATGATTTTTCCACCTTCTGAAAGAGCAGAATTATCTGAATATTGGTATTCGTCAGTGTATGACAGTTTTGATAAGTCATCACCAACTGTAAAATTTAATCTTCCTAGTCTTATGTGTCCGCCTAAACGCAAGTTATAGTTAACTGTGATAAAATTGTTTAGTGCTGAGAACACTGCTACAGGTTTAAAACTGTTTGATAGATAAACTTCGCTAAAGTTTCTGTTTAACAATGATGTGTAATCACTGTTGTAAACTTCCGACACACTGTCTATAAGTTCTGAACTAACCACACCAGCATCTTGTTGACGATCGCTTGTGCAATCAATTACAAGATTATCTCTATTCTCGCCAAAATAAATTATTGATGAAGATGGGTTAGCGGAACTGTTGATGCCGTTTCCACATTTTGTAAAGTGGCAACGTAAAAACTTTGTGCCATAGCCATTTGTAGATCTAAATACGTGTGTTGCAATTTCTTCAAACTTACAATCTTCAATGAGCCAACTGTTTGTTTGTCCTGATACACCGTTTGCATAGATAGATGTATCATTTTCAAAAAACTTACAGTTGATAAGTCTCATGGTTGTTTCAGCAACAATAGTTTGGTCAACTTTAACACCTACACTGTTACTTTCAAATTCACAATCTATAAAATTAATATCATCAATTCTTACGCCAGCAACTTCATTGTTTGCTAATACTGCTGAAGGTTCAGTAACAATATTTGCAACTGGATTACCGAGAACATATTCACCTTTCCATTTGACATTTCTAAACTTAATATTTTTCACACCAGTAATAACAGTTTGTCCAGATGATCTTCTAATAGTTAGATTAGATATTTCTATATTCTCTGGTCGATTGCTACTGGTAAAATCAACAAATTCATCTCCTGTTGATGTAATAAATCTAATAGCATTGGTATCAATTTTCAAAATAGTTTGATCAACTGTTTCACCTCTTATAATACAATCACTAGGAATAGCAAGGTCCTGTGAAAACAGATACTCTCCATTAGGAACCATTAATACTTTTTTGTATTTCGGATCTGTATTTCTAAAAAGTTCTGTAAATGCATTTTCAAATGCTGTAACATTGTCTGTTGAACCATCTGCAACAGCACCAAAGTCTGACACAGATACAGCGATTTCATCAATTTTACCTAGTAGTGTTCTAGGTGTAGTAAGTGTAAAACTAGGATTATCAGATGCAAATCTATAAGATGATGCAAGTTCTAAAATATTATCATGTTCTGTTAAAATCTTTGTATTACCAACATAAGGAGCACCTTCTTGAACAGATCCATTACCTATGTAAAGTTCTTGCGAATCTACAGCCCAGGCCAATTCTGCAGAACTTAGTTGCGGAACTCCGCTTCCTGCATTCTTTTGTCCTCTGCGTATTTGTATTTTGCTTATCTGAACAACAGCCACTCTTTATACTCCTGATAATTGTTAGTAGTATTTATCCAGGACAAGTTCTAATCGATGTTGTTGAAAATAGTAGCATTTAACCTAGCAATATCAAGTTTTGCTAGTTCTACAAGCGTGGTATAATTATGGTTTACTATTACTTCTATTTCTTCAGGATGTTTTGCAACTGCTCCTAGAAGTTTATGACACCTGTCTACTAGTTCTTCACTGTCTTGAGTAAATTCTTCATTTATATACTTGCTAAATGTCATAAATCCTAGTTTATTAAGATACTTTGTAGCATCAAATGCTGCCCTTATAACAAAAGGTTGCCTATTTAAAATAGGTCTATAGGTTTTTTCTGTAAGAAAATAACAAGGATTGGTTTCATGTGTTTCGCATATAAAACTTACTGATGAATTATCGTATACGGTAGTTTTGGTTGACCAGCCTTGGCTGCTTATGCCTTCATTTGTGTATTCTGTTGCAGCATTGTCAATTGGGCCTTGATGTGATTTTACAAAGTTAACTAAATCTGTGCTGTCTGATTCAATTTCATCTAAGAAACTAAAAATAGTATCCTGCTTTAAACTATGATTGAAAAAACTTTCAATTATTTTCTTTCTACTAGGTTTGTTAACTTTGCCTAATAGTAAATTTGCTTTTAACGGTCTGTCAGAAACTTTTACTTTACTTGCTGGTTGTAAATAGATAGCGTGTCTAATTGTAGCACTGATAGCAAACAAATCAATTAATGCAATTTTATCTTCGTGTTTAGCCATCCATTTGCTGTTGGCAGATCTGTTGAGTGCCCAAAGTATGTCACTGGGAGCAACACCAGTTTTGCAAACATCAACTATTTTTTTATCAAAATCCTTTTCTGATAATCCAGTTTCATAAGCATAATCTATCAATATCTTAATTGGTTTTGAGTTTTGATATCTTTCTTTTATTATGTTTTCATCTAGATTAGAATGAAACAAACTGTCTACCATAACTACTACGTCATCTGTATCCATGGCTTCTTTGACATCTACAAGTTTAATTTTGTCTGGCATCAGACCTTCTAACAGATTGTAGTTTGATCTGTTGTCTTTGTTCACATATAACTTAAAATTTTTTTGGGCTGTAATATTACTCATAAATACCTACATGAAACTACAAGAACATGGTTTATTTTTAACTTCTGCTTATACTACTTATTTGCCTGATATAGACAATGTTGCATTTTCTGAACACATATTTAATTTGGAAAAGGCATCTTCGGGTAGGCAGGCAAGTAACAGTGGAGGATTTCAATCTAGTCTTTTTCGGTTTGACAGCATAGATTGCATACAAGCCAAAAAGTTATTTGAACTGATTACAGGCGCATGCCAAACTGTTATTAACGATTGGAACTTTCCATTACAATTAGAAAAGTTTTGTTATTGGTATAATATTAATAGAAGGCACAATTATAACAATGTTCATAATCATCCTGAAAGTTTCCTAAGCGGTGTTTACTATATAAAGGTTCCAGAAAACAGCGGAAGTATAGAGTTCCAAAGATCTGAAAGTGAAAGAGATAGACTGCAATTTCAAAATAATTATCTGCAATCAATTGATAAAGACGTTAATAATCCTAGAGTAAATCTAGTGCATCGTATGTCGCCAGAAGAAGGAAAGTTAATAATATTTCCTGGGCATTTAAATCATCTAGTTGAACAAAATAATACAGAAGATGAAAGAGATGAACGTATATCTATAAGTTTTAACTTTTATAAAGATTTATAATATTCTTCAACTTTATCTAGCCAAAGATCTCTATACTTAGGAAATGTTTCTTCAGTTACTTCAAACTGTTGATATTGTAAATCACGCGAACACATAAACACAACACCTGTTTTAATATCTGTTCCATACACTTCGTTGTGTGCCATTGCATATGCAACTAACTGAAGTTTGTAATCTTCTACCCATTCTTCTTTTTTAGGTTTGTTAGTTTGCTTGTGATCCATGATTGCTGGCTTACCTTTGAATACTCCGCATAGGTCAGTGGTTCCTGAATACAGTCCAGGAAAATATAAACTCTGTTCCATTGCCCATACTTCATCGACATTTTTCAAACCGTTTTCAATTATAACATCTGCCATTGCATTTGCTTTAACATGCACAGGGTTGTTTCCTGGTTGTCTCTGCATTCCACAAAGGTATCTTTCAAGATTGGCATGCATTGCTGTGCCTATGCCTGCTGCTTCTCTTGTGATTTGAGCTGCTTTTTGTTCTCCTACTCTTTTACGCCATTCTAGCAAGTGTGTCATATCTTTCGTAGAACTAAGGATAGTGGTCACGCTTGGAAGTTTTTCACCATCAGGAGTTTGATACACACGTTTTCTTGTTACAGAATCGTTTATTTGTTTCAACTCGTTGTATTTGTATCTTTCAACAAAAGGTGGCGGTGTCATAAGATCAGTTTCATCAGTCATACTGTATATAGTAGTATCAATTTACTAGATTGTCAAGAGTGATTATGCAGTTTGTTGTGCCAATTGTTGAGGAGCAGCACTTGCAGCCGTTGCATCTACAGCATCTTGACTACTTTGGTCGCCTTGTGTAGGTTCTTGGTCTGCATCAGGTGCACCTGGCACATTTAATTCTATTCCGTCTTGGTTAAAATTCTTAACAAGATTTTGTAAAGCAGGAGAACTATCATACATGGATTTGAAAGTTTCATAGTCAGCAGCAATTGATGCATCATTGCTTTGCAAAATTTTATTTAAACCTGCCCAATTGAGTTTGGCTGGGGATTTCTTGCTAGAAGCACGACCTATAAGATTTTTCAAAACAACTACATAGCGATCTATCATTTGATTAGGTGCAAATTCTACAAATCTCATTATTTGATACTCGCTAGTTCTTTTTGTAAATCCATTAGCTCTTGTTGCTTGGCTTTAATTTGATCTTGTATTTCTTTTTTTCTATTTTGTTTGTCAACTGCCTGCTGTGCCATCATCTTTGCTTGAGCTTGAGGATCAGTTGCAACATTTTGTGTTTGACCTGGAACCGTAGGAGGTGGTGTCGCTGCACCTGCTCCTGGTGGAGGAAGGTTGTCGATAAGTTTTCTGTCTAGATAAAACTCAGACAGTTTCATAATTAACCTGCTAGTGTTTTTAACAAACGTGCTTCGTAATCAATTGATTCACGCTTTTCACGTCCAGCGGTTTCAATTCCGCCTGCTGCCGGCTCTGCTGCTGCAAAATCATCTGCTGGTGCTTCTGCTGGTGTTGCTGCGTCTGCTGCAGGTTCAGCCATATCAGTTTCGCCACCTTCTTCTGGTTCTGCTCCAAGCATGCCTTCAGGTGCTTCCCCTGTTGCAAGTGTGTTTACACTAGCACTTAGAGTGTCGCGTGTTGATTTAAGATTTTCTAATGATGCTTGAATTGCTGGTGCTGCTGATTCAATGAATGACTTAGATTCGTTTTGACCAATTTCATCTCTTATAGAATCACCTAACTGTAGTAATGTTTCGTTTTCCATGCTAGATAGTTCTTCAATGAATCTGCTGATTCTGTCAACCATTGTTTTTGCAGTAACAATTGCGCTAGCCTGTTGGACTTCACCTTCTGTTACTTTTTCCATTTCTTCTCCGGAGTTTGATTCATCTTCTTCTGGGGATTCAGCAATTTCAAGACCGTTAATTGCTGCTTCTTCTCTTTCTGCTAATTCTGCATTAATTGCATCTAGCATCCATTGAGCCTGATGTAATGTATCATTTTCTAAGTTTTCGTTAAAGCCTGCTTCATTACGCACCTGTGAAATTTGAGTGCGAAGTTTATTTCTAGCATCTTCTAGTTTTGGTGCATCAAAGGTAGAAAAATCAATTTTCTTACCAAATGCTTTGTATAGAGATTCGTTTACTTTCTCTGCTTTAGTTTTAAATAGGTCTTGTGTTTTCATTGTCCTCTTCCCAGATTGTATATACTATTTATTCAAAAGGCTGCTAATTCTTCAGCTCTAGACTTAATAGTTATTGCTTTTTCTTTAGAATCCTCATATCTAATCCATAATATTTCAGATCTTGTGTGGTTTCCTGCTGCAACTGCTCTATGATAATTATCTATAAAGATCTTGCTGTCCATAAAATGTTTGCTATATGATAAGTCCATATTGTATAATTCTTCGCATTTTTTGGTAGATTTATTATCCT
>Ga0181568_10003882_pt1 | contig 13416 bp, 14 predicted proteins | sample 101ome_20_FD_133758 | JGI IMG/M metagenome (GOLD analysis project Ga0181568, IMG submission 133758) | Coastal salt marsh microbial communities from the Groves Creek Marsh, Skidaway Island, Georgia - 101404AT metaG (megahit assembly) | ecosystem: Environmental > Aquatic > Marine > Intertidal... | reverse complement strand
CGAGGCGCTCTCCAATAGACTCATTAAAGTTATTGAGAGTCCTTTTGATTCCAGAAAAGGCAGATGCTTATGCCCAAACATTAGAATTTATTTTTTCTGATGATGAAAACATTTTTTATTCAATTAGAAATTCCGTAGCAGTAATTGATAAAAAATCTGAAAGAAGTCTTTCTATAACTTTATCTTCTGATACTTGGTATGATCTTTTGAGTATGAAAAAAACTCTATCTGAAGCTGAAGAAGAAGCTTTGGTGGAAATGGATCACTCAGAAGAAGTAAAGAAATTCTTTTCTTGTTTTGACCTTGAATCTTTAAATAGCTGATAATACTTTCATGAAGAGATTAAATCCTGATACAGACAAACCTTTTGAAATTGGGGATCCAAGACCTAAGTCTGATATTCAAGATGGGAAGGTTTTTGGTGGATATTACACGTCTCTTTATAAAGAACGCCCTCAATCTGGAGAATACTTTGAAGAATTTTGGGTATTGGAAAATTCTTTAAATTAAAAAAAGCTGACATTACTTTTAAGCTATTTTAGTCTTCTATCAAGCCAAATTCTTTAGCACTCTCAGCGGCAGATTTTACGGCCTCTTTAGCGGATCTTGGATTCCAGCCTAGTAAATTTCTTGCCTGTGAAGAATCCATACTTCTTTCTTTGCCTAAGCCTTCAGCAATCATTTTCAAAGCAGGCAAGAAAAGAGCTAGAAACTTTATCAGCCAGTTAGGCGCTACTCTTTTTGGAATTTTGGAAGCAGATTCTGGAAAAAGTTCTGAGAGATACTCATTTTGATCTTTCATAAACATGTTTTCTGCTGAGCAAACAAATCGTTTACCCGCCGCCTCGGGTTTGGTCATCGCTAACAATTCAAGTGAAGCGACATCTCTAACATCGACAACACCCATGTCCCAATTTGGAACAATTGGATATTTGCCATTCATCATATCCAGAATTGCACCCACACTAACGCCAAAGTCTTCCTCTAAAATTGGGCCGAAAACCATTGCCGGCAAAACTGTAGAAAGTTCCATGCCGGAAGTATCATGTTTCATGAAATCCCAAGCAGCTTGTTCAGCCAAAGTTTTTGATTTTGCATATACATTAGTTGTTTTGCTTTTTGGATCAGTCCAATCTTCTTCATTGAAGACACCTTGTTTATCAGTGCCGTACATAATTGCAGCTACAGAGGATGTAATAACAACTCTTTTAACGCCGGCTTTTGAAGCAGCTTTTAAAACTCTTAGCGTTCCTTCTACCGCAGGTTTTACCATTTCATCTTCGTCCTTTGGCAACTGCATAGCAATTGGTGACGCTACGTGCAAAACATAATCGCATCCGGCCATGGCCTCATCCCAACCTTCATTAGAAGATAAATTTGTTACTTGCCAATCAACCGAAAGATCTGATTTACCTTCATATTTTTCTAAGCCATTTAAAAGCGTTTGGTTGAGTTTATTGGTTCTGGATAGGTCTCTTACCGTTGCTTTGACCTGATAACCGGCTGCGGCAAGCTGAATAATACAATGTGAAGCTATAAATCCTGATCCGCCTGTTACTAAAACTGTTTCTTTATTTTCCATAATTCATCTTTGGTAATGTTTAACGAATTCATCTTATAATAATTTTTTTAAAACTAACAAAATAATGTCACCGCAAGATTACTGGAAGGCAAATTTAAAACTTCTCGCAGTTCTCCTCTTCATCTGGTTTGTTATCTCTTTTGGTTTTGGCATTGTTCTTTCAGATTTTTTAGACCAATTTTCTCTTGGTGGTTTTAAATTGGGATTTTGGTTTGCTCAACAAGGGAGTATTTATGGTTTTGTTATCCTAATCTTTGTTTATGTTTTTGCTATGCACCGCTTAGAAAAGAAAATTAACAAAAAGGAAGAGGAAAATGAGTAGCCAACTTCTGACCTATGTATTTGTTGGCCTATCTTTTGCTTTGTACATTGGTATTGCGATTTGGTCACGAGCCAGTTCGACAAATGAATTTTATGTTGCTGGTAAAGGAGTGAATCCAGTCGCCAACGGTATGGCAACTGCAGCAGACTGGATGTCTGCAGCATCTTTCATTTCCATGGCGGGACTAATTTCTTTCTTAGGAAAGGATGGGGCTGTTTATCTTATGGGCTGGACTGGAGGATATGTTCTGCTTGCCTTGCTTCTTGCTCCATACTTAAGAAAGTTTGGTCAGTACACTGTGCCAGATTTTATTGGTACAAGATATTATTCAAAAACAGCTCGGCTGGTCGCTGTTTTGTGCCTGATTTTTATTTCATTTACCTACGTTGCAGGCCAAATGCGTGGAGTTGGTATTGTTTTTTCTAGATTTTTAGAAGTTGAAATAAACGTCGGTGTCATTATTGGGATGATAGTTGTTTTCTTTTACGCAGTCTTGGGAGGTATGAAAGGTATTACTTATACTCAAGTTGCACAATATTGCGTAATGATATTTGCCTACCTCGTCCCTGCAATTTTTATTTCTATATTGATTACTGGAAATCCCATTCCACAATTGGGATTTGGCGATACTATAGTGAATAGCTCAACTTATCTTTTAGATAAGCTTGATCAGTTATCCGTTGATTTAGGCTTTAATGCTTATACGGAAAATACCAAATCAAATATTGATATTTTTTGCATCACTGCAGCTTTGATGTTTGGAACTGCTGGCCTTCCCCATGTCATTGTAAGATTTTTTACGGTTCCTAAAGTAAGTGATGCCAGAAAATCAGCTGGCTATGCTTTAGTCTTCATAGCCTTGCTTTATACCACGGCTCCGGCAGTTGCAGCTTTTTCAAGGGTCAATTTCATAGAGTCAATTCAGGGGAAAAGTTATGTAGACTCACCTGACTGGTTCAAGAATTGGGAGAATATTGGCCTCATTGCTTGGCAGGATAAAAATGAGGATGGCTTAATCAATTATTCTTCCGGTAAACCTTTCGAAGGAAGTAGGCCAATTTTTTCAAATGGCTATGGTTCTCAAGGAGAACGAGAAATAAAAAACACCCCCATTTCTGATAATTCAAATGAAGTTTATATCGATCGAGATATTATGGTTTTAGCCAATCCAGAAATAGCCAGGCTTCCAGCATGGGTAATGGCTTTGGTTGCAGCAGGCGGATTAGCTGCAGCTCTCTCTACAGCAGCAGGACTTCTTTTAGTCATTTCTTCTTCTATATCTCATGATTTGCTTAAAAAAACTTTTATGCCAAAAATCAATGAGAGACAAGAACTTTTCTATGCTAGATGTTCCGCGGCAATTGGAATTCTTATTGCAGGACTTTTTGGAATTTATCCGCCAGCTTTTGTAGCACAAGTCGTTGCTTTTGCCTTTGGCTTAGCAGCCTCAACAATTTTTCCAGCTCTACTTTTAGGAATATTTTCTAAAAGACTGAATAAGGAAGGAGCAATAGCAGGTATGTTGGCAGGATTAGTGTTTACTTCTTGCTACATTATTTATTTTAAATTTTTATTTAGTGAACTTGATTCCAGCAAAAATTGGCTCTGGGGCATCTCTCCAGAAGGAATAGGCTTTTTAGGCATGATTATTAATTTCGCAGTCGCAATAATGGTTTCGTCAGCATCTAGTAAACCACCAATTGAAGTAGGCCAGATGGTTGATAAAATAAGGTTGCCATGACAATTGTAAAATCTTTGACTTTAATTTCTTTCTTGCTCATTTCTCCTTTATCTTTTTCTGAAAGTCAGGAAAAAAATTACCAAGCACGTCTTCAAGATGTCATGAAGGCAAGAAAGCTTATGGACAGAAAAAGGGAAAGAGATGAAATCAAAGATCTTGCTCAACAATTGGCGCAAGAAATCTTAATTATTGATACTCATATAGATACGCCGATTCAACTTTATATGCAGCAGGTTAAAAATGGATCATATGAAGATATCACTAAGGCTTCTTCCTTACACTTTGATTATGACCGAGCTGTCAGTGGAGGACTAAATGTACCTTTTTTTGTTATTTTTACACCGCCATCTGCCGAAGAAAAAGGTACAGCCTTTGAAATGGCTGAAGAACTTATTCAGATTCTTGAAGACATTATGGATAAAAATCCTAACAAATTTAAATTAGTTAAGTCTCCTGAAGGAATTACAAATGATAAAGATGTTATGCAGGTTGCTTATGGTATGGAAAATGGCGCTCCAATTGAAAGCAACCTTTCAAATATAAAATTATTTTCCGATATGGGGATCAATTACATTACTCTAGCTCACTCAAAAAGCAATCATATTTCAGATTCCTCTTATGACGAAAATAAAAATTGGGGCGGCTTAAGCCCTTTCGGTAGAGAAGTTGTTGCTGAAATGAATAAGCAAGGTGTAATGATTGATATAAGCCATGTATCTGATGCGGCTTTTTATGAAGTTTTACGCTTAACTCAAACACCTGTTATTGCTTCTCACAGCTCGTTGAGGCATTTTGTACCTGGGTTTGAGAGAAACCTTTCGGATGATATGTTACGAGAATTAGCAAAAAACGAAGGCGTGATTCAAATTTGTTTCGGTTCCGAATTTATAGCTGAAAAGAAAAAATATCCAAAACTTATTGTCACTGTTCAGGATGTTGCAGATCACATAGATAGAGTAAAAAACTTAGTTGGCGTTGACCACGTTGGAATCGGTTCCGATTATGATGGCTGGAGAAATTTTCCTGTTGGTTTAGAGGATACTTCTACTTACCCAAATCTAATTGAAGAACTTTTGAAAAGGAATTATTCAAAAGAGGAAATCGAAATGATTTTTGGAGGAAATTTATTAAGGGTTTGGCGAGAAGTAAAAAAATTCTCGGAGTCTTGATAGAAAAATCTCATTTTATTTTTTAAGGATTTCTGCTATGAAGTCAACTTCTGATTGACTATAAGGATTCCCATCTATTCTTAAGATATCGTGAAACCACTCTTTAGGCTCTGGCAATTCATCTCCCTCATTTATAAATTCACCTTGTTTCTTTTTCTCTTGGAGCTCTAAAATTGTTGACCATCCAAAATGCGTTTGGCTTTTACCTGCAACTAAGCCCCAGTTGTAACAGCCAACATTTTCTTTTTTAAAGATAGGGAGGGAGAATTGAAAAGTGGTACCAAATTCTCTTGCCATGTATTCGGTACACAACAAAGGTCTTCCAAATTCTTTAAGTCTTTTAATTGTTGGTTCTAGTTTTTCTGCTTCATAAGTATGAAATGTTATGACATCAGAATTTTCACCGTTGAGTTTAATAATTTCATCACCTATGCAGCCGTCTAAACAAGCAGTTAAAGGCTGAGAAGGCCTAACTTCGTAAGCCCATTCCCAAGTGTATTGAAGTAATTTAAGAGCTTTATCACCAATACCAAATTGACCAGGTTCGTTATAAATATCCCACATCAAAATCCTTTCATCAGTTGAATAGTCTTTAAGGACGCCTTGGACAAATTCTTTTAGTCTGTTTAATTCTTCTACTTCGATTTTCTCTTCATCAACTTGATTTACTATTTCCATACCGGGACTTTGCTTCCAGCCGGAGTTGTGAACTCCTTTGACCGGCAAAGGCTGTTTGCCGAGTTTTGGAAAGGGACGATGACAATCATCAAAGAGTACAATTATTGGTTTGATATTTCTTTTTTCACAAATATCTAAAAATATATCAAAAGTTTTTTTAAATTTATCTTTCTTTGACCAAAGCAAATCATGCAAATAGACTCTTAAAGAATTGAAGCCAAGATCTTTTGCCCAATCCAATTCTCTTTCAATTATTTTTTCATCAAAGGTATCTTCTTGAAACATTTCCAGTTGATTGATTGCTGAACTTGGTAAAAAGTTACAACCAACTAACCAAGGCTGTTTTTTATACCAACTATTTGCCTTCTCTTTTGACCACTTCATGCCATTAAGTTTAATAAATCAGAATAACAATTGAAAACATATAACAACCACATACTCCAGAAGTGAGGTTTTTTCTGAGTTTCAAGTACTCAGGATTAGTAAATTCAGGATTAATTTTGGACTCTAAAAGATAGAAAAGAAAAAATAAGAAAAATAATAAAGTCATTGGATAAATGAGATTTATCAAGGCTAATAAAATACTTCCAAATCCTAAAAGCGAAAAGATAATAGCTAAAAGAAGATTTTTTTGATTTGTCGAATCAATTCCCCAAACTATTCCTGATAGAAAAGAAATTATGATGCCTCCATATACGACTAATAATTGAAAAGAAATCTCTTCGTAAGTTTCCCCAAAAATCCAAGGCAGAATTGTGAGAGTCGCAAAGGGCAGGAAGCCTAAATAGCCTAGAGTAATTTTAGTTTGCATTTATCCATGAGCCATTTTTAATAGAGTCATGAAAAGTATACCTGTTCCAATAACACCAGCGATTAGTATTACTAAGTCAACAACAAATACCTGAAAAAGCTTTAACCAGGATCTCTCCTTTCCTTCTTTAATATCTTGCAATAAATACATGAAAGCACTTATTTTAAAAAGCACAAAAGCAGTGATGAAAGTTATTCCACCTAGAATAAATATCCCAGAACTCATTACGGATTTTATGCGTTTAGAGTTTGTATCCTGATTGACCATGCTCAGCAACATCTAGACCTTCTTCCTGAGAATCGTCAGAAACTCTTAGTCCAAATATAGACCTGGTGATAAGTAATAAAATTACTGAACCAACCAAAGTAAACAAGCCAACGCTGACTGCTCCAATTACCTGAGTTGTCATGAGATCACTGAAACTTGAACCTTCGTCGTATCCAATTCCGCCATAGCTCTCTGCAGTTAAAAAAGGAATTAGCAAAATTCCTAACAGTCCACCAATGCCATGCACAGCGAAAACATCTAAAGAATCATCAATGTTAAAGGTTTCTTTGACGATATTGACCATGTAGTAACAGACTCCACCGGCAATTAAACCTATAATCAAGCCGCCCATAGGTCCGACTGATCCACTTGCAGGAGTGATCGAGGCTAAACCAGCAATACAACCTGTAACAGCTCCAACCAAAGAAGACTTACCAAATTTAACTTTTTCAATGATTATCCAGACAATTGTTGCTGTAGCTGCTGATATATGAGTTACCAAAATTGCCATACCAGCATCACCATTAGCAGCCAGTGCGCTTCCACCATTAAAGCCAAACCAGCCAACCCATAACATACATGCACCCATCATGGTTAAACCTGGGTTATGTGGGGGTTGTACGGAATTCGGGAAGCCATCCCTTGGACCTAAAAAGTAGGCAATCACTAAGGCAGTTATGCCTGCAGTAAGGTGTACCACAAGTCCACCAGCAAAATCCCTGAGTCCCATCTCATAAAGCCAGCCTCCTTCCGCCCAAATCCAGTGAACCACTGGAGCATATATTAAAATTACCCACAATAAAGAAAAGACGGCTACAAAACTAAACTTAATTCTCTCTGGATAAGCTCCAACAATCAAAGCAGGGGTAATAATGGCAAAGGTCATCTGGAACATAAAAAATACACTTTCTGGAATATCTCCAGACATGCTATCTCTTGATAAATTAGCCAAAAAAAGGTTTCCTAAATCTCCAACGTAAGCTCCAGTTCCACTAAAGGCAATACTGTAGGCAATTACTAACCAAGCAATTGAGCTAATACATGCAATTGTAAAACAATGCATCAAAACAGAAAGAATGTTACTTGCTCTTACAAGACCTGCATAAAATAATGCTAAGCCAGGCAAAGTCATAAATAAAACTAAAGCGGTGGAAGTGATTATCCAAGCGGTGTTTCCAGTATCCATAAAGTATTCCCCTTAAAATGTACTTAAAACTTTATCAAAAAGTATTTTGAACTTTAAGTCTAAATTAGTGCAATAAATGCACTGTCAAAGTGCAATTAAATATTTTTTTGAATTTTTAGAAAGAAATTTCTTTATTATTTCATTTATTAAAACCTGATTATCCAGCTAATCAGATTTTATTTTCTATATATTCAGAGGCAGAGAAAGCCTTATTTGAATGATGTTTGATAATAGCGCTAGATTTTCAAAATGTGAGCAAAACCAAAGCAACTTATATGGCTAGCACTAATATATTTTAAGTTTGATATAGTAAATAATAAAATTTTTAAGGAGAGAAAAATGAAAAAAATTATACTTTTAGCAGTGCTTTTAGCTTCTTCAATCTGCTTCTCGTCACCTACTTGGATTGAATACCTAATGAAAGTAGATAGTCCTCAGAATGCAGCAAAAATTGTAGCTGCTACAGATAAATTCATGTCGTCTGAATTTGTAAAAAATAACTTTAAAGGATCGTTACATTTAAATGCTTACATAGCAGGTGGTAAGGTAGACGAGACACATTCTTTTGCTATTCTTCAACCTAGCCTAGCGGAGCATGAAATATGGATGGCTAAAGTAAGTGACCCTAATAATGAAGAAGTAAGAAAATTTTCGTCTGTGATAAACGCTAACTCTGAAAGAGTTGGTAATAGAATCAATACCTTTATCCAAACTTATGGAACTCCTTCAAATAAAGATACTGTTTGGGCTATTTATCCCTTTAGAACAAAGCCTTCAAATATAGAAGATATAGTCGAGGCTACTGAAGATTTGGATAAATCAATCAAAAACTCTTTTCCTGGTCAGTTTGGTCTTTCGGAAAGGATGGCCGGCGGAGGAATGCAAACTCATTTGTATACTGTAGGTTATGAATCTTTAGCTGAAATGGAACAATGGGAAGATTCTGCTCCCAGAGATGCTGGTGTTTCTCCTTTTGATAGAGAAATGGACAAGTTAGTTGAGTGGTATGAAAGAGAAATAGTCAGAAATATTAGAGTTTATGATTCTGCTATGACTCTTCAAGACTTCGTTGAATAAAATGAAAATTATTACAGTAATTTTATCCGCTCTTATATTCACTGTATCTTGTAGCTCTGCAGAAGATGAAATGGAAGTTTCATTTTCTAATCTTGGCTCAGAAGAATATCCTCAAATGTTTTATATGGAGTATGTACCTTGTCAGGAAGGGGTTTACTATACAGCTGAAAATTTCACGAATGATGTTTTACCTGAGTGGCAAGATCTTTTGGTAGAGGTCAATTCACCCCTAGTATCCGCTTATGGCATTAGACATGTGCAAAAATTATCTTCCGATAATGAGGATGGTTTTTGGCAATTGATATGGAATACAAAAGCTGATGCAGAGACAGCATGGACAATTTGGAATGCAAATGAAAATGTTACCAAATGGACCGATGATACTGCAGATATCCTTTCATGCGATGGCGAGAATAAATTTTCTTTTGATGCCTATATTGCAAGATCGGATGATACTTTTGGGGAATTCGATCCATCTAACTTTATATCCGAGTATTATCAATGCCTTTATAAAGACGGCAAAGAAGGAGAAGATCTTCGAGAAGTAATCGGTCAACTTGAAGAATTCTTGGATAGCGCTAATTCACTTCCAGGACCATTTAGCTATGTCATTTTAGGTCCTGATTATGAAACGGATGAAGTAGACTTTTTTTGGGGAAATTTTTACCAATCTGAAGAAGCTAGACAGGCTTTCGATGCAGAGTGGCAAAGACTTGACCCAGAGGTAGAGGATGATTGGAATATGATTTCAGATTGCCAAGAGCCCAGATATTACAATTCTGCTGAAGTCCCCACGAGCTAAAATTAATTGGCTTTAAAAAAAGCCATACAACCAAAAATACCCGGTTCGTCCTCCGTAAGGAGGTCTATCTGGGTCTTTTCTATTAATTTCAAATATTTTTGATTTATTTCGGTTGGAAAATATTGGAGAGTTTTTTTTGTCCTTAAAATTGGCTGGAGGGCATTCAAAATAGCTCCTCCTAAAATTACTTTTTCACATGAAAAAGAAAGAACTAAATCATTGATAATAGAAATAAGAGTTTTTAGAAAATTATCAATTATAAATAATTCATTTTTATTCCCTTTTAGCGCAAAAGTTATTATTTCTTCAGAAGAAATTTTTTTACCAAACTTTTCTTCATAGAGCTTTTCGATCCCTGGTCCGCTTATAATGTTCTCAAGCGTTAGAAATTTATTATTATTTTCTAAACCAAAATTTTCTAACATGGCTTTAGTCGGGCTTAAAGTGTTTCCAAATTCTGTAGGGATGATTTTGTTATTTAATATTAATGTAGCTCCAAGACCGGTTCCAGGACCAATTAACAGAGTATTCTGATTAGTTGGAGCACCTTTTTTAATTGTTAGAAAAGATTCTTTTTTCAATTCGCTTAGAGCATAAGCTACTGCTTCCCAATCGTTTAGCAGCAAACATTTCTTTAAATTGAGCTTAGTCTCTAGTTCACTAGAATCAATCAATAAATTCCTATTGGTAAGGTTTATAGAATCTTGATTATTAGGTCCTGCAGCAGCAATAACCAGATAATCAATTCTATTTTTTTCTTCGTCTAATAATTCTGAGAGAAAAGGCACAAATTCTCCATCGGTAATTTTTTCCTTTGAAATCTTGGATAAATTATTTTTGAAAAAAAATGCACTTCTGACGTTTGTCCCGCCAAGATCAATTAAAAGGGCGTTTTTCATTTTTTATCTTTGTAATACCTTCGGAACATATGACTGCCGACGGCTACAAAGATAAACCACACAAATGAGAACGTAAAGAAGAATACGTTTGCAAGAAAGGTGGGGTTTTCCATAAGGCAAGCATTAACTCAAAATTACTTTAAATTTGAAAGAGGATAGTGAATTAAATTCTATTAATATTACAATGTAAGTATGAAATTTTATCCTCCACATTATTTATTGGCTCTTTCATTATGCATGCTTGCCACTTGGTTTTTTGGCGAAACTTCACCTCAGACATTGCCGTTTATTTTAATTGGCCTTAGCTTGATTGGATTTGGATTTTTGTTGGCTTTCAATTCGATATCAAGATTTATAAAAGCAAAAACCGGTGTTGTTCCTTTTAGCAAATCTACTTCCTTAATTACTGAGGGATTTTACAAATACACCAGAAATCCAATGTATGTAGGTATGAATTCATTTTTATTGGGTTTGTTGATTATTCTAAACAACCCTATAAATTTCATTTTTCTCTTTATTTTCTTCTTTATTGTAAGAAATTTATTTGTAATCAAAGAAGAAGTCCAAATGCTGGAAACATTTGAAGAAGAGTACATAGCTTATAAAAACAAAGTAAGAAGGTGGCTATAAAAATTAGCTAAACACTCTCTCGAGAGACAATAGTTTTCAAACTATCTGCATGACCTAGAAAACTTCCCAATTCTTGAAAAAAATTATCAGGATCTATTCCACATGCTTCTGGAGCTAAGACTCCAAATTTATTTAATTTTCCTTCAATTAACATTTTCAGACCACAAGCCAAAGGGTATCCAGTCGCTTCTCCCATAGACATTTTTTCAAGCTTATCATTGGTATTATCCAAAGAAACAGCAACAGTAGTTTTGGTTCCATTTTTTAAACCTTGAGCAAGACCATAAACTCCCGGAAGAGCTTTTAACGAATTTTTCGGGACGTTTGGGTTTTTCTTTTCAAGCCATCCAATAATTCTTGCGGCAGTATTTTTTGGTAAAAGTTTCATCTCTATCCAGAATCTCAATATCTTAAAAATGAATCTAAAACTCGCTTCAGCTCCATGCATTAGGTTTAAACTTTCTGAAATTTCAGGATAATGATGCGGAAAAGTTATGGCTTCTGGATGTCCAAATATGCTGACTTTAAAATCTCCAAGATCTGGATAATTGATATCGACTATTTTTAAAGGTCTAACCATTTGAAATTTATTATTTGTAAATACTTTTACCTTCCCCACCATTTGTTCAATACCATGAACCATGGCTGCATTTACGTCTGACTGAGAACTTTCTTCTTCTGGCTCGGCAGATGAAATATCCCATCCGGTATAGATCTTTTTAACTTCATCTAATTCAGACATTGCTTTTAAAGCCAATAAATTTGTAATTCCAGGACTTGCACCGAGCCCAATGATTGCAGTTCTATTTTTTTCTTGAGCCAATTCATTTAGTGCAAACATTTTTTCAGTAGGCTCCCAATCATCGCAGATGTCCAAATAGTGACAATTTTCTTCTAAGGCGGCTTCTAAAATTGGATAAGCAAATTTAAAGAATGGACCTGTAAGATTAAGAACTACATCATGCTCAGCCAAAATACTTTTCAAAGCTTTTTTATCCAAAACATCCAGGCCAATTCCAGTTATTTTGTTACTTGCAAAAGATTCAGCAAATTCTTTAGCTGCATCTGCATTTAGATCAGCAATGGTTATAAGGCTAATACTTCCAAAAGAACTTATCGCTCTTGAAGCAAACCTTCCCATGCCGCCGCTTCCTCCTAAAACTAAAACTTTCATCAAAAAGCATTAAACATGAGTAAAGGATATTTTCAAAATTTTTTAAAAATTGATAAATTTAAGGTTAAATTCATCAAGAATATATAAGGGAGAAAACTATATGACTAATAAAATAACAGAAGACCCAAGAATAGATCCAAGAATAAAAGAACAATGGAAAGATATAAATTTTCCTGAGGTATTGGTTGAAAGCTCTTCTAGAGAAGAAATGCTTGCCAAGGTAAACACTGAAGAGGGTCAAATGGAACTCATGATGTATGAAGCTGTTTTTAACGATCCTAGGTTAGATGATGCAATCTCTTCTGATGGACTTAAAAATGAAACCATTGAAATCGATTCGCAACCGGATGGCAATAAAATTAAACTTTTAAATATTCGTCCTGACAACGAGGATATTCTCCCTTGTGTTTATTACATTCATGGGGGTGGCATGGAGATTGGTTCTTGTTTTTATAAGCTATATCAAGCCTTCGGTAGATTGATTGCTCATCAAAATGTGTCAGTAATTATGGTAGATTTTAGAAATGCTAGAGTGCCATCTTCAGCTCCAGAAGTAGCACCTTTTCCAGCGGGCTTAAATGACTGCGTTTCAGGCTTTGATTACATCAAAACCAACGCAAAAAAACTTAATATCGATTCTGAAAGAATTGTAATTTCAGGAGAAAGCGGTGGCGGAAATTTAACTATCGCCACTGGAATGAAATTATCTCAAGCCGGTAGATCAAATGAAGTTAAAGGTCTTTATGCTTTATGTCCTTACATCGCAGGAATTTGGCCATTACCTGAAAATCCTTCTTCTACTGAAAATAACGGCATCATGCTTGATTTGCATAACGATCATGGGGCTGTGGTTTATGGTATTGAAGACTGGGAAAAGCGTAATCCTCTTGCTTGGCCAGGTTTTGCAAAAGAGGAAGATGTAAAAGATTTACCCAAAACTTTTATTAGCGTTAATGAGTGTGATCCTTTAAGAGATGAGGGTATAAATTTTTATAGATTGCTAAGAAGGGCGAACGTTGAATCTCAGTGCAGGGTGTTATCTGGAACCATTCATGGAACAGATACCATGGTGCTCTCT
>Ga0181568_10003880_pt1 | contig 13416 bp, 11 predicted proteins | sample 101ome_20_FD_133758 | JGI IMG/M metagenome (GOLD analysis project Ga0181568, IMG submission 133758) | Coastal salt marsh microbial communities from the Groves Creek Marsh, Skidaway Island, Georgia - 101404AT metaG (megahit assembly) | ecosystem: Environmental > Aquatic > Marine > Intertidal... | reverse complement strand
TCATTCATTGAGCTTGTCATATCGTAGTTTGAATAATATGAATAAGAACCAGAGATATATTCTGAGCTTGCTCTAAAGTCTTCAAACTCGCTATCAATAAGCACTGGTCTATTACCAATATTTTCTTCATCTACATAAACTAAAAACCCAGAAAAGTTTTTGGTTAAAAAACTTCTTTCTAAAACATCATCATAACCATGTGCTTGTCTATATTCTATGCTGTAATATAGTCCATCATTTCTTTTGATGCGAATCATTTTATAGCCAGCCGCGCTACTTGCCATTGGAATTAAGCTGATATTTTCTAGGCTTGTATCAGAATCCACTGTTAAAATCTGATTGCTGTTTAACCAGCCGAGGTCTTGTTTTTGTATGCCATTAAAATGAGCAAGCGTAGGTGCTGTTCCCATAATACTATGACCATCACCGTATTCAATTCCGGTGCAAGCATTACTTTGAAAGACATCTACACCACAAGAATTAGCATTTGCATGTCCTAAGCCAATATTATGTCCCAACTCATGTAATATTGTGCCTAAAAAAGTATATTCATAGCTACTTTGATTGTAAGCTCTTATAAAGCTCACGCCAAGAAAAATATTTCCATGTTTTGCAGAACTATATATGGTATTTCCTACTGTACCAATGCCTGCAGCATTTGCTAAACATTCATCTTTGTCTGGAACGATGATATGTGCATAGCTATAGCTACCTAAGTCGTCTATAAGAGTGTCTACGTTGGCAAGTACAGTATCTTCTATTGACCTATCAAAAAGTTGATCATTTTGACATAGATTTGGTATAGCGAGTGTGTCAATAACAAGTCCAGTAATATTTAACCGAGTATCAGAATTTTCTGCAATATAGTCTTTGACTGATATTGAGTCACTAAAATAAAAGTCATTAATCTCGCTACTTGTATATGGAATAAAACTTTCTGAAAATCCAGAGTCTGTAACCTGTACAACTAATAGCTTTCTATTACCACTGCGATAGGAATTTGAATTCATTAAAGATCTATCTTTTTTGCGTATAATTTTTTTTGCGTATAGTTTGTTGTTTTTAATTGCACCTTGAATTGTTACTGCTTCAAGAGGAGCAAAATTAGGATCTTTTTTTGTTTTTAAAATTATTTTTGAACCATCTTCTAAAATTAATTTATAAATTTTTTGTGGTTTATCATGTGAATCAATAAAAAGTATTTCAACTAAGCCTTGATAAGTTTTAAATCTTGTGGCAAAACATTTGTTTGGTATTAAGAACCAACTTATTATAAAAGTTAAAAACAAAAGTCTAAAGAAATTCATCTATTTTTATTATAATCCCGCTTTTGTTGAAACTCAATTGCGAACATGGTTATGCTTGAAGCAAGTAAGCCTACAAAGATTGCTTCAAAATTAATACTAATAATATAGAGCTTTTGTAGTATGAGCCAGATGATACAGGCGCTTGATCCTGCAATGATGCTAAAAAAAGCACTATTGGCATTGAGTTTTTTCTTTAAAAAAAACCCACATAAAAGTGGTAAAAGTAAACCGCTAATGCCAATGGAAGCTTTATAGTACATGAGTTTTATTAATGATTGAAAATTAATTGCAACTATAATCCCCAATAAAGCCACAACGGCAATAGTAATTTTATTTACAAAAATAACTTTTTTTGTATCTGTAACTTTAAAGATTCTTTGGTAAATATCTTTTGTAAAGCACATGGCACTTGAAAAACTTAAAGAATCTAAAGTTGACATTACTGTTGCAAGTAACCCAGTAAAAAAAACACCTTTGGCAATTGGCGGTAATACGGAATTAGCAAATCCGACTAAAGCCGTAGCAGGTTCTAAATTTGGCATTGCTGAAAAAGCAAATAAGCCAACTAGGCAGACCATAAAATCAAAAACAAACCAAAAAGCTGTTGCTATTAAAATTCCTCGTTGAGCTGTTTTATAATCCCGAGCACTATAACATCTTTGATAGAAGTTACTGTCTATTAGTGTCCATGAAGCAATCACTAGCCAAGCAAGCACAATTTGCCATGAGTAAGACCCAGTCAGGCTTAGATGAGAGTTTGGGATATTTGCTAAGAGTTCTGTGAGACTAAATTTGTTAATGGCAAAAGGAATAATTAAAGCTAAGCCTAAAAACATAAAAAAGAATTGCAGCATATCAGTTACTACAACAGCTTTAAAACCACCTCTAAAGGTATAAATAAAAGTTATAATACTGCCAATTATTAAGCCTTGGCTTAAGGGTATTTGAAAAATAATTTCAAAAATTAAGCCCATAGATAAAATATATGCTGCAGGGCTGAGCATAATTAAATTTATTAATGCTCCCAAAATAGCTGTTTTACGGTCGTAAAATTTTTCAAGTTGATCTGGCAAAGTAAATAATTTAGATTCGCGGATTTTTTTTGCAATAAAAAAAGCAAAAAACACATAAGCGGCATACCAAAAAATACCTTGTGTCAGCCATTGCACCAAACCCTCTTTGTAAGCCATTTCTGTAACACCAAGTAAGTTGCCATACCAAGTTGTTACTAGTGTCGCTACAAACATTGGAGTTGTTAGTTTGCGACCAGCTAAAAAATAATCTTCTTGTGTTTCAACGCTTTTTTGTTTGAAAAATTTTCTAACAATAAAACCACTGCTTAAAATTAAAGCAAAATATATAAAAATAATGCAGTAATCAACAAAGTTAATTATTTCAAATCCTCATCAGTTAATGTTTTTAAGAAAGCTACAATCAAATCTCGCTCTTGTTTTTTGATTTTAGTTCCATTTTGATAGTAAGCCATTACTTCTACAGTTTGTTCTAAAGTGTTTAAGCTACCATCATGCAAATATGGAAAACTAAGTTCGATATTTCTTAGTATAGGAACTTTAAATACACCTATATCAGCTTCTTTGTGAGTTTGATTGAATAAGCCTGCATCAACCTCTGTGATTGCTTTTGCTTTTAAGCCATTTAAGCCTTGTTTACGATCGTTGAAGTAATCATGTGCGATACCCATTTTTCTAAAAGTTCTTCCACCAATAGCTTTACCAAAGTGACAACTACTACAATTGTGTTTCTCAAAAAGTTTGTAACCTTTAAGTTCACTTTGGCTAAGAACAGTTTTGTCTCCTCTTAGGTAAGCATCAAATCGTGAGTTTGCCGTGATAAGTGATTTTTCAAATTCGGCAATAGCATTTGCAATCATATCGCCTGTGATTTTTTTTGTGTCATAAACTTCTTTGAATTCTTGCATTAACTCAGAATCTTTTTTTAGTTTTGCAATAACTTCTTTCCAGTCAGACCCCATTTCCCCGGGGTTATTTACCGGTCCATGTGCTTGTTCTTCTAAGTCTTGTGCTCTGCCATCCCAAAACTGCCTGATGTTGTAAACAGAGTTATAAGTTGTAGGTGAGTTGATCGGTCCTATTTGTCCGTTGATACCAGTTGAACTAATAGCTTGATCAGTTCCACCTTTTGCTAAATCATGACAACTTGCACATGACAAAGAATTATCATGCGAAAGCCTAGTGTCGTGGTAAAGTTTTTTGCCCAGAGCGACTTTTTTGCTATCTAGCTTAAGTTCACTTTTGAGCGGTAAAGGCTCTAACAATGATTCTTCTTGTTGGTTCAAAAAGGCAAGAATTTTTTGTTTTTCTTCTTGGCTAATAATTTTATCTAAGTGCGCAAATCTATATATATATGGAGGCATATAATCATGTGCAATTTCATGTTGCAATCTTTTAATTACATGTTTTGGAATATCTTCGTGATTTTCATATTGAAAAAAATCTCTGCTAAATAAAAAATATGACCTACCTTTATTAATATCAGCCGTAATTAATTGCTTGGCTATGGGCAACTCTGCATACCAAGGTAAATGTGTTTCATTACTATGGCAATCCATGCATTTAGCTTTAAAAATGCTATCAATTTCTCTTTTTTCAACAGCGTATGCACTGCTTTGTAAAAAAAATAAAAAGATTAAAACAAAAGATCTAATAATCATAAGAATTAGTTTAGCAATATCCTGTATTGCTTTATTGTTATCTTGTAAGACTTTTGTTAATATTCTTACTTTGTAAGATATTATGACTTCAATACATCCTATATTCCCAAAAGAAAAAACTTTTAAAGTATATCAAGAACAACATAGAGACTTGGATAAAGTTTTAGGGTCTATTCAAATAAAGTATAGTAAACACCATATTCCACTTGAAGATCCTGAAGCTGTGTTCACAAATGTTTCTGCAACAGTTCAGCTATTAAACAAAAGTCCTGATACTGTTTTTAATCTTTTAAATGACTGTTATAGATTTGCAACTATTAAAAATCAGGATTTATACAAGCAATTTAAAAATTCCTTGAAAGCTTATGCAGATCATTTTTTTGCATATTTTTATGAAAGCAAAAGATCTGCGAATAGTAAGCAAATAGATTTTCAATCTCAAGACCTTCCAGAGCTTTTGGATTATGCAAAATTATTTTCTTGGTTAAATACTGTCGCCAAAGTTAGCAAAAGAAAATTTACTTCTATGGAAAAAAACAATAATGCACAGGATCTTTCTGATCGTCAGCAAATAGAGAAAATTAATGAGATTGCAAATGATTTATTAAATAGGTTAAAACTAACTTTGAAACCTTTAATTCAAGCAATTAAAGCACCTCTGCTTAAATTTACAGAACAAGAAATATGCGCAAGTCAAGATAATGAAAACCTTGCTTTGTTTTCAAAAATGTTTAAAAAAGTTCTAAAAATGTGTGGTTTAAATCAAGCTGAAATTGAACACTTGGCGAACGATATTATCAAACCTAGAAAGGTTCAAATTAGTCCTGAAGCCGAGCAAAGCTTTGAGGATTTTATGCAAGCATTTTTGACTTCTAGTCGAGATGAAGAATTTAGTCCATTGATTGTGCGCTTTGAAGCAATCTGGAATCAAGCAACTGCGCAAAAACAAAGAGAATTTAAATATCTATTTTCTTATCGTAATAATTCTCATTCTGAGCGTCCTTTAATTCTAGAACTCTTACGTAAAAGTCAAATTAGCCAAAATTTAAAGCTCAAAATGCTAAAAAGTTTAGAGAAAAAAGGAATTGATCTGCATTGTACAGATCAAAATAATAGAAATGCCTTGCATTACTTAAATCCTGCTGAACTTGATGTTGCTCGATTTTTTCTAGATAAAGAGTTAAGTTTTGAAAATTCTTTTGCTACTCACGATGAACCAAGTTTAAGCCCTTGGCAAAGTATAGGTAATTATCATCTAAGCAGGGGTGCTCAAAGTGATGATTTTCGTCGTTTGCAAGATTTACTAGAATCTGCTGAAGAATCAAATATTCAGCTTAGTCCTCAAATCAAGCGGAGTAAAACTTGGCAAGCTTGTTAATACGGTTTGTTTTTTTAAGGATTTACTAAAAAATTGACGCAGTCTTTTGATTCAAGCCTGATTAAAGTGTAAAACTTAGCTAAGACACTTCGGACCGTGTTCATTTTGTCTCAGGATTTATTAAGACTATGCTACTGTAACAAATTCCAATAACTGCGTTACTCTCGTGCCTCAAAACTTAGTTTTTTAGCGAATCCTTAATTACGTTTTAACAACTACAAAGCTTCAATACTGTTAATATTTTACTTATGTCAATAAGACCAGATGAAATAACTAGAATTTTAAAAGAACAGATTCAAAACTACAAAGATAGTAATGAAATTTTGGAGCAAGGCAGTGTGCTTTCTGTAGGTGATGGAATTGCTCGTATTTATGGACTTGGATCTGCAATTAACGGTGAATTAATTGAATTTGATGATGAAGAAAAAACACAAGGAATGGTTATTAACCTTGAGGAAGATAACGTTGGTGCTGTTTTACTTGGTCCCGGAAGAAAAATTCAAGAAGGAACTACGGTAAAATCTACCGGTCGTATTGCTTCAATTGGTGCAAGTGATGAAGTTTTAGGTAGAGTTGTTTCTCCAACAGGTGAGATGTTAGATTCTAAGCCTGCTTACAACGTTGATAAATATATGCCTTTAGAAAAAATTGCACCGGGCATCGTTAAACGTAAATCAGTTCATGAGCCAATGCAAACTGGAATTACTGCAATTGACTCAATGATTCCTATTGGTAGAGGACAGCGTGAGTTGATTATTGGAGATAGACAAACTGGTAAAACCGCGATTGCTATCGATACGATTTTAAATCAAAGAAATGAACCAGAAGAAAATAGACCAGTATGTGTTTATGTTTCTATTGGTCAGAAAAACTCAACTGTTGCACAAATTGCTAAAAAACTTGAAGCTGAAGGTGCAATGGATTATTCAGTTATCGTACATGCAGGTTCAACAGAAACTGCTGCTAAACAGTTTTTGGCTCCATTTGCAGGAGTTGCAATTGCTGAGTACTTTTTAGAAAAAGGCAAACATGTTTTGATTATTTATGATGATCTTTCTAAGCATGCAGTTGCTTATCGTGCAATGTCACTTTTATTAAGAAGACCACCGGGACGTGAAGCTTATCCGGGTGATGTTTTTTATTTACATTCAAGATTATTAGAAAGAGCTTGTAAATTGAGTGATGATCAAGGTGCTGGTTCTATTACAGCTTTGCCAATTATTGAAACTCAAGCTGGTGACGTTTCTGCGTACATTCCAACCAATGTAATTTCAATTACTGATGGGCAGATTTTCTTAGAAACAAACTTGTTTAATGCTGGTGTACGTCCTGCGATCAATGTTGGTCTTTCTGTTTCTCGTGTGGGTGGAGCGGCGCAAACAAAATGTATGAAAAAAGTTGCTGGTCCTTTGAGATTGGGTTTAGCTCAGTTTAGAGAACTTGAAGCTTTTGTACAGTTTGCATCTGATTTAGATGAAGCGACTCAACAACAAATTCGTCGTGGTCAAAAATCAGTTGAGATGTTAAAGCAAGGTCAGTATGCACCGCATACGGTAGCTGAGATGGTTTCAATTATTTTTGCTGCTGATTCAGGTTTGTTTGATGATATCGAAACGACAAAAATTGCTCAGTTTAAAGAAGAGTGGTTTAAGTTCTTTAAAGCAAATCATGCTGACCTAAAAGAAAAACTTGATAGAGGTTGTGCTTTTGATGATGAAATTAAACAAGCTTTAACTCAAGCACTTGAAGCTTTCAAATCAGCTTTTGTTGTTTAATAGCACCTCGGTGTTTTAAGGATTCGCTGAAAAACGAAGTTTTGAGGCGCAATCCGCTTAGCAAAAACATTAAGGATTCACTCCCTGAGCCTTAAGACTCAAACTCTTTTTTCTTTTTAAGTTTTTTGTCTTCGCTAAGGTCCTGACTTTGTTCTATGCTGTCTTGTGCTTGCGATGTGATTTCAACATCAAAAAGATCTTTTTCTAAAAGACCTATTTCAGTTTTGTATAAGTCTCTATTTGATCTTTCTAAGTCGATTTTACTTGTTAAATTATTAATTTGATTTTGTAGTTTGAGATTTTCTTTGATCTTATAACCTTGATTTTCATTTTCTATCGTTCCATATAATTTATTGATGTCTTTTAAACCATCAAGCTTTTCGTAGTTTTGTGCCAGTTGCATTTTATGTAAAATATATTCTTGTTGAATTACTTTAAAAAGTTTTTCATCGGGCTCGTCTTTTTTTATTTCAAGATTCATGAATTTTTGTAATATATTCAAGTTTTGTGTCAAGCCATTATTACTTGCTGCAAGAGAGAGTTGCGCTCTTTCATTTTGCACGCTTGCTCTAGCAAGTGTAGAATTCAAAGAACTATCAGCTTCCATGTCTTGTAGATTTATATTATCGAGCTGAGATTCTAAACTTTGATAATTATTGTTTGCACTCGTCCAAAGATTTTTGTAACTATTAATTGCGTCTATGGTGGTTTCGTTTTGGGTGTTTATTTTCATGGTTGGGGCTTTTTTTTCTTGAAAATTTTATGCAAGGTTTGAATGTAATCCTCTGATCTCAGCTTTTTTAGAGGCAATTTCAGCGGCAATACCATCTCTTTCACCTTGTCCGAGTTTACCTTGTTCGAGGTTTTCAAAATCAACGTCAAAGTTTGAGCTCATTTGTAATTGCAGTGTGATTAAATCTCTAAAAGCAATATCTAATTGAGCTTGATTTTGTGTAGAGCTACCTGCATCTTTTAATTCAGTCAAAAATTCTTTTTCGCCAGTCCAGAATTTATCTGCTTCACGGCACATTCTATAAGCTTCTTTGGCACGTGGATCCTCCAGAGCAAATTCAGACATTTTAAAAGCACTATCTTCAAAAAATCCTTTATTATGATCTGCCAGATTACTTTGAAAACTTACTCTTTGTTCAAAAGGTTTCTTTGCAATAATTTTTGTAGTATTTTGAGTGTCAATAAACTGACTTGAAATATTTTCTTTTTCTTCTTTGTTTGTTGTGGATTCATTTTGTAATTTTTCTTTGATGTTTTGCAAAACATCTTTTTTTAGTGCTTGAACTTGTTGAGCAAAAGGAGAGTTTTCTTTACTGCCAAATTGATTATCAACTTGTTTTAAAATATGAATTTGTTCTTTGGTTTCTCTTGTTTTAAGTTCGCTTGTTAAAAAATTGAGTTTTTGTTGTGAGTTACCTGCTGGCGCTTTAATACTTAATTGACCTTCTAAAAATTCAATTAAACCTTTTAATTTATCATCTAAGCTATTGCCCGTGGCCTTGCCATCTAAAACTTCTTGTAAGCGATTATTATTACCGCTTGCATTAATTTGAAATTGATTGGTTATTTCTTTAGCCACATATATTATGTATTGCATTGCTTTTAAGATTTAGTTAAGAAAAATAGCTCTTAAGCCTGAGAAAAACCAAGTTTTACTGTATTTTTTCATCTATCCTGAATGAATATTAAAATAAAGCAAAAGCGTTGATTTTACTTGTTTTTTTTAGGGTAAAGCCTTATGTCTATATGATATTATTTGAGGCCGCTTCTAAAAAGGGTAGCTTAATTATGTCAAATATCACAGTTTTCGATAAAAAAGGTAAAAAGACCAGTAAAGGTCAAGAATTAAATTCTGATCTTTTTGGCCTTGAAGTCAATGAGCATTTATTGTATTTAGCAAGAATGCGTCAAGAGTCAAATGCTCGTGCTGGTTCAGCGCATACAAAAACTAGAATGGAAGTTCGTGGTGGTGGTGCTAAGCCTTGGAGACAAAAAGGAACTGGTCGTGCTCGTGCTGGTTCATCAAGATCACCTCTTTGGAGAGGCGGTGGAGTGATTTTTGGTCCACGTAACAATGTTAATTGGACTCGTGGTATGAACGCTAAAGAATCACAAAGAGCTCTTTTGTCTGCTTTTAATTTATTGATTTCAGAAAACAGACTTGCGGCAATTGAAAGTATTGAGTTAGAACAAGCAAAGACAAAAGAATTTGCAAGTTTAATTAGTAGTTTAGAGTTGACAAACAAAAACTTAGTTTTTGTTGTTGATAGTGCAAACTCTGAAGTTCAAAATCTCAAAAGAGCATCACGTAATTTAGTGGATGTGAAACTGCTTACTACAAATGAGTTAAATGTAAAAGACTTATTGAAAGCAGACCAAGTGATTATTTCACAGCAGGCTCTTGCGCAATTAGAAGAGAGATACGCTGATATCACTGAATCGCAGAAAAACAAAAAAGAAGCACTTACTGTTTAATAAATTTTAAAAAGGAAATTATCATGTCACATACAATCGAAGAAGTACTAAAAAAACCTTTAATCACAGAAAAATCTTGTATTCAAGCAAGTGAACTTTCTAAATATAGTTTTGTTATTCCTTCATGGGCTACAAAAAACCATGTCAAAGAAGCATTTGCAAAGTATTTCCCAGATCATAAGGTTCGTAAAATTAATATCTCAAAAGTTTTTGGTTCAGCAAAAAGAACTGCTAAAGGAAAAACAACTCCAAAAGATGCAAAAAAAGCTATTGTCACTGTTGATGGTGATCACATAGAATATTTTCCTGAAGTTTAAATTTATAGTTTTTTGACTTTATTTTGTAAGCCAATTATCCCATGCCTCTTTTACACTTCGGCTTTCAGGAGCACAGCTTGGTTTTTCCTGCTTTTTAGTTACACGCAATTTATTATTAGTTTCATTATCTGTAAATTCTTGAGGATTATTCAATTTGATATTGATTAGAGTGTTTGTATAATTGACAAACATGTTTAAAGCTTCTTCATCACTGGACTTGCTAAATTCACAATCAAATATAAAACCAAAAGAACCTGCGTCTAAGGCTTGAGGTACAAACTTTTCAGGATTTGTTTTTAGATTTTCAATAAATCTAGATCCTGTCAAACTTTTTGGAATCCACTCACTTGGATTTTCTGGGTTTGTGACTTTGTTTTTACATTTTTGGTATGCAGGATCTTGCAGATTTTTACCTTGTAATTCATCCTCAAAAACTATTCTTAGCATTAATTCTTGAAATCCGTCACGACTGTTACAATTTTTAGCTTCGAGTCGGTTTTTAGTTCTTTGTATAGTTGTTATTGCATCTTCTTTATTTGTGATTATTAAATAACCATCTTCATTCATTTGAATGCCATTGATTGGAGCAACACCTTCATTGATGCTAATAGTAAGTTCTGGTTTATTGAATAAGTGGATTTGTGGACTTAAGCGTAATATTTTATTTGAGTTTGGTTCTGGTTGTGCAAGATCTTGAGCATTTGTTCTATTTGGCTTGGGGGTTTTTTTTGCTAATGTTGGAAACACAGGTTCACACTCAATGGCACCAGTATTATAGGCTCGACGTGCATTATGATAAGCATCAAGTTGGAATTTATATGGTAAATCTTCCCACATCGATCTAGATAATAGCTTGTTTTTATTCAATTGTCAATACGTTAGATAATAACACCTATGCTTTGGGTAAAATGTGTATATAGTGGATAGTTCGAGTGAAAATCTTCAAGAGGACAAGCTCAATCGAGAATTGTTTGATAAGGTCTATGAAGATTTTATGCAGATTAATGATCAAACTAAATTATGTTTTGATGATGTCAATCAAGCAAGTGAGCAATTAAAAAATAAATTTGCCAATGCTTTAGAAAATTTTCAAAGTCAAGAGTGGTACGGCTATGTGAGCAAAGTGGTTGGACTTTTGATTGAGGCGCAGTTGCCCGGTGCTAAAGTTGGTGAGATTTGTAAGATTGTTACTGATGAAGGTGTAGAAAAATTTGCAGAGGTTGTAGGGTTTCGAGGGCAAATTTCTTTATTGTTATCACTTGTTGATGGCAAGGGAATTAGTCAAGGTTGCCGCGTTTATCCTACTGGAAACACTATGCAAATTGGTTTAAGTCCAGCACTTTTAGGGCGTGTAGTAAATGCTATTGGTGATCCTATGGACAAAAAACCACCAATTGTTCCTGATGAGTTTCGTGATATAGAACAAGCTCCACCAGATTCTTTTGGACGACCTCGTATCAAAGATGTTTTTGCGACTGGAGTGCGTGCTATTGATTCAACTTTAACTTTTGGAGAAGGCCAGCGTATTGGTTTGTTTGCTGGTTCTGGAGTTGGTAAATCAACGACTATGGGTATGATTGCTCGTTACTGTGATGCTGATATTAATGTGATTGCTTTAGTAGGTGAGCGTGGTCGTGAGGTGCAAGATTTTATTGAAGCTTCTTTGGGTGAAGAAGGTATGAAGCGCTCTGTTTGTGTGATTGCTACTGGTGACCAACCTGCAATGATGAGAATGAAATGTTTACTAACAGCAACAACTATTGCTGAATATTTTCGGGATCAAGGAAAAAAAGTTATGCTTATGGTTGATAGTGTGACACGTATGGCAATGGCAGCAAGGGATGTGGGTTTGGCTGTTGGTGAACCTCCAACCATGAAGGGTTATACACCTTCGGTGTTTTCCTTAATTCCAAGAGTTTTAGAAAGAGCCGGTAAAGCTGAAAAAGGTTCTATCACTGCTATCTATGCGGTTTTAGTTGAAGGTGATGATATGAATGAGCCTGTTGCAGATACTGTGCGTGGAGTTTTAGATGGTCATATCGTTTTGTCAAGAAAAATTGCTCACAAAAACCATTATCCAGCAATTGATGTTTTAGGAAGCGTGAGCCGTTTATTTACAGAGATTACTTCAAAAGAACAACAACAGCTAGCTGGTGAACTGAGAAATTTACTTGCGGTTTACAATGAGAATGAAGATCTCATCAACATTGGTGCTTACGAAAGAGGTTCAAATGCAACTATCGATAAAGCAATTAATATTGTGCCAAAAATAAATGCATTTTTACAACAAGGTATTTATGATCAAATTGCTTTTGCTGATACTTTACAGCAACTGAAAAGTATCCTCTAGTAAGACACTGCGGACCGTGTTATTTTTGTCCTATTTTTTATCTTTACTTTTAAAATTCCTCAAAAGACGCAGTGATTTTATTTGAGTAAGTCCTGAAAATTAGAGTAAATCATCCAATTTTCAGTGGCTCCTTAAGTGTGAGATAAAAATGACACAGTCCGCAGTGTTAAAATGGTTAAGTGCAGACTTTTGTTAATCTAATTTGTAAAAGAATCATAGACTTTGTGCTAGCTTGTTTTGCTACCTTACTCTTTTTACCAATTTGGCTTTTGTTATTTGTCTTAATAAAGAAAGATTCAACTGGACCTGCCTTATACTTGCATACTCGTGTTGGCAAAAACAATAAAGAATTTACTTGTTTTAAATTTCGTACAATGAAGCTCGATGCTGATCCAAACAAACTTGCAGAATCAAAAGATGACGATCGCATTACTGCCTTGGGTCATTTTTTAAGGAAAACTAGCCTTGATGAAACACCTCAATTATTAAATGTAATTTTAGGTGAGATGAGTATTGTTGGTCCAAGACCAGCTTTGCCTGTACAAGTGAAAAATTTTAGCGAACATGATATGCAAAAACTTTTAGTCAAACCCGGCTTAACAGGCTGGACTCAAGTAAATGGCAGAAATTCTATTCCATATGAAAAGCGTATGGAATTAGATGTTTGGTATGCTTTAAATAATAATGTTTTTCTTGATATCATGATCATTTTTAGAACTTTTGCTGTTTTGTTTGGTGCTGATAGCATCTATGATAAAAATTCAAGTTCGCCAGTTAGTTAATTATGCTTTTTCATTCTCCCGGTGCAGAAATAATTTCAATAGGTCCCCTTACTTTACGTTGGTATGGACTTTTGATTGCCTTGGGTTTTTATTTGTCTTTGCAATACGCAACTTTGTTGATTAGGCAAAGAGCACACAAACAATTTAATGACTTAGAGGACTTTCAAAATACAGCTTATATTTTGCTTTTTGCGGGTATCTTTGGAGCGAGGACTTGGTATGTTGTTTTAGATTGGCAATATTTCTCTTATAATCTTTTAGAAATCCCGCAAATTTGGCATGGTGGTATTTCTATTCAAGGTGGCATTATGGGAGCGTTTGCGGCAGC
>Ga0181568_10003879_pt1 | contig 13420 bp, 7 predicted proteins | sample 101ome_20_FD_133758 | JGI IMG/M metagenome (GOLD analysis project Ga0181568, IMG submission 133758) | Coastal salt marsh microbial communities from the Groves Creek Marsh, Skidaway Island, Georgia - 101404AT metaG (megahit assembly) | ecosystem: Environmental > Aquatic > Marine > Intertidal zone... | reverse complement strand
ATGCTCTACTAAAGTTTCAAAAACCGCTTTTTCGTCCTTGATGTCTCTGCAGTCTCTAACAATCATATTGCCCCAAAAATAACGTCCCACACAACGAGTACTGTTTCGCCAAGCTACCCGAGAGGCAAAGGTTAGCTCGTCTAGGGTATGGGTATAGGTGCCAGTAGTTTCAATGGCAGTTAGTACTTCTTCAATTCGCTGGTTAAGGGCCTTTTCAGAAAGGCCTTTTTCTCCATAAAATTGCTTCAGAAAAACCACTGCCTCTTGTTTTATGTCTTCAACGGGACTAATAAAGAAACTGTCTGATTCTATAGCCTCATCCTGTTTTTTAGAAAGGTAGCTTCGTTTGTGTTCTTGCTCTTTAGGCGCGGCTTCTAGCAGCTCTCCTTCTGTATCAACCTGGGCATTAAAATGCTCAATTTTTATGGCTTCGTCAGGCCAATTGGTTTGCTTTAAAAGCATTTGAACACTTTCCATAAAGGCTTCAGGACCACATAGAAAAGCTACTTTACCTGGCGTGTAAGGATACTTTTTTTCGAGTAGAGCTTTCGAAATACGCCCCTCTTTTTTAGTGGCTCTATAGGTAATTTGAAACTGTTTGTTTTGAGCATAACCCTCAAACTCTTTTTTGAGCATAAAACTCTTTTCATATGGGGCAGACCAATCTAAAGAAAGTGGACGAGAATCGTTGCTAGAGGTAAGTGTACGCAGCATAGAAAGAGCAGGTGTTACTCCTATTCCGGCAGCAAAAAAGACAATCTCTTTTTGATGATCTTCTAAGTGATAATTCCCTTTGGGTTCTGAAATACGGATAATAGAACTAGAATCGGCGTGATCATTCAACCATCTTGAAAGGGTGCCCAATTCTTCTCGTTTGACGGCAATTTCATACTGTTTTGAAGAATTGCCAGGGGAGATCAAACTATAGGCTCTTGTTACCCATTGACTTTGGAAATAGGCTTGAATCACAATATGTTGCCCGGGTTTGAAAGGCTTCACTTCACCCTCTACTGGTTTTAGCACGAGAGTTTTAATGTCTTTGTTTTCTGTTTCGGTCTTTTGCTCAAGAACAGCCACAGACATGCTACTAATGCCACAAAGTGCTTCCACCAAAGGTTCACAACCGCCACAAATGGTGGTGGCTTTAGTTTTTTCGATTAGGGTAGACACTTCTTTTATTCCCTCTTTTATATAAGGATGAAAATCTTTTTGACACAAACTCATGCAATTACACACCACCCGATCGGGGGCATTGGTGGCGGGGTCTTCTAGGGTGAAGCTTCCCATTTCTTTTAAGACAGACTGTTGCCAGGGTTTTAGAGGTGTTTGGAAAAGTATTTTTTCCATTGCAGCCGGCAATTCAGGCCATTTTCCTTCCACTTCAATTGCTCGAACCAAATCGTTCCTAACCGTTAAGCGATAGGAAAAATGATCCCCTTGACCCTCAATGAGCTCTTCTGTTGTAGAAGAGATACTGTTGTCAAAAAATACTTTGACCGATTCTTTTTTTCGTTCTATTATGAGTTGATCTCCATTGGGGTATATCAGTTGTGTAGTTTCAGTCCATTGGTTGCCCACAAAAGTTTTTCTGTTTGTAAATAATCCTTTGCCGGGAAGCACTTCTACTCCCAAAAAAGAAAGTGCATTTGCAGCCAACCATTCCATTAAAAGGGTCTTTTCTACTGGTTCCTCTTGTTGGGCCACTGAAGCGGCAGTTTCGCCCATCCAGCGCAGGGTTTCCGAAGCCACTAGAGGATCAAAATGATGTTGTACGATCAAAAACTCTTGATAGATCTCTTTCTCTATTAAATTAGATTCTAGTGCTGTGTCAACTTTGGCCAGCATTTTTTGAAGATCTTGATGAAGGTTGGCTTGAAATTCTGCATAGGCAAGTACGCCATCATTGTCTTCATCGGCAGCAGCCACTAAAGATTCTACTTCGGTTTTAGAAAAGCCCATTTGAGAGAGCATCATATAAATTTCATCAACCGTGAGGGAACCGTCTTGATTTTGATCCATTTTCTGAAACTGGTCCCACAAAAAGCGATCACTTTCTTTAGCTTTATCCAAGCTTTTTTTCAGCGCTTGCGTGAGGGTTTGCATAGAAAGCACCTCGCCAGACAACTGGAGGCGGTCTCCAGCATTCACTTTTTGAACAGCTTCTGCAATACTTTTTAAAGAACTCCAATTGAGTTTTTGAAAAGGAAAGGCAAATGTTCGTTCTGTTTTAATAGTTCGTTCATGTAAGGCTAAAAATTCAAGTAAAGGGGGGTAATATAGAATGGCGAAAGCCGCACCACTTTTTTCTAAAACAGTTTCAGCTTCAAAGAGAGCATCGTTATTTTGCAATGCCGGTACAATCCAAACTAAGAGTTCCAAATCCTTTTGTTTAGAGGCTTCCACTAAGACCTCAGCTTGTTCGGGAGCTTTAGAAAGTTGGTTGATTTCCAAAAGGTGTATTCCCCTTTTTCTTGAGTCTTTGAGGCCCTCGGCTAATTGTGAGAGTAAAGAAGGTTTGGTGGGGTCAAGAAGCGGAAAAAATGCCATTGATAAAAATTAAATATAAATAGTAAATCTGAAAGATATGATTTTTTAATGCTTAAGAAAAATAAATGGTAATTGAGGCGGGTTAAATAAGGACTCTTTTTTAAAGCTATTGGTTACTTAACGAAAACGGTTTGTTATGTTTTTGAGTGCCCCATTTTTTATTAGGACTAGTAGTCATATTAAAATCAATCACCCCCCCTTTTAATAAATCGGCATGTTTAAAAAAAGTGCCTGGAAAGGGGTTTTGATTTACTTTTATGTCCTTGATATAAAAGTTTTCTCGGGTGCGGTTGGGTGCATTAATTTGCAGTTTTTTTCCCTCAGAAAGGTGAAGGGTAATTTTTTCAAAGTGTGGCCCTGAGATCACATATTCTGGAACAGATGGAGCTACGGGATAAAACCCCAAGGTAGCAAAAACATACCAAGCCGACATTTGTCCGGCATCATCATTGCCGCTTAGGCCTCCCACGCTATTGCTGTATTCATCGGCAATAATTTGATTTACCCACGCTTGTGTTTTCCATCCTTGACCTGAAAATGTATATAAAAATGGGATGTGGTGACCGGGTTCATTGCCATGCCAATAGTGTCCTTGTTCACGAAATTCATCTAAAGTGGCATTGAAATTTGCCTCACCGCCCATCAATGCCATAAGGCCCGCCATATCATGGGGTACATACCAGGTATATTGAAAAGGGCTGCCTTCGGTAATATAAAATTGTCGTTCGTTTTTTACAAAGGGGCTATAAAAGTCACTCGATTTATATTTTCCTCTCACCGCCTGATCTTCACTGCTAAATACATTTTGATAGTTTTGGGCACGCTTTTTTAAGGTTCCCATATGAAGGGAATCTTGTCTGAGCTTGGCTATTTGATAGAGAGCAAAATCATCAAAGGCATATTCTAAAGTACGCGAAACTTGTTCTTTTTTATGAAACGAATGGGGCACCTCATCTTCCAAAGGCACAAAACCATTTTCTAAATAGGAGGTCAAAGCACGGCGTCCCTTACCCAAAATATAATCCTCTTGTTTTTCGGGCAGTGAAAAAGCATTTTGAAGAAGGTAGCCATATTCCTCTTCATCAGGTAAATAAATGCCCTTTAGCGCCGCATCGGCTAGAGTAGCCACAGCATGATCACCAATCATGGCAGCGGTATAGCTATTCCAGGCTGGAAAAATAGGAAGCCATCCACCTTGTTTGGCTTTTAGAAAAAGACTGTGCATCATGTCTTTGGCAACCTCAGGGGCTAAAAGAGTGAGCAACGGATGCAAGGCCCGAAAGGTATCCCACATTGAAAAATCTACATAGTAGTTTCCTTCTTTTATTTGTTCAAGCTGATGGCCTCCATCAAAGGAGACATAGTGTCCAGAGACGTCATTAAACCTTCTGGGCAATAAAAAGCTGTGATAAAGAGCCGTATAAAATTGGGTTTTAAGATCTGTTCTAGGGGTTTCTACTTCTACTTTTCCCAACCACTCGTTCCAGGTCGATTTTAGTTTTGAAGCAACAGTGTCAAAGGAATCGTTCCCAATTTCTTGAACTAAATTTTTACGTGCCCCTTCAATGGAAGTAAAGGAGGTGCCTACTCTTAGGGTTACTTTTTTTTGGGCTTCAGGCGAAAAAGTGAGATAGGCTCCAAGTCCTTTTTGTTGAGATAGACTTGTTTTTTTGGCAAACACTTCATTTTCTTGAAAGACCCCATAATCTTCTATGGGCTGATCAAATTGCACCACAAAATAGCCACTAAATCCGGCGGATTCTCCCCAGCCTTGATAAATGCGATGCACAGGGTTGTAGCCCACAATTTCTCTTTTTTCGAGATCAATTTCAATATAACCTTCGGCTTCGTCGCTGTTAGGAATAACGAGCAAATGAGCTAATGGCTGCTGGGGATAGGTAACTTCTAACATACCAGCCCTTGCCGTTGCGGTCATACCCACCTTGAGATTTTGCTCATGAAGTAGCACCTCATAGTGGTAGGGGGTTGCGGTCTCATTTTCATGTGAAAAAGGCGTTGCTCTTTGATCAGCGAACGGTTTTAACGGTCCGCTTTGAGGCATAATTGTTACAGACCCGTAATCTTGAGTACAGGAACCACTCATCCAATGACTCGCTCTAAAGCCGGTTAAATTTTGATCTTTAAAATAATAGGGAGCCACACATTTTTGTTCCGAGGTTTGGGTTTCGGGGGTCCATTGGGTCATGCCAAAAGGTGCCGTAACAAAAGGCACCACTTGGGCATTGCTTTCTTTTTTTTCACTGAATTTTAGAGCACTGGGCGTGGTGGCATTTGCGGTCCCTAAAAGAGGATTAACATAGTCAACTAAGGCAGGTTTGTCTTGACCAAATGAAAATCGCATGAGCAACACAACTAACAAACCACTAAAAAGAAATGTGTTTTTAATAAGGCTATCGTTTTAAATTAATGGCAATATAGCATAGTAAAATTATAAAATAGATACTATTAGGAGAGTAAGCTAGCGCTTTCCTCATCCAAATGCAAAACTACTTTTGGGTGGTTTCTTAATATAGAAGCCGGGCAGCTTGTGGAAAGAGGACCATTTATAGCATTATAAACGGCTGTTGCTTTCCGCTTTTCGGGCACCACACAACTAATGTAGTCTGCCGCCATAATGGCTGGTAGGGTGAGGGTGAGCGCTTCTTTAGGAACACGCTCTAGTGACGGAAACCAGCCTTCGTCAAATTGTTGTTGCCTGCAATGTTCATCTAGGGTTACGCGTTTGACCCACACCGGGTCATCAAATTGTGCCACGGGGGGATCATTAAAAGCTAAATGTCCATTTTCGCCTATTCCGATACAGGCAATATCAATAACATCTTGTTGTAATTTTTCGGCATAGGTACGGCAAATCTGGTCAAGATTTTTGGCATCCCCAGCCAAATAGTGGACCGTTTTAGGTTGTACATTTTTTAAAATACGTTGGTATAAATAGTGCCTAAAACTTGCGGGGTGTTGATCGGAAAGACCCACATATTCATCTAAATGAAAAACGGTAATACGCTGCCAATCGATGGCTTCTTTTTGAAGGGCTTCTAAAAAGGAAAATTGAGAAGTGCCTGTTGCTAAAATGAGTCGCACCTCTTCTTTTTCTTGCAAAAGGAGGACTATTTTTTGAGCGACTTCTTGAGCGGCAGCTTTTCCGAGTGCTCTATTATCAGAATGAATAAAAGGAATTACAGAATTCATGAGGAGATCTCCAATTAATTTTTATCTTCGAATCTACAAACAAACTCTTGATCAATGAAATTAAATTCTTTTTTAGTTGCCCTTTTGGCAACTACCAGTCTTTTTGCCCAAACAACCATAAAGCTTGAAAATCCAAAAGAATCTACTTTAATCAGCAAACATATTTATGGTCATTTTGCAGAGCATTTAGGGCGCTGTATCTATGACGGTTTTTATGTAGGTGAAAAAAGCAATATCCCTAATTTAGATGGTGTTCGAGTGGACATTATCGAAGCCCTAAAAGAAATGAAAATTCCAAATTTAAGGTGGCCTGGTGGTTGTTTTGCCGACACCTATCACTGGAAAGATGGTATTGGTCCAAAAGAAGATCGACCTTCCATTGTTAACATGTGGTGGGGAGGTGTTACTGAAGACAACAGTTTTGGCACTCATGATTTTTTAAATCTTTGTGAGCGTTTAGGCGCTGAGGCCTATATATCCGCTAATGTAGGAAGCGGTTCCGTACAAGAATTTTCAGATTGGATTCAATATGTCAACCACGATGGTAAAAGTCCCATGGCCGATCTGAGAAGAGCCAATGATCGACTCACCCCTTGGAATGTTACCTATTGGGGTTTAGGCAACGAAGCTTGGGGCTGTGGAGGTAATATGACCGCCGAGTTTTATGCCAACCAATATAAACTTTATGCCACTTTTATGACCGATTGGAGCAACACTACTGGACTCTATAGAATTGCTTCAGGAGCAAGTGACGGTAACTACCACTGGACTGAAGTCCTCATGCGTGACATTCCCAAAAAGTTGATAGAAGGCGTTGCCTTGCACTCCTATTCTGTAATTGATTGGGCAAACAAAGGTTCTGCTACCGATTTTAGCGAAGAGCAATATTATACCACCATGCAACGGGCTTTCAAAATGGACGAATATATTACCAAGCACAGTGCCATAATGGATCGTTATGATCCTAACTATGAAGTAGATCTTATCGTTGATGAATGGGGCGGCTGGTATGATGTTGAACCCGGCACCAACCCTGGATTTTTATACCAACAAAATACCATAAGAGATGCCATGATTGCTGGAATGACCTTAAACATTTTTAACAATCATGCCAAGCGAGTCAAAATGGCCAACTTAGCCCAAACCGTTAATGTTTTGCAGGCAGTAATTCTAACTGAAGGAGAGAAATTGATTCTCACGCCTACCTATCATGTAATGAAAATGTATGCGGTGCATCAAGATGCTACCTTGATTCCCTTGACCTTTGAATCGCCTCGCTATGAAAAGGAGGGAGAAAGCCTGCCCGCCATTACGGCTTCTGCTTCTAAAGACGCCTCTGGCAAAGTCCATATTTCGCTAGTAAATATAGAGGCACAAAAGGCTCATGATCTCAACTTAGATTTAACCGGGCTTAATGTTAAAACGGTAACGGGTGAATTGCTCACTTCAAAAAGTCTCCAAGATCATAACACTTTTTCCAGCCCCGATAAAATTGTTCCAAAACCCTACAAGGATTTTAAACAAAAGAAATCCAATTTACAACTCACACTGCCGCCTCACTCGGTGGTGATGCTCACATTGGAATAAAAAAGAAAGGGGGGCTTAGCCCCCTTTTTTTATTGGGATAATAGGGTTTCTTGAAGCCACAGGGCACAAGCTTCTGGCCAAGCGTTTTCGGTGCTTTCTCTGCCCAAGCCATAGCCGTGACCGCCTTTTTCATATAAATGAAGCTCTACAGGCACTTGGTGTTTTTTTAAGGCTAAAGCATACACAATACTATTTTCAACGGGTACGGCAGCATCATCTATAGAATGAACTAAAAAAGCCTTTGGGGTGTTTTTGTCTACCCATTCTTCATTCGAAAAGCGGTGAATTTGATCTGGTGTTTCTTGTTCCCCTAACAGGTTTTTGCGAGAGCCACCATGGTAGAGGTCTTTTTTAAAGCTCACCACAGGATAAATTAAAATCGAAAAATCAGGGCGCGCACTCACTGTTATACTTGGTTCATATACCGGGGAATCATAGTGGGTAGAGAGCGTGCTGGCTAAATGTCCGCCGGCAGAAAAACCAAGCACCCCTATTTGATTGGCCTTTAAACCCCACTCAGGCGCTTTTTGTCTCAAAATTCGCAGGCCTTGTTGAGCATCTTGTAGTGGCCCAATTTTCTGATCTTCCATAATCTTAGCACTCGGTAAACGATATTTCAAGATGGCCGCAGTAATTCCTAATCCGTTAAGCCACTTGGCTACTTCTACGCCCTCGTGTTGCACTGCTAAAATACCATAGCCTCCCCCCGGACAAATAAGAACAGCAGCCCCTGTGGCCGTTGCTTTTGGGGCATGATAGACAGTGAGGGTGGGTTGGGTCACCTGACTGATTCGCGTTGGGCGATCAGCCTCATCTTTTGTAACGACTTTTTCAAAATAGCTGGGATCTTCTTTAGCCCCAGGAACACCTTCAGGCCATAAGGGAATAATTTCTTGTGCGTTTAACGGTAGGCTAGTCGTTAAGCTAAAGAGAAGGAAAATTTGTATTACATTTTTCATCATTAATTCATTTTAGTTAGTTCAATGCGATATTTCCCAGAACCTAAAGTGGTAACCGCTTCTATTGGGGTACCCTTTCGCTTATTATTTTGGAAAAGAATTCTTTCTGTACTTTCAATACTTGTTAAGTCTACTTTTGCAGTGGTGTTTACAGGCACTTCAAAAGCGAGTTGAACACGCTCATTTTCTTGTGTCCAGTTCACTTTTATAGTTCCATGAACCGTTTCAAAATGACCCTTAATAAAACTAAAGTCATTTGAGAAAAGGGGCTTGAGAGTAAATGCTTTAAAGCCCGGATTGTCTGTTTGTCTTTGAATGCCTAATAAATTATTATACATCCACTCCCCAATGGCACCATAGGCATAGTGGTTGTAGGAATTCATTGAAGGCGTTTGGGTGCTGCCATCAGGTTTTAGCCCATCCCAACGCTCCCAAATGGTAGTTGCCCCTTGGGTGACTGGATAAAGCCAAGAAGGGTAGCTTTTTTGCATAAGCAAGGCCATAGCCACATCAGCTCTTCCGTTTTCAGAAAGAACATGACACAAATAAGGCGTTCCTAAAAAGCCGGTGGTTAGGTGGGTGTCATAACTTTTTATATTGTCCACTAAACGTTCAACAGCTTGTGCTTTTACATTTTCAGGGAGCAAACCAAACTGAAGTGCCAATACATAGGCTGTTTGGGTTTCAGAAAGCAAGCGGCCGGAGGGTGTAATAAATTCATTTTGATAGGCTTTTTTGGCGGCTTGCAGTTGTTTAGTGTAGTGCGCCACATCTTTCTCTTCTCCTAACACGCGGGCACTCCTAGCCATAATATCAAGCGAGTGAATAAAAAAGGATTGGGCAATCAACTCTTTGCTCGTGACGGCAGCCCGGCCACTGTTGTCATCATTAGGACGGTAGAACAACCAATCGCCAAAATGAAAGCCCCCTTTATATAAGCCGTTAGTGGCTAATTGCTCCATGTAACCTACCCAGTTTTTCATGCTGGGGTAGTGTTGTTTAAGGGCGGTTTTGTCGCCATAAATTAAATAGGCATTCCAAGGAATTATAGTGGCAGCATCAGCCCATCCGGCAGAACCCATAGCGTCTTTGCCCAATACATTGGGCACCACAAAAGGAACCGAACCGTCCTCTCTTTGGTCTAAGGCTAAGTCAAGAAGCCATTTGTCAAAAAAGCTTTTTACGTTTCGGTTAAAAGCAGCTGTGTTATAAAACGCTTGCGCATCGCCTGTCCACCCTAGACGTTCGTCTCGTTGCGGACAATCGGTTGGGACATCAAGAAAGTTCCCTTTTTGGCCCCATTCAATATTGTGTTGTAATTGATTAATCAACGCATTTGAAGTTTCAAACCCACCTGTGTCAGGCATTGCAGAATAAAGGGCAATGGCCTTAAATTTTGAAGGATCTATAGTAGTATCTCCTTCAATTTTGATGTAGCGAAAACCTTGGAAGGTAAAGTGAGGTTCGTATACAAAATTGGGATCTCCATTGAGAATAAAAGTGTTTTTTTGATCAGCATCTCTCAGGTTTTCAGTATAAAATTCACCTTCTTTATCTAATATTTCGGCGTGGTAAATGTGGAGAGAATCTCCAGCTTTTCCTGCATGTTGAAAGCTCACCCAACCCACTAAATTCTGACCGAAATCCAAAACCAAATCGCCTGAGGGTGTCTCAATTTTTTCTTTAACCTCAAAAACTTCGTGTTTTTTAATAAGTTCATTGGCGGTGGCCACTAAGGGCACTTCTTCTGTTTGAATTTGTGCCTTTTTGGTTTGGTTGGCTTGAAAACCAAAAGTAGTCCAGTTTGGGTTTACCAAACGTGCATCAAAAATTTCACCATCGTATAGTTCAGAATCGATTATGGGGCCATGATTGTAATTCCAACTATCATCAGTATTTAAAACCTCTTCGCTGCCGTCTTGATAGCGCACCATAAGTTGAGCGCGCACTCCTAGTTGATTGCCATAGTGATTGTTTTTGTCGCCCCAAGCTAAGTAGCCTCTATACCAACCACTTCCTAGGGTAACACCAAGAGCATTTTGTGCTTCCAAAAGGTTGGTAACATCATAGGTTTGATATTGCAAACGGTAATTATAAGATGTCCACCCAGGAGTTAAATAGGCATCTCCAATGCGTTTTCCGTTGAGGTGTGCCTCATACATGCCTTTTGAGCTTATGTGCAAATAGGCTTTTGCAATAGGCTTGTTGGAGAGGCTAAATTCTTTTCTGAAGTAGGGACTTCTTCGGGTTTCATCATCTTCAAGAGTTTGTCCAATCCACTGGGCTTGCCAATCTGTAGGACTTAAACCCATTGACCAATAAGCTTCAGCACTTTGCAGCGGTTTTTTAAGGTTGTTGGTCCACACCCTAACCTTCCAATAATAGGTCGTGTTGGCTTCTAATGCGGGGCCAGCATAGGGCACATGTACACTTTGATCGCTGTTAATCACTCCCGAATCCCAAAAGGCTTCCTGAGCCTTAAAGTTGGCTTGTGTGCCCACCAAGAGTTGATATTTGGTTTGGGAAACGTCATAGCCCTCACTTTTAATTTTCCATCCCAATTGGGGGTGTTGATTATCAAGACCTAGAGGATTTATTTTTTGATCAGTGGTGAGATCGTAAACCTCATTTTTTTGAGCCCAAGCTAAACTGCTTACAGCTAAAAAAAGAAATAGAAATTTGGTACTAAAGAGAGTCGGTTTCATATGTGTTTAATAATTTAATCCTTCGTTATAATTAAAAAGGGCATAGGCTTCTAGGGCTTCTTCATAGCCTGACACATCTGCTTTTTGAGCGGTTACTGCTGCAGCAGAACGAGGGGTGCTAAAGGGCATTTTTCCTACTGGCTTAGCCGCACCAGATACAATATCTATAAGGGCTTCTAGGGTGGTGCCAAAGGTGGCTAAAACTCCTTTCACCATTGGGGTATTGGCATTATAAAGTTCTTCAACAACCCAAGGATTGGTATAGTTTATGGCCAAAAGAGTGGGCTTTTTGGCACTCCACTTTTGAATGTGAGACACCGCCACTTTATTGTCAGACAACAGAAGGGAAATGGGCTGCCCTTGAGATTGAAAGAGTGATTTGCCTTTGGGCACAACCCAAAATAATAAAACATCGGCTTCATCGGGTGAATCGACAAAAGTGAGTGAACTTGCTTCAGGGAAAACGGATAGTGGTTTTTCGCCCACTTCAACATATACTTTTGTTCCCTTTGCAAGGGGTAAATGGCTTGGTCATTATGGGTTTCATTGCGCAGGAGCACAATTGATTTTCTATGCGCTTCTGCCGCTGCTTTCATAAAAGATTCATTTCCGACCACTTGTTCAGCAGCAGCCCCATCTACATAAGGATTTTCGAAAAGACCTAATTGAAATTTTTCGATTAACAGGCGTTTCACAGAGTCTTCAACCAGAGGAATTAGCGAAGGATGTGCATTTACAGTAGCCAATAATTGAGTGGGGTCAGCAGAACCTGAAAACAAATTTATTCCGGCCTCTAAAGCTACTTTATAGCGTTCTTGAACACTCAAATTTTCAACTCCCCACGGCATCATCCGAATGGGGCCGGTATCGGAATTAATAATGCCTTGAAAGCCTAATTTATTGCGCAATAAATCGGTTAAAACAGGTTTGTTAAAAGCATATCCTAAAGTGTCAAAGGGGGTGTGCACCGGAAAGGAATAGTAGGGCATAATGGCCGATGTTCCTGCTGCAATGGCAGCTTTAAAAGGAATGAGGTGTTTTTCAAAAGCACCCCCTTCAAAAACTTCTCTTCTTCCCCATTTAAAGTGAGGATCTTGGCCCCCTTCGGTGGCCCCTCCCCCGGGAAAGTGTTTGGTGGTTAAGGCCACCGATTGAGGGCCTAAGCGAGTTCCTTGGAACCCTTTTACCAGAGCCGTCATGACTTGCGCCACCCACTCGGGGTCTTCTCCAAAGGTGCCCTCAATGCGTTGCCAACGAGGTTCTGTACTTAAATCGGCCATATACATATAGCCTTTTCTAAGTCCTACAGCCCGCCATTCTTGTCTGGCTATATCGGCAAACTGCTCAATGAGTTTTGGGTCACGACTGGCAGAAAGGCCCAATTCGCCTGGCCATTGTGAGAAAGAAGTTTTGCCTAAACTCAAACCAACCGAGGCATCTGTGGTCACATGATTTCTGGGGTTTGAAGCTACAATAGCGGGAATCCCAAGTGGCTGTTCTTCACAAAAAGCCTGTAAATTATTTTGCCATGAGGCAAGCGTCCCCACTTCTGGATTAGCGCGTAAAATGAAGTGACGACCGTGAAAATCGCGAACTGCTTTTGTGGTGCCGGCTGAGGACATAAATGGATCTTTCATTGGTACTCGGGTGAAAAAATTTACGTTGGATTCAACGTCCACTTCACTAAAGCCGTCTCCCAAAGGTTTTTTTTCTCCTGGAGGAACTCCAAATCCAGCTTCGTTTTCCATCCGAATGGTGCTAATGAGCATAAAGCCAACTTGCTGTTCTAGCGTCATTTGCGAAAGCAAATCTTGCGCTCTAAGGGCGGGGGCCAAACGCCAATCTTCATACGGATCTAGTTGCTGATTGCGGTTGAGGTCTTTAAAACGGTAACCTTCTTGCTCTATAAGGTCCACAACCCTAGCTTGCAGTTCAGGTTGTTGGTAACGGGGGGAGTTCTCACAGCCTACAAAAAAGCTGACGTAAAGAAATACTGAAAGGGCTGAGAAACTTCTTTTTAAAAACACTAACATTTATTTTGAATTTTTTTGTTGCGGAAAATATTTGTTTATAATGTAAGCAGGTTGCCATTTGTCCGGGGTTTGTTTTAAGGTTTTATAGTCATATTCTTTTGAAACAAGGGTTGAAGGGTTTAAATTCAAAGTATCATCTGTTGCTTGATGATGTGTTTTAAGCAGTTGCATCATTTCCTCCACTTTTGTCTCATAGGCGGGGTCTTCAGCCAAGTTGTTTATTTCCTGGGGGTCTTCTTTAAGGTGATAGAGTTGGGTGTAATCGATTTGCGGATAGTGAATCAATTTCCATTCCTCATCTCGTACGGCTCTAATGGTGTTTCTATAGGCTGTGTAGAGGCTGCTCCGAACCTGTGGTTCTTTTTGCTGAATTACCTTT
>Ga0181568_10003876_pt1 | contig 13425 bp, 11 predicted proteins | sample 101ome_20_FD_133758 | JGI IMG/M metagenome (GOLD analysis project Ga0181568, IMG submission 133758) | Coastal salt marsh microbial communities from the Groves Creek Marsh, Skidaway Island, Georgia - 101404AT metaG (megahit assembly) | ecosystem: Environmental > Aquatic > Marine > Intertidal... | reverse complement strand
AGGACCTACAGGGCCGTAGCCACCTGGAGGACCTGGAGGGCCATCATAGCCTGGAGGACCTGGAGGGCCTGCATAACCATTTGGACCTGCAGGACCTACAGGGCCGTAGCCACCTGGAGGGCCTGGAGGGCCATCATAGCCTGGAGGGCCTGGAGGGCCTGCATAACCATTTGGACCTGCAGGACCTACAGGGCCGTAGCCACCTGGAGGACCTGGAGGGCCATCATAGCCTGGAGGGCCTGGAGGGCCTGCATAACCATTTGGACCTGCAGGACCTACAGGGCCGTAGCCACCTGGGGGGCCTGGAGGGCCATTGTAGCCTGGAGGGCCTGGAGGGCCTGCATAACCATATGGACCTGCAGGACCTACAGGGCCGTAGCCACCTGGGGGGCCTGGAGGGCCATTGTAGCCTGGAGGGCCTGGAGGGCCTGCATAACCATCTGGACCTGGGGGACCCACAGGGCCGTAGCCACCTGGAGGACCTGGAGGGCCATCATAGCCTGGAGGACCTGGAGGGCCAGCATAGCCTGGAGGACCTGGAGGGCCTGGATAGCATCCACCTGGAGGACCTGGAGGGCAATATCCACCTGGAGGACCTGGAGGACCATAACCAGGCGTTCCTGGAGGTCCTGGCCCACAAGAACCTGGAGGGCCTGGAGGGCCTGGAGGGCCAGGATAACCTGGACCTGGAGGGCCTGGTGGGCCTGGTGGGCAAGGAGGGCAATAACCTGGAGGACCTGGAGGGCCTGGAGGGCCATCGTAGCCTGGAGGGCCTGGAGGGCCAGGGTAACCTGGAGGGCCTGGAGGGCCATCGTAGCCTGGAGGGCCTGGAGGGCCTGGAGGGCCATCGTAGCCTGGAGGGCCAGGATAGCCTGGAGGACCTGGAGGGCTAGTGTAACCTGGAGGGCCAGGGTAACCTGGAGGACCAGGGTAACCTGGAGGGCCAGGGTAACCTGGAGGGCCTGGAGGACCTGGAGGACCTGGTGTTCCTGGAGGGCCTGGAGGGCCTGGAGGACAAGGAGGACATTCTCCATCGCCTTCAGGACAACAAGCCGATCTACCAATTACTAAAGCATTTCTGCCAGATTTACCCCACTCTTCTACGTTGCCAGAATCATGTTCTTCTTGGTATGTTCCATAAACTTTACAGGCTGACGGTTCAACCAATACTGGATCTGCTACTAAGAAATAAGCCGAATACTCTCTAACTTCGTCGTGACATTCCTCACAATTATCACTTTTGCATTCACTACAATCTTTTTTTCCTCTTGTACATGGAGGACTATCATAACCTGAATTTGTTTGACTGGTTTTTGTTCTTGTTGCGTCAAAATAGACCCTTTGAAACCTTATAGGTAAACCTCTTCTGGGAGACCCAGGCCAAGGCACTTTATTTTGTGAACTTCCTATTCCTTCGTCATCTCCTGATTGCCAATAAAGGTCAAGAGTACTGAAATTTAAAAGATTTTTTGGAGGAGTAGCTTCTGGTTTACATTGGTCTTGCCAATTATATTCATAACCACTTGAAACTGGACTACTTCTTCCTGGGCTACCATCGGGCGCTAGACTGCCTCCGCCCGAACCTGTTCCTGCAGGGCCATTACTTACTGGAAAATTTGGAGAACCTTTTGTTGCACCAGAAAAATTATCGACTAAATCTTCAATCCATTTTTTATTTTTTACATCTCCGTCTCCAGTATCTGACCCATCAAAAGCCCCTCTATCATCATCATCATTATCTGGTACAACTTTATTGTGAAAATCCATTCCATTTGGATCCTCTACCCAGGTTTGAGCATTATCTGCAAAATCAGCAAGGAAGTCATCAGCATCTTGAAAATCTTTACCTCCAGTAGCAGAGTTTGCATTCATAGTTAAACCAACATTTGCAGCCGTTGTTGGTGAAAAGTGTTTAGCCATATATTGATCTAGTCCGCAATCATAACAAGTTTTATTTGGATTATCTTTACACTCTTTTAAATAAAGTGTTAAATGTTTAATACCTAAAGGAGAAACTTGTTGTTTAATTAAATGATGCAAATATCTTACAGCTAAAATTGCCCCAGAATACTCCCAGCTATGATCCCAGCGTCCATCTCCTGGATTGCCATAATCTCCTTGTCCATCTTTTCGGACTGCATCAATCATGACTTTTACTGGATTTGGGTTACCACTATTTACAATTTGATTGTAATTAGCTTGAAGTCTTCCGTCGCCCCCAGGCAAAAATTCAGCCAAACCTTCAGCAAACCAGTTTGCATAATAAAACCTCTGTCTTCCACTGCTGTCGACTCGTTTTTTTCTTCCCAATTGATTTCCCCAGTAACAATTTTGTGCTTGAAAAATATGTACAAATTCATGAATCATTGTGTGGTAAAATTCTGATTTATCACCACTGTTGATTTGTGCCAATGCACTAGGTAAATCAAGACCAAGTTCTATAACGTCTGATGTACCATCATCTTGATTACTCAAGCTTAAAATGTAAGCTAAAGCATTTGCCATTGAAGGGGTGTAAGTGCCAATTCCGTTAGCTGTAACTACAACATCATAATCGTCATTTGGATCTGAAACCCAACCAAAAGCTTGAAAAACTGCATCTTCTGAAGCTGGGATCATTTTATTTTCAATCAAATCGTACATGTCCGCTTTTTCTTGTGACCAAGGATTTTCTCCAGCAACAAAAGTTAAATCTGGAATTGGACTTCCATCGTTGCCTCCTTCTGCAAGGTTTATATCTAATTCAAAATGGTTGGCAAAGTTTTGATTAACTTTACAATCAAAATTATGAAGGAAAGATCGTGGACCTATTGATGAATCGGTTGTGATCCTGATTTCAGGAATTGGAAAACCGTCTTCATCGGTGATCTCATCAGTAATGTAGTCGTCTAAATTTCCTGTGTAAAGTTTTTGCGGGTCAATTTTAATACCTGGTTCAGATCTTGTTTTTGGATCTTGATCTGAAGGAGTCACTGCATCATTGTAATATGACTGAATGTGTTGGCCTGCTTTTGGACCTGGAGTTCCATCGTCTCTACACACCCAATCATAAGTTTTTTTAATCCGACAGTAACCATCAGGATCTGTCTCTGAGCCTCTTGGACGACCATCAGGTTTGAATCGTTCCGCCTTTCCTCCCGTATCGGGACAAAAATATGGTCCTCCACAGCAGTCAGTTGGAGGTGTTGGCGGATTACACGAACAATGCTCATAAGGTCCTCCAGGGGGACACACCGCTTGAACTTTGACTTGAAATAGTGTTAGTGCTCTATTATGATCTGCACCATTAATTTTATATTGTCCATGCAGAGAATTATCAACATCTGTAAATTGAACATACGGTCTTAATACCCCACGTTGGGTTTCGCCTTCTTCGAAGAATTGAAATGATGGATTTTGAGCCATTTAAGGATAGAAAGAGTACAACCTATTATATACACTTTTCTTAATCCCTAAAGTTATATTTTAATAAAAATAAATTATTTAATTAATCCTAATAAAATTCTAGCTTCTTTGGCTGGAATATCTGAAAAGGAAGACCAATCTTTAGTATTATCGTTTCTATATTTATGCTCTGCCCACAAAGTCCTTAAAAAGTCTTTAAATTCTTCAAAATTAGTTATGTTTTTTTCTTTTTCTAAATGATTTAATAGTAGAGAATTTGGTGAAAGAGAGGTGGATGTTTGTGTAGTTGGAATATTACTCACGACTTCTTTGCCAGATTTATCTATTTCATCGTCACCGACAATATGTACATTTAAGAAATTTCTAACACATCTTACAAAGGCTCTATTACAAGCGATGGTTTCTAAAAATTTTGTTGCGAAACTGCTAGTATTATTAAGAGTTGCATTTGCCATGTCTTGAAAGAAAATTTCTTGACCTCCTGTCTCGTAGTTTCCGATAAAAGATATTCCGCAGGATACTGCTACATGATCCTGTTGACACTTGACTGTATCGTAGGTTATGTTTGTAAACCCTCGCAACTTAGCTAACTCTTTAATTCCTGATAATTTAATTAATAGTTGGTTATCTTTTAAACCTTTAATTGATTTTGGCATAGGTTTTTTGTACATTTCAAAATGGGATTTATTGGGGAATAAATGCTCTTCTTTAATCATTGCTCTCCAATTGATTGAACCATCTTCATTAAATTCGTACTGTACGGTTTTTAGTAAGCCGTGTTCGTCTCTAGAATAAGAGTTTGGGCCGAAAGTATTATCTATGCCTGGAGGACCTAGTGGTCCTTTCTCTCCAATTGGACCTGGAGGAGTTCCTATATTTTCTTCTTTAGTCATGTAATGTAAAAAGTTTAAGATCTTCTAATTCTTCTGCAAATAAAGATGGATCAAATATTTCTTCAAATTTTGAGGAATTCATTGGTTTATTTGATTTCCAATTTGCTATTGAGCTGTATTGTTTTTTATTTGATATGATCACTTTAGAAGATTTATAATAGACTTTATTATTACATATATCTTTTAGTATGTCAAGGTTTTTATTAGTATTTTTAAAATCTACTTCGTAATCGATATATTTCAATCTTATTTCATCTAAATTTTCTGAATCTTTTGTGAATAATTTAATATTTACATTCGAGTCTTGAAATTTTTTAATTAAGTCGCTTGGAGTTTGTTGGTTTATTTCTAAATGTATACATTTTAAATTTTTGATTATATCTGGATGGCATAAACCTTTGGGGTTTAATTCTCTATCTGTTACGATAATAGCTTTGTTGTTTGCAACTAAATTAAAAATGTTTTTTTCATCAAAATAAAGGTCTGCCCTAATAATGATATCTTGCTTTAACACACCCCCATGTTCAACATCGAAGTCGGGTATACAGACGATAGATTTTTCTCTATAATCTTTTCCACATCTAATTGGTTTGATTTTACTAATAATTGATTCTATATCTAGCTGTCCAAGGATTTTATTACAAATCACTTCAGGAAATAAATTATCTACCAGTTGTATAGTTTTAGTTGTATTTGTATAATTTGGCTTATTTAAGTTTTCTAGACCTTCTCTGCATAATAATATGTTGGGGGTGTTTAGGTAATTGGCCACGTAAGCTGTATAAGGGTTGTTGGTAATTACTAACTTAGAGAATTCAATTAAATGATTTGCCTGGGGGAAACTTAATGGGTGATGCTGTATACATCTAAAAATTGAAGCATCTTTAGGGTTAAGCTTGAGTTGCATTGTTGAAATTTTATTTTGAGCTAAAAAGCCAAAACTTATCGCCGCTAACTCATCGAAATCTAGGTATGATTTATTATAATCCGAAGAATTGTTTTCGTATAAAATGTAATCCTCGCTAGGTGTTGGGCAATAGCTTCTATAAATGAAAGGATCGCTTTCTTTTAAGCCGTAACTGATAGACAATTTCTTAGCAAGCTTCATATTGATTACTGGTATTTAAAATAACTCTGTTAGGGCTTGAATTAATTAATTTATCTACATCTATAAAGACGTGAAAATTATCAGATATATATTTATCGTTATTTAATTCTGGAGTGGGGCTTGCAATTTCTTGCAAAAAAGAATGATTATTAATTATGGTGTTAAATTTAAAATCTGTGAAAAAAATTATATCTCTATCTTGATATTCTTTATCATTTTTAATTGAATCTATTAATTTTGTCGCAAGTAAAACGTGATATTCATTAGTCGAAGCTTTTATGCCTATAGGGGTTATACTTGTAGAGGAAAGAAAATCTTTGATTTTTTTTGAATTTTTTTGAATTTGAATTTCATTACCACAAATATTTTTTAATTTATTGAAAATAGATTTCCTGCTTTCTCCGTTTGCAAGCTTTTCGTACCAGTGTTGAGTATCTTTGTCGCTTTGTATTTGGTATACTCCAAGCATGTTTTTATATATATCCATAACCCAATTTAAATCATCAAGGCTTTCGTCAGGTTTATAATCTATATTAAGTTTTCTTTCTTGGAAATTATAATCGTATACAGATTCTTCCATAGAATCTATTATGTTTTCTAATTGTTTTCCTATAACTTCTGTCGAGTAATTTTTAATAACGAATGCTCTAGCTTGTTTTCCTAGTTTTTCTCGCTCATTTGAACTCATGTTGAAAACTTTTTTTAGCATTTTGAAAATAGAGTCTGGTTTTGTGCTGGCTTTTATAAATTGAGTTGTGGGCTCTCTGAATTCTGACCAATCTAAAGAAAAACCTCCAGAATCTTTTGTACACATGTCAGTCCCGCAACTATAGTTTGTTGATAATGTAACAAGCTCAGTGAGTTTTGCTTCCTGAATGGGTATTTCTTGACCTCCCGATGTAAAAGGATGGCAGTATACGTCCATTATATTGTAAATTTCATTTAATTGTGATTCAGTCGGGCTATTTCTGACATTAATAGTAGATTGAGTGCCTTGCGATTTACAGTGAGGACAATCTGTTTTAGTTGAAGAAAAAGGTTTAATAGAATATTTATTGCAGGTTGAGCATATGTAAGTTGTTAAAACATCACTGAAATCTATTTCATGTTCTACAATTAAGGATGGGATATCCCAGCCTTCGTGCCAACCTGTATGTAGTAAAAGTTTTGATTTAGTTTTGTTTTTAGAATATTTTTGAAATTGATTGAACGCAGAAATTAAGTTTGGAACACTTTTTCTTAATTGATTCCTAAATACAAACCCGACTATAAACTCATTGTTTAATCCATGTTGATTTCTTATTGAGGCTTTTTGTTCTTTGGGAAGCTTGAAAAAATTTTCAGTTTCTACTGCTCCATGTAGACATTTTGCTTGGTTTACGCCTTTTTCCACTAAAGCTTCACTAGCAAAAGAGGCCCAGGTATAGTAATGCTGGATTTTTTCTCCTAGCTTTATTGCTTCTGGAAATATAGGTAAACTATCTAGAGTGGTCCAGATCATGCATGGAATTTTATTCCACCAATCTTTATTTGTTAGCTCCATTAATGCCCATATATCTTCAGCTCCGATGTATATGTCAGGTTTTTCTTGTTTAATTACCTGATCAATCCTGAGTAAGCCATAAGACATTTTTCTGCTTGTTGTTGGATCTGAGTTGTTTTTTGCAATCTCTACTGGGTCAGAAGGTCCCGAACCTATACATTTCCAAGGTATTGTTTTAAGTGTTTTATCATTTTCTTTATATGCATTTGCATATTCTACAATTTCATATTTTCCTGTAGAATGTAAATACTTGCAAATATTTTTACAGTTTTTTCCAAAGCCAGAAAATTGGCGAGAGTGGCAACTGTGAAATAGTATTTTCTTTTTTTTAGAATGGGGCTTCTTCAATAGGTTCGTCTTCGACATTTTTACTTTGTTCAGGGTTATTTATTTTATGCATATCTTTTTCGCATCTTTCTGAATAGATCTTATTTAAGATAAGTTTCATGAATTGTAGAATGCATTGCGCTTCTCCTGGTTCAATGCCTATTCCGAACATTTGGTTGCCGTTACGAGTAAAACTCATAGAGAATGCTTCTAGGGTTATCCATTTTTCTTCCCATTGATCTGTATCTGGATTCTTGAAAGATTTTTTAGATTTTTTATCCCAGGGAGCAAATTTAATAACTGTTTTATCTTCTCCAAAACTATGAAATGTTGAATATTCTTTTCTATTTTGAATAGCATGAATTATCTCTCCGCACTCAAATTCATTAAATTTTATTGCTATATTTTTATCTGGGTTTTTTGAATTTTGAGCAAAGTATCCTTGTTTTTTATCGCTATCCCAGGAGTGTTGTTTGATAGCTTTTACATAAAGAGTTGTTGATTGCGTTTTTTTATCTAGGCCAGATTGAAAGCTAAATCCACAGCCAGTATTTTTGGAGTTAGGTTTATATAAAGAAATGCTCATAACGATAATATGATAACAATATTATAAATCTAGTTTTTTGTGTATAATATATAAGGTATGAACTTAATACAGATAAAACAAATTGATGGCTTAACAACAACGCTCAATAGTCTTGCTAGAGGATTGTTTGATTTAGAAGAAGAGGTTACGGGTCAATTTGAGCGCGCATTTGAAATTTATGACGAATTAGATATTGTAGGATCAGGAGACGAAAGGTATATTAATATCAAGTCTACTGGAGCAGATATTCGCGAAGAAGACGTCGCGAAATATATAAATAATTCAGGGGATTTCTTGAATGTAAAAGTTAAGATTGAAGACGGAAGTTTGTTGGTGGAGGATACAGTTTTAACCGATACGCTGACTTGTAATGAAATTAATTGTGATAATTTTTCCTCTTCTGGGTTAGCTTCGTCAACAGTAAAATCAGCACATTTTTTACATGAAGACGAGAATACTGGAAGAATTACTGATGTAATTAACAAACTTACCCCTAATTATAAAAGTTTTGACCTTACTACGAATTACCCTGTTTATTTAGAGGATGAAGATGATGTTGCTATTTTTTATAATAATCAGGCTAATGGTGTTATTTCAGAAATTTATCTACCCCCTTCTCCACGACAAGGCCAAGAAGTTTTAATTAAAGTTGTTGGAACTGGTTTAACTACAGAAGATGGTACTGGTAATCAGTTTCTTATTAGACCTGAAGATCCTAATCATAGGATTGAGCGGAATGAAAACTGGAGCATAGATAAAGATTATGGTTATGTTAGGATGGTTTACCTCGGTGACGTTTTGAATGAGTGGACTATTGTTTCTTCTAATTTTGGCATGTGGAATGCGATTAGTAGTACAGGTTCGCCAGATGATACTGGGTCTTTTCACCCAAATCCTTATCTCGCTTTGTCGCCCGAAGTTGATCGAGTAACTGCTCAACTTGTTTTTCAGCAAAATATTATTGATACTTTGAGTGGTTTGGTGGATCAATTAAGTGGTCAAGTTTATGACGCATCTACAGAATTAAATTCTCTAACTCAAGATTTAGACTCTGTTATTGCAGATGTTGATTTGATTAGCGGAAATTGTTGTTAAGTATTAACTTGTGTTTTTGAGCAAGAACCTTTTTCTTTTATACTCAAGCAGTTTTCTGAGTCATTTGCTTCTTTGAATGATTTTGCGCAACCTCTTGAAACCATTGTATTCATCAGTAAGTTGGCTTCCCTTGTTCTCATTCCCAAACTAAGAAAAATTTTAATGTATTGAATTTTAGAGCACTTCATTGGCATTGCCTCCCAAATTTTGAACGCTCGTTTAATCTGTTGAATTTCATGATCATCAAAACTCACTCCTTGGTATTGATGCATGGTCATTGCTTGAATAATTTTTTCATCATCAGGTTCATTGGGGTGAAAGTCGTCTAATACTTCGAACATTATTTCGTTTTGCTGATTCATAATTTAATCTAATTTAATTTTAACGTGTTTGTTTTCGAATACTTTTTTATCTTGTGATTTATGGGGATCTTTCATACCTCCTCTTGTTTTGCTATAATTCGAATGAACTTTTTCTTTTATTGGGTCGACCCCTCCATTTTGCTGAGCTCTCATTTCGGACATTTCTCTACTTTTATCCATCATATCACCAACGGAACCTTTCATGTTTTTAGTTTGGTTAACGAAATCAGCATTATTCCAAGGGTCGCAAATTTTATTTGATGAAATTTGTGAAGTGGTAAAAACGCGCTTCCAGGAAACCCCAGAATTATCAATGTATTCATGCTTATCATTCATACTTTGAAGAATCTCGATGGTCTCTTCTGTTATTGGGTGTTGATAAACATATAATGGCATATTATTCCTTTTTCTTTTCTTCTTCGAATTTTTTATCCCAGTCTACATTTCCATCTTCGTCAATGTATGGGACATAAACTTCTGTCTTGCTCTGAATTAAAGAAGTTAAATAAAATATGAAAGCTATAATTATAAAAGTGCCGCAAACAACCCAAGCTAAATTTCTTTTAATCCATGGTTCGGGATTAGGTTTAGGATTGGGTTCAGTAGGCTCAGGGTTAGGCTCGGGTTCAGGCTCGGGTTCAGGCTCGGGATTTGGTTTAGGGTCAGGGTCTGATTTTTTACCATCAAGAAGTTTATCTAAGTCTAATAATCCGTGTCCAAAGCTTTGGTCTTTACCTGGATCTCCATAATCTATGGAGCATCTTTTTAAATGTTCGTAAACTTGTTCTGGAGTTCTACAATTATTGTATTCCCCTCTTGCTTCTTGTTTCTTGTGCTTGCTTAACATTAAGGCTATTACTCCAACTATAAATGGACATGCCATTGATGTTCCGCTTAGTTTTGCGTAGAGATTGTTTAGATAAGTGCTATAAATTGAAGATCCTGGAGCTGCAAAGTCTACCTCTGTACCTTGAGATGAAAAATATGCTATATTATTGTTTTTATCATGAGCAGCAACAGCTATAGTATTTTTGAATTTAGCTGGATATGAAACACCACTTTTACCACTATTGCCAGCTGCACAAACAATAATTTTATTTTGATTAGTTAATTTATTAATTACATCCTCTAGTTCTGGGGAGTGGGTTCTTGAGCCGAGACTCATTGAGATTATATCAAAGTTGGAATGCAGGCATTTTTCGAGGGCTTTAACTATTGAACGTATATCTCCGCTACCATTTTTCCTTAAAACTTTACCAGAAAATAATGTACATAATGGCGCAATACCAGTTGTTGCTCCAGCTATGATGCCATTACAGTGAGTTTGATGTCCGTTTAAATCTTGATCATTTGTTTCGTTGGTAAAATTGCCGTAAAAATTATTATTATCTTTGAGATCTTCATGGTCTGGTTGTCCAGTATCTAAAACAAGTATTTGAACTCCCTCTCCTTTTGTTTCAGCCCAATGTTTTGGGATTTTGTAATTATCGAAACTCCAAGGAGTTTCATTGAAATTTATAGACGAAGTTGAGTCTATTTTAAATTCTGGTATTTTTACGTTTTCGAATGTTAGGAGGGATCTTTTCATTTCTTTTTATTATTTTTTTGTTGGTATCTTTTTTTATAAACCTTTTCCCATTTTTCTTTATCTTTTTCAGTTCTGAAGTCTAGAGGAGAACCTTTAATGGAATATGTTGGTGATGAGAATACTCTATTCCATTTGGTTCCTTCATTGTCAAAGTATACATGTTCTGAATTCATGTCTTGAAAGATTTCAATGGTTTCTTTTGTTATAGGGTGTTCGTAGACATATGTTGGCATTTTACTTCTTAAATAACTTAGAAAATAATTTATTGATTAAGCTTGGTTTTTTATAGGAGCTTTCTATATTAGGGTCAAATACTTTATCTTCGTTTTCCTCTTCGTCTTTTATTAATACTTCTTCTTCTTTTTCTTCTTCTTGTTGTTGTTGTTGTTCTGTTTGATTTTCTTTAGTTTTTGCTATATTTGATAGAAAATCATGAACGTCGAGTATTCCGTAGCAATGACTACCTTCGGCTCCAAAAGCTTTTTTATCGTTAGCGAAATTATTTAAAATTTCTATCATTTCGTCAACACTTGAGTATTCTGAAAGGCCTGATATTTTTATTAACTTTTTATTCTTTGCTATTAATAATGCTAATACCGAGGTAATTATAGAAGTTGCTATTGAGGAGCTTTCGTATTCAACATAGGAATTATTTAAATGGCAGCTCACTTCTTTCGGAAAGCTTAAATTGTTTGGCTTATAATTGATTAAAACTCCTTCCTCATTGTAGGTGCATGCAGATATAGTATGGTCACTAAATGAAGGAAAGCTGACTTCTGATTCACTAAACAAACTAGCGTTGCAAACAAAAGGTACTCCCATGTCTTTTAATCTTAATATTTGTTGGTCTATACTCGGTGAGTATTCGCCACATTCTAAGTTTGTAAAGATTATATCTGGTGGATTTGCTATACATTCTACTAAAGCTTTTGTAAACAAGTCTGGCGTAACATTGGCGCCAGAATTTCCAACGACGATTGGCTTGATCTTGCATCTGGGGGCAATTCCAACCATGCCGCTGACTGGGTTTTGGGCGCACACTATGCCATAATCCATTGTAGATGTACCTATGAAGTCCTCTGGATTTAAGGAAGGGTCTAGAATTACTGGTTCGGATACATTGACTGGAGATATATAGGATAGAGATTGGCTAGATTTCCATTCTAATATTTTGCAGGGGTTGACGTCAAAATGATCTGCAGTTCCGTTGCAGATATAATTAATATTTACGGATTCACCTTCTGATATTAACCATGCGTGGGGAAGATTTGATTCTATAATATTCCAGCCAACGGTTTTTGTTACAGTATTTTTATCGTAATTCTGTAATTTTCTAGTGACATTTATATCTTTATGGGAAGAAAACATAATCTTATAATATTATTGATAAGATGTTATTTACACTTTTTTTATAAGAAAATTTATTTGAAAGTTCTACTCCTTTTATATTAGATTCTGTTTTTTGTAAAGATAGATTTAGTGCTTCTTTTATTGATTCGTCTGAGAGAGAGTGAAAATGACCCTGGTTGAACTGAGCTCCCTTTTTAAAAAACATTCCGTCATCACAGTCAAATTTACCATTTGGTTCTACTAATATAGAATTTGATTCATCCGCCCAATCTTTGTGGCTGGTACAGTTTAATACACAGCTCCATTTACCTAAACAGGTTGCATTAAAAGATGGTAAATTCCAACCTTCTCCACCGCTTAAACCTGTTAGATCTATATCGATTGAGTTTAGGAATTGATTAATGTCACTATTTTTAGGTAAGAATGGAAGGAAATTGATATTAGAATACTGAACTCCTTTTAAAGTTTCTCCGATTTTATTGTTCATTTCTTCATTGGGCATGAACCTATTAACTATTAAACAAGATAATTGATATTCTGGTTTATTACCAAATTCTTCAGCCCAACATTTAAGTATTTGCAGAGTGTTCTTTCTTTTTTCCAGTTTTCCCATTAATCCGAAATGTTTAATATTTTTATTAAATTTTCTTTGCGCAATATAAAAGTCTTTATCTAAACCTAATGGAATAGAAAGAGAGTTGCTTACGCCTGATTTTTGAAATATCCTGTGGGAATAAGAACTAGAAAATATGACTTTTTTGTGCAACGAGCATATATTTTTCTCCGCAAGAGTAGGTTGGCTCGTTTCGTGAAAAGTATAAAGAAAATTGTTTTCTGATATTTTCTTTTCAGATCCATTAAGGTGCCAAACTTGTAGGGATGGAGTGGTATTTGAGAGGCTTTTAAATCTGTTATCAAAGCTGGCGTTTATCCATTTTTTGAAATCTTCTTCTAATGAGTCGTAAACAGATAAGTCAATCGTATCCGAAACTGGAAATAAGGAAACCTGTATATCTAATTCATATAGTTCCCTTAAAAATGCGACGGACACATTACCTATGCTTGTGTCATTTATTGGGGCGTGGAATATTAATTTATCCATTTTAAAAAGGTATTTCTGATAACTCTTCTTCTAGGTCTTTATTGATATTTTGGTTTTTATGTTCTT